>ERZ857480.92052-NODE-142797-length-21187-cov-7.9934_pt1 | contig 21187 bp, 16 predicted proteins | sample MGYA00519767_ERZ857480 | MGnify/ENA primary metagenome ERZ857480 (study PRJEB31778, sample SAMEA3449210) | human gut metagenome | biome: human gut; feature: human-associated habitat; material: faeces | place: United Kingdom | collected 2010/2012 ...
CGTGCTTGGCTGGATCCCGTCCCTTATCCTGCGGCTGACGCAGTTTCTGGCCTCGCTGGCCGTCATTCTGGTCTACGACCCGACCATGGCAGTGCTGGCCCTGCTGAGCGCGCCCGTGACGCTGCTGCTGTCGCGGCCGCTTGTGCGAAAAATGCGCAGCTTCAACCGCGATATGCGCGCCGTCGGCAGCGAAATGACGGCCTTCCAGGAGGAGACGCTGCAGAACATCCCCGCCATCAAGGCCTTCCACCTCGTCGATACCTTCCGCGAGAGGCTCGATCGCGTGCAGGAGCGGTATTATGACACCGGCATCGCGTTTCAGCGCTTCTCCATTCTGACCTCGTCGTTCCTCTCGTCGTGCGGCATGCTCGTAAGCTACCTCTGCCTCGGCTGGGGTGCTTACCGCCTGTGGCAGGGCCGGATCGACTTCGGCACGATGGTGCTGTTCCTGCAGCTGGCGTCCTATCTCTCCTCGTCGCTCAGCGCGCTCATCCATCTGGTCCCCTCCGCCATCGAGGCCTCCGTCTCCGCGCGGCGCATCATGTCCGTGCTGGAACTGCCGCGGGAGCGGCTCGACCACCCGGAGCGCGCGCAGCGGCTCGTCCGCGAGGGCGTTCCGCTGGCGCTGTCGCTGCAGGAGCTGGAGTTTTCCTATCAGGGACGCGCGCCCGTTCTGAAGCAGCTGGATCTGCAGGTGCAGCCGCATGAGATGATCGCCATCGTCGGCCCGTCCGGCAGCGGCAAGACGACGCTGTTCCGCCTGCTGCTTGGCCTGCTCCGCCCGACGGGCGGCAGCGCCGTGCTGACCGGCGGCGGCGAGGCGCTGGATGTCTCCCCCTCCACGCGCTGCTGCTTTGCCTATGTGCCGCAGGACAACGTGATCTTCTCCGGCACCGTGGCCGAGACGCTCCGCCTTGTGCGGCCGGACGCCCCGGAGGAGGCCCTGTGGGCTGCGCTGCGCGCCGCCTGCGCCGAGGATTTTGTCCGCAGCCTGCCCGGCGGGCTGGACTGCCCGCTGCGCGAACGCGGCGGCTCGCTGTCCGAGGGGCAGAACCAGCGGCTGGCCATTGCGCGCGCCATTCTGGCCGATGCTCCTATCCTGCTGCTCGACGAGGTGACGTCGGCGCTTGATCTGGAGACGGAACAGCGCGTGCTCGAGAACATCGCCGCCCTGCCCGGCAAGACGTGCATCCTCAGCACCCACCGGCCGAGCGTGCTGTCGCTGTGCAGCCGCGTTTACCGTCTGCACAATGCCGCGCTCGAGCTCCTGCCGGAGTCCGAGTGGCGCAGATTATACCGGAATAATTGACGAAAACGGACGCACCCGCGCGGGTGCGTCCGAATTTTTTCATCTGGGGCAGCTAGAGCATGCAGCGGTGTTCCCTGAGCGCCCAGCAGAGGACAATTCAATCGAAAAAGGGCACAGGTGCGCCGCCGCATTTCCCTGAATTGTCATTGCGAGGAGGCGCAGCCGACGTGGCAATCTCGCAGTGCCCGCTTGGATACCAGGGAAACCATCGGCGATATCGTAGCCGCCTTTCCGAGATTGCCGCGGCCCCTCCGGGGCCTCGCAATGCCAATTCAGGCAAGTGCCGTGGTACATCAGCACCCTTACACAGTTCAATTACCCTGTACAAGGCGGTCACTGACCGCCGCTACAGACGCAATCGGTTTGTGCGTTTTTTTACGACAGTCAGTGCGAACTGCGGTCCCCTAACTGAGATTGCCACGTCGCTTCGCTCCTCGCAATCATCACGTTTTTTGAACGCCACGATAAACGAAAATGCGGGAACGGCTCGTTCGGCAGGCGGATATCAGCCTGATGTGCCGCATCGATCTCGCGAATTTTGATCATAACTGCTTCCTTCCGGCCGTCAGACCGCCTCGATCTTGATAAGATTGGTGTTGCCGGACTTACCGTTCGTGATGCCGCCGGTCATAACAACATTGTCGCCCGGCTGCAGGTGCATCGTGTCGCGGGCGGCGCGCAGTGCATGATAGAACAGCACGTCCGTGGAGTTGAACTGCTCGCTCAGCACCGGCAGCACGCCCCACGACAGCGAGAGCTTATACCACACGCGCTTGTTCGTCGCCATACCGACGATGTCCGTCGGTGCACGGAAGCGCGAGACCATCCGGACCGTCATGCCGGACATAGACGTCACAACGATGACCTTGGCCCCGATGTCGATGGCCATGCCGCACGTTGCGTGGGAAATGGCGTCCACGCGGTCGTGGATGACACATTCGTTCGTGCGGAAGCGCTTGGCGTAGTCGATGTGGCGCTCCGTCTCCTCCGCGATCTCCGCCATGGTCCGCACGGTCTCCACCGGATACTTGCCCGCGGCTGACTCGCCGGAAAGCATGACGGCGCTCGTGCCGTCATAGACGGCGTTGGCCACATCGGAGATCTCCGCACGCGTCGGGCGCGGATTGTGGATCATAGATTCAAGCATTTCCGTGGCCGTGATGACGCGCTTGCCGAGCAAGCGGCACTTCGTGATGAGGTATTTCTGAATGGCAGGCAGCTCCGTGAACGGGACCTCCACGCCGAGGTCGCCGCGTGCGACCATGATGCCGTCACAGACCTCGCTGATCTCCTCAATGTTGTCCACGCCCGCGCGGTTCTCGATCTTGGCGATGATGTCGATGTCCTCGCCGCCGTTGGCGTGCAGGAAGCCTCGCAGATCGAGCAGGTCCTGCTTGCACGAGACAAACGAGGCCGCGACAAAATCCACGCCGTTGCGGATGCCGAACAGAAGGTCGTCCTTGTCCTGCTCGCTGAGATAGATCTGGTGCAGGACCTTGTTCGGGAAGCTCATGCTCTTGCGGTTGGAAAGCTCGCCGCCCACGACGACGCGGCAGTGCACGTCCGTCTCCGTGAGGTCCTGCACCTCGAAGATCACAAGACCGTTGTTCACGAGCACGCGGTCGCCCACGGCCAGATCATGCGGCAGGCCGGCGTAATTCACGCTGACGATCGTCTCGTCGCCCTCAACCGGGCGCGTTGTGAACGTAAAGGCATCGCCGTCATGCAGCTCGATATGCCCCGCGGCAAACGTGCCGATACGGTACTCCGGGCCCTTCGTATCGAGCATGATGGCGATCGGCAGACCAAGCTCCTCGCGCACCTGCTTGATCATGTCAATCTTGGCCTGATGCTCGGCATGGGTGCCGTGCGAAAAATTCAGGCGGGCCACATTCATGCCCGCGCGGCACATATCGGCAAACACGGCCGCGTCACTGCTGGCCGGGCCGATGGTACAGACGATCTTTGTTTTCCTCATAGCGATAATCCCCTTTCGCCGCATACCGCGGCATAAAAAAAGACAGGACGGCAGTCCTGTCCGATCCGTGTGCCGCACAGAAGCACGGCACAGCCGATCCAGCAGGAATAGGGCCCCACGACCCTATGACAGACTCCACCGCTCCTGCTGTCCCATATTCTCACGGGAATTATTGTAGCAAACATCCCCGCCGGTGTCAATTCCCGGTGCAGAACGGAGCCGCACGAATTTCGCCGTGCAGCTCCGTGATTTTTGTTAAGAATGCCCTACTTTTGATTTTTCTCAAGCCACTTGGCCAGTGCGTCGGCCATGCCGCTGTTCACAGGCTTGTCATCCTTCTGCTGCTGCAGATACTTTGCCACATCGCGCTTGCCCGCCCCGGCGCTTTTGCGCCGCTCCTGGAAGGCGGAGAGCTTTTCCCGGTAGCTGCAGACGCAGGCGAACATCTGATTCTCACCCTCGCCGCGCAGCTCCATTTTCTTGAAGCAGTTCGGGCAGCGTGCGTTCGTCACCTGCGTGACGCTTTTGCGATAGCCGCACTCGCGGTCCGGGCAGACGAGCATCTCGCCGCGCTTTCCCTTGACGAGCAGCAGGAACTTGCCGCAGTCCGGGCAGGTCTTGCGCGTCTGGTTGTCGTGGGTGTATTTTGCATCGCTCGCCTTGACGGCCGCAACGAGACGCGACGCATAGGCGCGCATTTCCTCGACGAATTTTGCGTCGCGCTCCTGTCCCTTTGCGATCCGGGCAAGGCGGTCCTCCCACTGTGCCGTGAGCGCAGCCGAGCGGAGGTCCTCCGGGGCCAGCTCCACAAGCTGCATGCCCTTGGACGTCGGGACGAGCTCCTTACCGCGCCGCTCGATATAAAATGCAGAGAACAGCTTTTCGATGATGTCCGCGCGCGTGGCAGGCGTGCCAAGGCCGCTTGTCTCCGCCAGGATCTTCTGCAGGGCCTTGTCTGTGACCTGCGCCTGCGGATGCTCCATGGCCGTCAGCAGCGTCGCCTCCGTATAGCGCGGTGGAGGCGGCGTCTTGCCCACCGCAACGGACGCGCCGAGGATCGGCAGCCTCTGCCCCTGCTCCAGCGCCGGGAGCGTCTGCGGCTCGTCCTCTTCCTCGTCATCCAGCCGGAAACTGCGGTCATAGACCCTGCGCCAGCCCGGCTCCGAGACGATGCGGCCCTTGGCCGTGAAGTCATGGTCCCCGGCGCGCAGCGTCAGCTCGACCTCCTCATAGGCACACGGCGGCATCAGCACCGCAAGGAAGCGGCGCACGACGAGGTCATAAATATTCCGCTCCGGCCCGGAAAGCTGCCACAGGTCCGGGGCCTCCTCCGTGGGGATGATGGCGTGATGATCCGTGACCTTGGCATTGTTCACCAGATATTTGGTCGAAAGCGGGCGGCGGCGCATCAGCTCCTGCGCAAAGGGCTTGTAGTCCCCTGTCATCACGGCACGCAGGCGGTCCGGCAGCGTCGGAACGACGTCGTCGGAGATATAGCGCGAGTCCGTGCGCGGATAGGTCAGCAGCTTGTGCTGCTCATAGAGGGCCTGCATAAGATTCAGCGTTTCCTTTGCGGAATAGGCGTATTTTTTATTCGCATCGCGCTGCAGCTCCGTCAGGTCATAGGCCGCAGGCGGCGGCGTCATGCGGCGCATCCGGCGTACCTGCCGGATGGTGCAGGTCCCTGTGCGGCAGGCCTCGGCGATCCGCTCGGCCAGCGCGCGGTCAAATGTACGGCTGTTTCCGTTTGCATCGCGCCAGACGGCCGTGAAGCCCGCGAGCTTCAGCCGGACGCCGTAGAATTCCTTCGGCACAAAGCCGCGGATTTCCCGCTCCCGCGCGGCGATAAGGGCCAGCGTCGGCGTCTGCACGCGCCCGGCCGAGAGCTGCGCATTGTATTTGCACGTCAGGGCGCGCGTCACGTTCAGGCCGACGAGCCAGTCGGCCTCGCTGCGCGCCTGCGCGGAGCGGAACAGATTTTCATAGTCCGCCGCCGGGCGCAGATCTGCAAAGCCGTCGCGGATGGCCTTGTCTGTCTGGGACGAGATCCAAAGCCGCTTTGCAGGCTTGTTCCAGCCCGCCTTGGCCATGATCCAGCGCGCAACGAGCTCACCCTCGCGCCCGGCATCCGTGGCGATGATGAGGCCGGTGATGTCGCTGCGCTTCATCAGGCCCTGCACCACGCGGAACTGCCGCGCCGTCTGCGGGATGACGACGAGCTTCCTATGCTGCGGGAGCATCGGCAGGTCGGCCATGTCCCACTTCTCCCACTTTTTCTCATAGACGTCCGGGTCAGCCAGCGTGACCAGATGCCCGAGCGCCCAGGTGACAACATAGCGGTCGCCCTCCAGGTAGCCCTCGCCGCCGCGCCTGCAGCCGAGCACGCGCGCCAGCTCCCGGCCGACGGAGGGCTTCTCCGCCAGAACGAGCTGTCTGCCCATCAGTCGATGACGCGGACGGCCGTGATGACCGGCTGATCCGCCGCGGAGATCGTGCCGTTGCCGTCTGTCGGCTGCGCGTCCTTGCAGATCTGGTCGACGATGTCCATGCCGGACGTCACATAGCCGAAGCAGGCATACTGGCCGTCCAGAAAGGTCGAATCGCTCTGCACGATGAAGAACTGTGAGCTCGCGCTGTCCATGCTGACGCTGTTGCGGGCCATGGAGATCGCGCCGCGCGTATGCGACAGGTTATTTTCCACGCCGTTGGCAGAGAATTCGCCCTTGATCGTCTCATCCGAGCCGCCCATGCCGGTGCCCTCGGGGTCTCCGCCCTGGATCATGAAGCCGTCGATGATGCGGTGGAAGGTCAGGCCGTCATAGAAGCCCTCTTTTGCCAGCTTCAGGAAGTTATCAACCGTGATGGGGGCGGCGTCGCCGTCCAGCTCCACGGCGATGGTGCCGTAATCCTGCACCTCGATCTCCACATGGTGCTTTCCGGCCGAGCCGGACGTGTTGTCGTCCTTGCTGCAGGCAGCAAAGACGCAGACGGCCAGCGCCGCCGCAAGGATCAGAGAAAGCCAACGTTTCATGATAAATTCCTCCAGTTTTTATATCATTTATTTCGTATATTGCAGGAACGGGGCAGCCAGGCCCGCGCGCCTGCGCTTTGCACAGGCTATCGTTAAAGCGGTATGAACCATTTGCGTCTGTAGCGGCGCTCAGCGAGCGCCCTGCGGGCCGGCAAGTTATAGGGTGGCATCGCCGACCGCACTATGCTCCCAAATTTGTCATTGCGAGGAGGCCGCAGGCCGACGTGGCAATCTCGCAGAACCATGGTGGATAACAGGTGGGCCTCGGCGAAAACGAAACCACTTGCAGGAGATTCCCACGTCGCTTCGCTCCTCGGAATGACACATCAGGGGAGTGCCGTGATGCACCAGTGCCCTTGCGCGGTTGAATCGTCCCGTGCATGGCGCTCACTGAGCGCCGCTACAGACGCAATCGGTGTGTACATTTTTTCGGCAGCCTGTACCTCCCCGAGATTGCCACAGCCCCTTTGGGGCCTCGCAATGACAAACTTGGGAGCCAGTGCAAAAGCCCCGCCTTACTCAAACGCCGGGCCGAGGTAGGCCCGCCGCGGGAGCGGCGTCCCATCCAGCGATTTAGCCATACCAAAGGGCTGCGTGCCGCCCGCCGTGCGGAAGACGGCCTCCCGGCAGCCGAGCTTGTCCGCCAGCGCGGCGGCGGCCTCCGGGCAGTCCGGCAGTAGCTCGCGCACGAGCAGCGTTTCGCCGTCCCGCTCCGCCGCGGCGCAGCAGACGGCATCGCCCGTCTCGATGCGGTAAAGGCCAGCCCCGCTGCTGCGGGAGATCGTTTCCTGCCAGCGCAGCAGCTCCGGCGGATAAGACAGATGGCTGTCATAGAGCTGCAGCTCGCGCAGGCTCTGCCAGCCATCCGGCGTGAGCGGCGTGATGCTGCAGTCGCCGCGCGCCGCCGGGACCGTCTCAGTCCGGCAGGTGAACACGGTTCGGTAGCCAAAGCGGGCATAGAACTCGAACAGGCTCTCCTCCGCCGGGACGAGCACGGCCGCGCGGATGCCCTGCCTTTTGAGGTCCTGCTCCGCCTCCTGCAAGAGCAGGCGGCAGTGGCCGCGCCCGCGCAGGGCCGGGGCCGTGCAGACGGCGTAGAGATAGGCAGCAGGGACAGCGTCTCCGTCGTCGCCGATCAGCTCCGCCGGAAGCGCGCACAGCATGGCTGCGGGGCTGCCGTCCAGCGCGCGGCGCAGATAGACGGGCGTGCAGTCGAACAGCGCCTGCCAGAACGCGCGCACCTCCGCCTCGGTATCGCCGAAGCAGGCCTGCCACAGCCGCGTCAGGGCGGGCAGGTCGCGCCGCGCCGCCCTCATGCGGGCAGCTCCTCTGCCAGCAGCTTCTCCAGCAGGAGGTCCGGGATATAGCTTTCCTTCGCGCGGCGCAGGCCCTCGAGGCCCATGTCGTCCTCGCGGTTCAGAAAGCGGTAGGGCGTCTCAGCGATCCGGCGGGCAAATTCGCGGTTGATCATCGGATACGGCCCGTTCATATCGGCGCGGGCCTTTTCAAAGTTCACGTCAAACATATCCGGCCGGATGGGGTTGCCCATGGCGAAGGCGACGACCTCGCCCTCGACCTCCAGCACAAGACCCGTCATGCCGAGCGCATCGAAATGGTCGAATGCCAGCCCGATGGCGCGCTGCTCCAACGCGTAGTCCGCGGGGTCGTTCTCCAGAAAATGCAGGCGATACCACTCGTCCGTAAAGGCGCGGCAGCGCGGCAGCTGGTCCGCAGTCAGCGGCAGGACGCGATAATCCGGGTAGGCCGCCTCAAAGCGGTTGCAGTGGTTACGCTTGGCCTGCAGCTTCTTGCCGTGCAGCTGGGCAAGCTGCTCCGTCTCATAGACATAGTCCGCGCTGTCGCGCACGCTGTGGAAGCGAAAGCGGCCGGGACACAGCGCCTCGAGCCGGTCGCGCTCCTCGGGCAGCAGGCCGAACAGGCGCAGCGGGATGCCGCGCTCACATGCGTCCTGCCGCAGCAGCTCCAGCGTGCCCGGCAGGTCCCGGCAGCCGACGGGCCACGGGTACGTCAGGCTCCCGGAAAAATTGCTGAGGAACACGGGCGTGCCGTCCACCGACGCTACGCGCTGGTCCCCCCACAGGTAGAGATTCACAAAGGAAAACTCGCTGCCATGCCCAGCCGCAGCCTGCATCACGGGTTCGATCCATGCGCGGTCCTCCAGGCAGATGGGGCGAAAGTCCAACATAGTTTCACCACTTTCATAGAATTTTGGGATAGGATAAAGATATTTTACCATAGATCCCGCAAAATAACAAGCAGCGGCCTCTCTGCTCCGCTCTGCAATGCAGGAAAAAGCCTCGCAGAGTTCGCCGCCCGCAGTCGGCGAAGAAGGTGAGATCATTTTCTCCGGCTGCGCATACGTCGGAGAAAATACCGCTCAGTCGGCCAGTGTGCGAATTGTCCGCCCTTGGCGGGCAGTTCGTGCGCACAACAGACTGCAAACGAAGGCGGAGGCCGCCATATGGCAGCCTCCGCAGAAATCTAAAATTTTGAATTATTCGACCGTGACGGACTTGGCCAGATTGCGCGGCATATCGACATCGCAGCCGCGGGCCAGTGCGATATAGTAGGCAAAGGCCTGCAGCGGGATGACCGTCAGGCTCGGCTGCAGCAGCGGGTGCGTCTTCGGCACGATGAGGCTGCGGTCGGCATACTTTTCGATCTCCCCGGCAAAGTCCTCCGTCGTCACGCCGAGGACGTGCGCGCCGCGCGCCTTGACCTCGCGGACATTGGCCATGGTCTTATCAAAGAGCTTCTCGACGGTGGCAAGGGCCACAACGAGCGTCTCCTCCTCGATGAGGGAGATGGGGCCGTGCTTCAGCTCACCTGCAGGATAAGCCTCGGAATGGACATAGGCGATCTCCTTGAGCTTCAGACTTCCCTCGAGGCAGGTCGCGCTGTCGAGGTTGCGGCCGATGAAAAACACGTCGTGGTTGTGGCTGAAGGCCTCCGCAGCCTCCTCGATCTTTGCCAGATTCTCGGGCACAAGGATCTGCGCCACCTGGTCCGGCAGGCGCTGCAGGCCCTCGAGCATGGCGGCATAGCACTCCGGCGCGAGCGTGCCGAGCTTTTCGCCGATATACATGGCCAGCAGATAGATGACGGCCAGCTGCGTGGAATAGGCCTTCGTCGTGGCAACGGCGATCTCGGGGCCGGCACAGGTGTAGATGACGTCGTGCGCCGCCTTGGAAATGGCACTGCCGACCACGTTGACAATGGCAAGCGTCCGCGCACCGCGGGCGTTGGCCTCACGCAGGGCGGCCAGTGTGTCGGCCGTTTCGCCGGACTGGCTGATGATGATAACGAGCGTATCGTCGCCGAGCACCGGCTCGGAATAGCGGAACTCTGAGGCGAGCACCGGCTCGACCTGGATGCGCGTCGTGCGCTCGAGGATATACTTGGCGTGATTGCCGACATAGGACGCCGAGCCGCAGGCAACCATATAGATGCGGCGCAGGCCGCGCAGATAGCTCTCATCGAGCTTCACATCATCCAGCACGACGCGGCCGTTGCGGATCCGTGGATTGATCGTGTCGCGCAGGGCCTTGGGCTGGTCATAAATTTCCTTGAGCATGAAGTGCGGATAGCCGCCCTTCTGCGCAGCGGACATCTCCCACTCGATGTGCTCGGGCGCCTTGCGCACGGGCGTGCCGTTTGCGTCATAGAACTGCGCGGCATTCTTCGTGAACACGACCATATCGCCGTCGTTGAGATACACGACGCTGCGCGTATACGGCAGGATGGCCGGGACATCCGAGGCGATGAAGTTCTCGCCCTCGCCGAAGCCGAAGATCAGCGGACTGTCCTTCTTGACGGCGATCATGGAATCCGGCCGGTCAGCGCAGAGGATGCCGAGCGCATAGCTGCCCTCGATCCGGCCGAGCGTCAGGCGGACGGCCTTCATCAGATCGTTTTCCTGTTCATAATAGTATTCCAGCAGATTGGCGATGACCTCCGTGTCCGTCTCGGAGCGGAACGTCTTGCCCTGCTTCAGCAAGAACTCCTTCAGCGGCAGGAAATTCTCAATGATGCCGTTGTGCACGATGCAGATGCTGCCGTTCGTGGACAGCTGCGGATGCGCATTCTCGTCCGAGGGTGCGCCGTGCGTCGCCCAGCGGGTATGGCCGATGCCGAGATAGCCGGGGAGCGTCGCGCCGTTTTCCGTCTTTGTGCGCAGGACGGCCAGACGGCCCTTGGACTTGGCGAGCTTCAGCTCCCCTTCCGAAAAAACACACAGTCCAGCGGAATCATAGCCGCGATACTCCAGACGGGAAAGGCCGTCCAGCAAAATGGGAGCTGCCTGCTTCGAACCGGCATAACCAACAATTCCACACATAAAAATAACCTCCATACGTCAGGTCAGATCCATGATCTTCGGTGTCGTACGGAGATTATACACGATTGCTTTGTCAAAATCAACTGAAAATTTACTTTTTCCGCTTTTCGTCCGATTTCCCATCGAAAATGGACAATTGGAAGGGCCGTAACAGGGCGAGAGACGCCGGAATATCCGGCAACCTCTCCGCTCCGCAGGACTGCAGTGCCGCGCTTGCCGCCGATCCGTCGTCAAAGACGTAAAGCTCCGACATGCCGCGGCGCAGGTTCCACTGCGAACCGGACCAGGTCCCGCCCGTTCCCTCGGCGCACTGGGCCACAAGGGTCTTTTCGCCCATGGCGTGGATGAGGCAGTTGCGGGCCAGGGCGCGCGGCGTGGAAAACGGCAGCTCATAGCCGCCCGCGCTGCAATACAGCACGTTTTGCCGCGCGGGATGATCCAGCAGACTGTCCGGCACAAAGCAGATCACCCGGCCGCCCGCTGCAAGGCAGGCCTCCTGCGCGGCGGTGTCCGCACCGGCAGCTCCGCCGGAGACGAGTGTAAAGCCCTCGGCCGCAGCGAGCTTTCCGGCCTGCACGGCAAAGCGGCGGTTATCCGGCCGGAGCTGCCGCGAGCCGACGAGCGCAACGCAGCGCGTGCCGAGCAGGGCCGTGTCGCCGCGGCAGAACAGGGCGGGCGGGCACTCCGTCTCGCCCATGCGGCGCAGGCGCGCCGGGAAGCCGTCCGAAAGGCGCGTCAGGACCGTGATGCCCTGCGCGGCAGCGGCCTCGAGATAGCGGTGCAGCGTGTCCGTCCGGTCGAGCAGCGCCGTGATCTGCAGGGCGGCCGCCTCCGGATAGCCGAGCGCCCGGAGATAGGCAGGCTTCACCTCGCCGTCTCCGGCCTGACAGGTCTGCCGGACGCGCCGGGCAAGCGTGCGGTACTGCGCCGGGGTCAGCGGCACATCCTGCGTGCCGAGCGCGCAGCACAGCAGGAGCAGGCCCTCCTCCGCCGGGCGCATCAGAAGCGCCTGCGGGATGTCGGATGCTTTTCCTCTGCAGGTGCGGGCACCAGACAGCCGTATTCGTCAAAGATCATCGGAACGATGCGGAAGCCCGCAAATTTTGCGATCTCGTCCAGCTTGGCCTTCTCCGGGAACGAGCCGAGCAGCGTGAAGGAGATGCCCTTTTTCCGAGCGCGGCCCGTGCGGCCGATGCGGTGGATATAGTATTCGTTCTCCTCGGGGACGTCGTAATTGATGACGCCGTCGACGTCGTCCACGTCGATGCCGCGGGAGGCAACGTCCGTCGCGATGAGGACCGGGAGCTTGCCATGGCGGAAATCGGCCATGGTCTTTTCGCGCGTGGCCTGCTTGATGTCGCCATGCAGGCAGTCGGCGCGGATGCCCGCGCGGCGCAGGTCGTCACTCAGGCGCTGGCACATGACCTTCGTGTTGCAGAACACGATCACGCGCTCAAGCGCGCCGGAGCGTAGGATACGCAGCATAGCCTCTTCCTTCTCCAGCCGCGGGACCGTGATGGAATACTGATCGATATCAGGCTTACTCTCCTCCGTCGGGGCAACGGTGATCTCCACCTCGTCGCGCTGGTACATCCAGCTGACAGTCATGACCTCCTGCGAGATCGTCGCGGAGAACAGGCCGAGGTTCGTACGGTTCTTGATGCGGTCGAGAATTTTCGTCACATCATCGAAGAAGCCCATGTCCAGCATGCGATCCGCCTCGTCGAGAATGACGGTCTTGATGCGGTCGAGGCGCAGGTTCTTGCGGTTATAGTGGTCCATGAGGCGACCGGGCGTTGCCACGACGATCTGCGGATGCTGCTGCAGGCTGCGGATCTGCGGCTCGAGCCGCTGGCCGCCATAGACGACCGTCACACGGATATCCTTATAAAATGTGAGCAAGCCGCGCAGCTCGTCGGCGATCTGGATGGCCAGCTCGCGCGTCGGGGCCAGGATCAGGCCCTGCAGATCGTCGGACTGCGGATCGATGTGCTCGATCATCGGGATGCCAAAGGCAAACGTCTTGCCCGTTCCCGTCGGCGCCTTGGCGATGACGTCGCGCCACGCCAGCAGCGGCGGGATGGCCTCCTCCTGCACGCGCGTCGGCATTGCGACGCCCTTCTTTTCCAGCGCACGGAGGATCTCCTCGCTGACACCGAGCTCCTGAAATGTCTTTGTCGTTTCCATACCAGTTCCCCTACCTATATTCAGCTTGTCAAAAAAGTCCCTCCAGGGCTTTTTCGCCAAGCTGCTTCTGGAATTGCAAAATAAATTTTGAAGCATGATTTTGCAATTCTGCCGCTGCGGCGGGTGATCAAACGCGAAAGGACACCCTGACGGTTTCCTTTCACACTTTTCTTCCCTCCGAAACTTTTGGCTTGGCAGGTTTTTTGACAGTCTGCTATATTACCCATGCGGCGCATGCGGCGCAAAAAAGCCGAAACTCCGCATTTTCATTTCTTAGATAGTGTACCAAATCCACACCCGATTTTCAATCCTTTCCCGCATTTTTTGCCGGGTACAAAAAAAGTTTTAGCTTATCGATAGAAAAATCGCGATTTCCTTGTAGTTTTTTATTGTTATAAGTCAAAATTCAGAAAAAAATCGCAAAAAAAGTTAGTCTCTGCCTTGCAGGCTTTCTTTATTTATAGTATAATCTGAGTGATACGAGCCCGTCCACCGGCTGCGACCGGATTATTTTACAAAGGGGACCTGTTTCCATGGCAACATTTTACATAAACGGTGCCGAAGTTACCGTCGCCAAAAAGCAGAAGCTGCTGCGCTACCTGCGCGATGAGCTGCATCTCACCTCCGTAAAAGACGGCTGCAGCGAGGGCGCCTGCGGCGCATGCACCGTGCTCATCAATGGCGAGCCCTGCCGCGCCTGCGTTCCGGACACCGAGCGGCTCGACGGCAAGCACATCCTGACGGTCGAGGGTCTTTCCGACTTTGAAAAGGCTGCCTACACCTTCGCCTTCGGCGAGGCGGGCGCCGTGCAGTGCGGCTTCTGCATTCCCGGTATGGTGCTGTGCGCCAAGGCCCTGCTCGACCGCACGCCGGACCCGACGGAGGAGCAGATCCGCTGGGCCATCCGCAACAACTACTGCCGCTGCACCGGCTATGTCAAGATCGTCGAGGCCATCCGTCTGGCCGGGAAGATCCTGCGCGAAAAGAAGATCCCCCTGCCCGCCACGACGGACTGGAAGATCGGCTCCCGCGTCCAGCGTCTGGACGTCGAGGAGAAGGTCCTCGGCACCGGCAAATACCCCGACGATTACTACCCCGAAAAAATGTGCTACGGCTCCGCCGTGCGCAGCAAATATCCGCGCGCCCGCGTGCTGTCCATCGACACGTCCAAGGCGGCCGCGCTGCCCGGCGTTATCTGCGTGCTGACCGCAGCGGATGTGCCGGGCGAGAACATCATCGGACACATCGTCCACGACTGGGACGTCATGGTCCCCGTCGGCGGTGTCGTCCACTTCCTCGGCGACGCGCTGGCCCTTGTCGCAGCCGAGACGCCGGAAATTCTGGAAAAGGCCAAGAAGCTCGTCAAGGTGGAATATGAGATTTTGCCCGCCGTGCACAACCCCGAGGAGGCCGCCGCGCCCTATGCGCCGCTCGTCCACCGCAAGGGCAACCTGCTGACGCATAAGCACGTTTCCCGCGGCAATGCCGAGGAGGCCATTGCCCACTCGAAATTTGTCGTGCAGGATCACTTCTCCACCCCGTTCACGGAGCACGCCTTCCTTGAGCCGGAATGCGCCGTGGCCGTGCCGGACGGAGACGGCATCCGCCTCTACACGACGGACCAGAGCGCCCACACCACGCTGCACGAGGTCACGATGGCCCTCGGCCTGCCGCCCGAGAAGGTCAAGATCCAGAATGCCCTCGTCGGCGGCGGCTTCGGCGGCAAGGAGGACATGACCGTCCAGCCGCTGGCCGCGCTCATCGCCTACAAGACCGGCCGCGCCGTCAAGTGCAAGCTGACGCGCGCCGAGTCCCTGCTCATCCACCCGAAGCGCCATCCCTTCGAGATGGACTTCACCATGGGCGTGGACGAAAACGGTATCATCCAGGGTGTGAAGGCCAAGGTCGTCTCTGACACTGGCGCCTACGCCTCGCTGGGCGGCCCGGTGCTCGAGCGCGCCTGCACGCACGCCGCCGGTCCCTATGCCTACGAAAACTTCGAGATCGACGGCTATGCCTACTATACGAACAATCCGCCTGCCGGTGCGTTCCGCGGCTTTGGCGTCACGCAGACGTGCTTCGCCGTGGAGACGCTGCTGAACCGCGCTGCCGACCTTGTCGGCATCTCCCCGTGGGAGATCCGCTACCGCAACGCCATCCGTCCCGGCGGTGTGCTGCCGAACGGGCAGATCGTCGATGACTCTACCGGCCTTGTGGAGACGCTCCTTGCCGTAAAGGACGAATACGACAACGCCAAGATCAAGGGCATCGCCTGCGCCATGAAGAATGCCGGCCTCGGCGTCGGCCTGCCGGACTGGGGCCGCTGCAAGCTCATCGTCGAGGGCGATTCCAAGGTCCATATCTATTCCGGCGCTTCGTGCATCGGGCAGGGCCTCGGCACCGTGCTGGTGCAGATGGTCTGCTCAAACACGAACCTCTCCCGCGACGACATCGTCTATGAGCGTTCCAACACCTGGATTGCCCCGGACTCCGGCGACACGTCCGGCTCCCGCCAGACGCTTGTGACCGGCGAGGCCTGCCGCCGCGCCTGCCTGCAGCTCCACGAGGCGCTGGCCGGAAAGTCGCTCAGCGACCTCATCGGGAAAGAATTCTACGGCGAATACCTCGCGAAGACCGACCCGCTCGGTGCGGATGTGCCGAACCCGGTCTCCCACGTCGCCTACGGCTACGCCACGCAGGTCTGCATCCTCGACGAGAAGACCGGCCTCATCCGCAAAATGATAGCCGCGCACGACGTCGGCAAGGCCATCAACCCGCTCTCCTGCGAGGGCCAGATCGAGGGCGGCGTCGTCATGTCCATGGGCTATGCCCTGACGGAGCAGTATCCCATCGACGAAAACTGCCGCCCGACGGCGCGCTTCGGCACGCTCGGCCTGTTCCGTGCCCATCAGGTGCCGGAGATCAAGGCCATTGTCATCGACAAGCCGGGCCTGAACGTGGCCTGCGGCGCGATCGGCATCGGTGAGATCACCTCGATCCCCACCGCACCGGCCATTGCGGACGCCTATTACCGGCTCGACGGCGAGCCGCGCACCAGTCTGCCGCTGACCGGCACGCCCTATGCACGCAAATAACGGGGAGGTTGCATGAGATGAAAGTCAGAAAGAAGTTCCCGTCCAAGGTTGCCTGCGTCCACTGCAACGGCGGCTGCCGCGCCAACCAGAGCCCGGAGGGCTACGATCTTTGCCTCTACGGCTGCACCGGCTGCGGTGCGTGCATGGAGGTCTGCCGCTTCGGCGCGATCTCGCTGAACTCCTACGGCGTGGCCGAGGTCGACGAGAGCCGCTGCATCGGCTGCGGCGCGTGCTATCAGGCCTGCCCGCAGCGCGTCATCCACCTGCGGCTCGAGGACAACCCCATTGTCGTCCTCTGCTCGAACAAGGACGCCCGCTGCCGCGATGTCTGCGCCGTGAGCTGCATCGGCTGCGGCCTGTGCGAGCGCACCTGTCCGGCCGGAGCCATCGTTGTTTCGGAAAACCGCGCCTTTATCTACGCGGATAAGTGCCTCTCCTGCGGCATGTGCGCCATGGCCTGCCCGCGCAATGTCATCCACGACAAGCGCGGCCTGCTGACGCCCCGCCACTGAAGCCCATGCGCGTTCTGATCGATGCGGACGGCTGCCCCGTCGTCCGCGAGACCGTGCGGCAATGCGCCGCCTTCCATGTGCCGTGTCTGCTGTTCTGCGACACGGCGCATGTCTTTTCCATTCCCGGCGTGGAGGTCTTTGTTGCGGACTGCGGGCACGACAGCACGGACTATCTGCTGCTGTCGCACCTGCGCCCCGGCGACGTTGTGATCACGCAGGACTACGGCCTTGCCGCCCTGTGCCTTGCGCGCAGCGCGCAGGCCCTGCATCCGGCGGGCCATGCCTACACAAAGGACAATATCGACGCTCTGCTCACCGTTCGCGCCGAGTCCGCCCGCCTGCGCCGCGGCGGCGTCCGCCTGCACCGTACGGCTGCCCGGAAGCCCGCGCAGGACCACGCCTTTTCCGTCCTGCTCTGCCGCATTCTGTCGGAAAATACCGGGACTTGACGAATCGCCGAAAATGTGGGATAATAACAAGACGACTATGATTCGTCTATCCGACGTCCGTTTTCCGGTGCCGTCCTGCGGCAGAAGGAGTTATTTATGATTGGTTTCTATGATTACACGGTCATTCTGACCTACCTCAGCCTGCTGTCGGCCGTGACCGGCATCGGGCTGGCCGTCGCCCACCACCCGCTGCTGGCAATCCTCTGTTTGATGTTCAGCGGTCTTTGCGATATGTTTGACGGCCGCGTCGCCCGCACGAAGAAGAACCGCACGGCGGAGCAGAAGGGCTTCGGCATTCAGATTGACTCTCTGTGCGACATCGTTGCCTTCGGCATCCTGCCCGCCGTCATCACGATCGTCGTGTGCGGCTCTGTCTGGTATGCCGTGCTGATTGCGGCGCTCTATGTGCTCGCCGGGCTCATTCGCCTTGCCTATTTCAACGTGACGGAGGAGCTGCGCCAGCAGGAGACGGACGAATGCCGCAAGACCTACACGGGCCTTCCCATCACCTCAGCCGCGCTCATTTTCCCGTTTTTCTTCTGCTTCCTCGACATTTTCCAGCGTGCCGCGATCCTGCATGGGGCGCTGCTCGTTGTTATGGCGCTGACTGGCGCCAGCTTTGTGATGCCGTTCCATATCCGCAAGCCGCGCTCCAAGGAGCAGTGGGCGCTGCTCGGCATCGGCCTTGTGATCGCCGCAGGCTGCATCTTTGTCTGGGTGCGTTTCCGCATGAGGATCGTGCGATGAAGAGGCTGCTGCTCATTCTGAACCCCTGCTCGGGAAAAAAGCGTGCGAACCGCGCGTTGGCGGAGATCGTCAGCATTTTCAACCGCGGCGGCTACGACGTCACGGTCTATACTACAGCTGCCCGCGGCGACGCAACGCAGGTCGCAGCATCCCGCTGCCGCGAATTCGACTGCGTGGTCTGCGCAGGCGGCGACGGCACGTTCAACGAGGTCGTCTCCGGTGTCTATGCGGCCGGAAGCGACACGCCCATCGGCTACATCCCCGCAGGCAGCACGAACGACTTTGCCAGCAGCATGAACCTGTCGCGCAACCTGCTGCAGGCCGCGCGCGACATCGTCGAGGGCGAGCCGCGCACACTGGACCTCGGCAGCTTCAACGGCCGCTGCTTCTCCTATGTCGCCTCGTTCGGCGCGTTCACCCGCGCATCCTACGCCACGTCGCAGAGCGTAAAAAATGCGCTGGGCCATCTGGCCTATGTGCTCGGTGGCATCAAGGAGCTGCCGTCCATCCGCAGCCGCCATGTGCGCTTTCTGCTCGACCACGAGACCGTGCTCGAGGACGACTATATCTTCGGCGCCATCAGCAACTCCACATCCGTTGCGGGCATTCTGACGCTCTCCCCGGAGATCGTGGACATGAACGACGGCGTGTTCGAGCTGCTGCTCGTGCGCAAGCCGCAGAGCCTGATGGAGCTGAGCGACTGCGTGCTGGCCCTGACGACGCAGGATTACCACACGCCCATGCTGACGTTCACGAGCGCCAGCCATCTGGAGATCGACGCCCCCGCCGACATGGACTGGACGCTCGACGGCGAGCAGGCCAAGGGACAGGCGCACTGCGTCGCGGAGAACCTGCACAACGCCGTGAAAGTCATCGTGAACCCCGCCACCGATCCCAACGCTGCAGAATAAAGCCGGTCCCTGCAACCGTCATGCGATTGCAGGGGCTTTTTTCGGGAGATCGCTATGAAGAATACCACGCTTTGCTATCTGGAGCAGGACGGGAGTTGGCTCCTGCTGCACCGCAACAAAAAGAAAAACGATCCGAATCACGACAAATGGATCGGCATCGGCGGAAAATTTGAGGAAAACGAAAGCCCGGACGACTGCGTCCGCCGCGAATTCCGTGAGGAGACGGGGCTGGAGCTGACAAAATACCGCTACTGCGGCATCGTGACCTTCGTCAGCGACTGCTGGGAGGGCGAATACATGCACCTGTTCCACGCCTCGGCCTGCCGCGGAAGCCTGCGGGACTGCGACGAGGGCGAGCTGGCGTGGATCCCGGAGGCACAGTTCGCCGCCCTGCCGCAGTGGGAGGGGGACCGCATTTTCCTGCGCCTCATGCGGGAGCATGCGCCGTTTTTTTCGCTGAAGCTCCGCTACGAGGGCGACCGGCTGGCAGAAACCGTTCTGAACGGCCGCCCGATGGATTGACACCCGCATCCCGTTATGCTATAATCAACTTGCATTTTTTGCAAAAAAGAAAGGAAGAAAATCATGAAACATGTAAAGTCTCTCGCACTGTGCCTGCTGGCGCTGGCCCTTGTCCTTGCGCTCGCCGGCTGCGGCGGCGGCAAGTCCGACCTGCCCGGTACCTACAAGATCGATCTCGATCTGGCCCCTGCCCTGAACTCCGCCATGACCCAGCTTGGCCTTGCCGAAGAGGATCTGGCCGACCTGACCCTGCCCGTTCCCTACACTCTGACGCTGGGCGAAGACGGCACCTATTCCATGCAGGCCGACAAGGAAGCCACCGTTACCGCGCTGCACACCTATCTGCAGGGCTGCGGCTCCGCCATTGAGGCGGCGCTCTACAAGACCGCCGAGGAATCCGGACTGTCCCGCGAGGACTTCGACGCGGCCTTCGAGCAGAGCACCGGCTCCAGCGTTTCGGACTATGTCGCCGAACAGATCAGCCAGCTCGACGAAGAGTCCCTGCTGAGCTCTCTGGAAGAGGACGAGGAGTCCGGCGTCTATAAGGCAGCTGACGGCAAGCTCTATTTTGAGGAGCAGGAAGCCGACTTCTCCGAAGAGGACTATGTTTCCTACACGCTCGAGGGCGGCAAGCTGACCTTCACGTCCGTCACGGGCGACGCGATGGACCTGCAGTCTCTCAGCGAGATGCTGAGCGATCTGTTCCCCATGGTCTTCACGAAGCAGTAAAACCCACATAAAACGGCCGGAGCGCTGAGCGCTCCGGCCAATTAACTGTTTGGAAAGAGCCCTTTGGGCTTTCCAAACAAAGGGACTACAGTCCGCTGCGCGCACGATCGTCCGCCTTTGCCGGACGATCCGCACACTGGCGGACTGCGCAGTATTTTCTCCGACGTACACGCCGCCGGAGAAAATGATCCGATTTGATTCGCCGCCTGCGGGCGGCGAACTCTGCGAGGCTTTTGGGACACACCGTCGGCTGGAGGAATACATACTCCGGCCGTTTTTTCTGTCAGACCAGCGCAGGGACGCCCGCGTGGACGCTGTAGGAAGTCACATTCCGGATGGTCTCGCCGTCGATCTGCAGCGCACAGGGGCGGTCAAAGCGCACCTCGATGTCATGACCCGTCAGGATCTCGACCATTTCCGTGTGCTTTACATGGCCGCCCTTGAAAATGGACGGGAATACCGCCAGTGTCTTGATCTTGCCGCTGCCGTGCATGACGCACACGCTGACCTTGCCCTCAGCATTGCCGCGATGCTGATCCGGCGTGACCATCATGCCGCCGCCGTAAAAGCGGCCGTTCATCGTCGGCGCGAGCCAGACGCGGCGATAGCGCTTCGTCTTGCCGTCGACCGTGACCTCGGCGTTAGCCGGGTGGAAGTGAAACAGCAGGCCCTTGATGGCGATGGCCGTATAATTCACGGGCTTGTCGGACTTGCCGCGCAGAGCGTCGCCGACCTCGCAGCAGTAGCCGTCAATGCCGTAGCCGATGCCGTTGAGGAAGCGCCAGTGCTTTCCGTTCACCGTGACCGTGGGCAGATCGCGCAGATACTGCGCCACAGGGACCGGGTCCGCGCCCTTCTCGAGGCCAAGGTCATGCAGGAAGTCGTTTCCGCTGCCGGTGGCGAAATAATAGAGCTGCTCCGGGAGGGCCATGCCGTTCGTGTCGTTGAGAAAGCGGTTCAGCGTGCCGTCGCCGCCCGCGATGATAAGGGACGCATCCACCGGGAGCGTGCCGAGCCAGGCCGCATAGTCGCTGATCGTTGTCATATCGGTATAGGAAAACGTCTCCTCCGGGAAGCGCGCGTCCAGAGCGCGTGCCTGCTGCGCACCGCTGCCGTTTCCGGCCTGCGGATTAAAAAGCACATATTGCATACCGTTCTCTCTCCTTTTGGCATTTTTAAGGAACCTCTGATTAAATTGCAAGAGCGGTCAGCGAGGGATTTTGTTCCAAATTGAGGTTTGAAAATTGCAGGAATACTTTGTGTACCCGCAAGGGGCATGCCGCATCCGTAAGGCGGCAAAGCCGCCAACGGCTGCGCAATATTTCAAGATTTTCAAACCGATAAGTTGGGGCGAAAGACC
>ERZ857480.86039-NODE-133374-length-21101-cov-7.9867_pt1 | contig 21101 bp, 18 predicted proteins | sample MGYA00519767_ERZ857480 | MGnify/ENA primary metagenome ERZ857480 (study PRJEB31778, sample SAMEA3449210) | human gut metagenome | biome: human gut; feature: human-associated habitat; material: faeces | place: United Kingdom | collected 2010/2012 ...
AGCCATATCGTTCTTCCTTTCTTACTTTGATATGGCTCTAGCGTACCAAAAACTGTAAACGATGTGGTTGCCTAATCTGTAAACCATCTTACTGCACTATACACATCGCGCGCCCGTTACCGGAATTTGTGCATCATTTCGGATTTGCTCATTTACTGTATCGCTTAAAACAGGCGGATGCGCGGCGTATCCCCTGCGTTATCGTTTGCCAAGCAGGAAGGGCAGGTAATACTCGACCTGCTTATACCACCAGCCCCAGTCGTGATCGACGTCGTAGCCCCAGAAATCCACCCATGCGTGAATCCCCTTCGCGTCGAGCACGCCCTTGATGCGCGAGGTGCTCTCCTTGAGCACGTCCTCCCACGCACCCTGACCGACGCAGAGGATGATTTTCCGCTCGTTGTACATGCGGATATACGGGTGATCCGGCGACATGCCGGAGAGGTAGTGATACGGCGAATTGCGGTAGACGAGGTCATCCATGTAATCGCCGAAGGAATCGAAGGAATCATACACGCCGGAGAGCGCCAGCACGCTGTCAAACAGATCCGGGCGGCGGAAGAACAGGTTCGCCGCGTGCATCGCGCCCATCGAGCAGCCGAACGGCATGATCGGCATCTGGCACCAGTTGCGCTCGCCCGCGAGGTGGCGAATCTGCGGCACCATCTCATCGACGATGTAGTTGAACCAGCGCTCGTGCTGTTCGATGCGCTGGCGCGGGTCGCCGCCGTGATCCGCCCACGTTTCGTTGTCGATGGTATCGATGGAGAACACCATGATTTCGCCCGCGTCGATATACGGGCGGAACACGTCGTCCATGTGGAAATTTTCGAAATCATAGAAACGCCCTGCCTGACAGGGGATGAACAGCACCGGCTTGCCGCGATGGCCGTAGACCTTGAACTCCATTTCGCGGTTCAGGTTGTAGGAATAGCCTTTGTAATAACGAACTTCCATGGGTTGATTCTCCTTATCCATTCGTGGGGAATACGCGCCCGCCGCGTTAAAACCCCAGACATTTCATAAAAACGGGAATCTGCCGCGCCCACGAGGCCTCGCTGTGGGTGCCGCCGGGGACGATGCGGAACGTGAGATCGACGCCCTTTTGCAGCAGCGCCGAGGAACAGGTGGTCAGCGCGGAAAGATTGGATGCGTGGTTGGCCATTTCCTCCCCGCCGTAATCCATGTAGATCAGCGTATCGGGGGAGATTTCCGCCTGACGGATGAACCGCCGCGCTTTCGCGGGGGCGAGCCACAGGCTGGGGGACAGGCAGGCCGCCCGGCCGAAAACATCGTTGAACGCCGTGGCGGCGTACAGGCTCATCAGCCCGCCCATCGACGAACCGGCGATCAGCGTGTTCGCCCTGTCCGGCAGGGTGCGCAGGTTCGCGTCGATCATCGGCTTGAAATCGCGGATGAACCACTCCATCGTCGCGCGCCCGCGCCCGCGAATCCGCCCGAGGTTCGGGTCTTCGCAGGTGAAGGGGCAGTATTCCTCCAAGCGGTTGTTGCCGACGGGGTTGCACTCGACCGCCGCGATAATCAGCGGCGTGTCGGTCTTGTCCATATAATCGGCCATGCCCCAGGATTGGCCGTAGGTCGCGTCCTCATCAAAGAAGACGTTGTGGCCGTCGAACATGTACATCACCGGGAAACGCGCGTCCGGCTGCTCGTCGTAACAGGCAGGCAGATAGAGATAGGCGCGGCGCGTCAGCTCCGGGCTGAGGTTGGGGATTTGAAGCGCCCACTTGTAGACCATGTAAAAAAGCCTCCGAAAGCATGAAAATCGGGATCATTCATAAAAGTATACGGCAGGCGCGCCGCCTTGTCAATTCGAATGGACGCCAAAATGCATGATGCGGCTGGATTTTGGCAAGCCTACACAGGAAAAAGAACAGGCGTTTGCGCATATTCCGCGCACGTCGCCGACATTGACAGAACTTTTATGTCAGATTATAATGAAGCTATCGGATTTGGGGCGCGCGCTTGCGCGATTCTTAGGCGACCGCAAACGGGAGGACACCATGCCCAATATACAGGATTATGTGCTTTGGAGAGGCGATCTGCCGCTTGAGCGCGTGCCGCTGTGCGACGTGGACGCGCTGCTGCTGAGCTATCTGTCGTATATGCCCTACGATCACATCGCGGGGGATGCGTTTGACGAGGGAATTTCCCTGCGCGACGCGGCGCAGAAGCTGCTGGAGGTCAACGAACGGGATAAAACGCCGCTGGCGTACAACGTCAGGGAGGATCGAAAGCTGCTCGCCGCGCTGATGGAGAGCGCGCGGTTTCGGGATATCCGCCTGGTCGGCTACGTCAACAAGGTCGATCCCGAGCAGGAGGAGCAGTTTGCCGCCGTGACCTACCTGCTGGGCGAAGGGCGGGCGTTTGTCGCCTTCCGCGGCACGGATAACACCGTCGTCGGCTGGAAGGAAGACTTCAACATGAGCTTTGAAACCGAGGTTCCGGCGCAGCGGGACGCGGTGGCCTATGCGCAGCATGTCGCCCAAGCCATTGATTTGCCGCTGATCGTCGGCGGCCATTCAAAGGGCGGCAATCTGGCGGCCTATGCGGGGATGTTTGTCGATGAGGCGACCCGCGCGCGGATTCAGACGGTCTATAATTTCGACGGGCCGGGCTTCAACGAGGCGACGATTTCCTCCGAGGAATTCGGCAAGGTGGATATGCGCATCCGCACATTCGTGCCGCAATCCTCGATGATCGGCATTCTGATGTGGCACAGAGAGCCGTTCACCATCGTGCGCAGCAACGGCGTGGGCGTGTTTCAGCACGACGCATACACCTGGCAGATCATGGGCGGCGATTTCATCAAGCTCAGCGAGCGCACCGGGCACAGCCATTTCGCCGACGACACCATCAAGCGGTGGCTCGAGGAGCTGAAGCCCGACATGCGCAGGCAGGCCATCGACGGCATTTACGCCGTGCTCAGCGCGTCGAACGGCATGAACGTCAGCGATCTGTTCGAGGCGCGCAACGCGATGAGCGTGCTCAAGGCGGCGGGCGCGATGGATGAAAAGACGCGGAGCGCGGTGCTGGAGGCATTCAGGCTGCTGGGCAGCTCGATGATCGGCGGCGTGCCTGCGTGGCTGGAGCGCACGGCCAGCAGCGTGGCGCAGAAAATGCCGTGGGAGCAGCACCGGGAAGAAGCGCGGGCAGAAGCAAAAACAGAAGCGAAAACAAAAACAAGATCGGAAACAGGATCGAAAACAGGATTGGAAGCGGGGACGGAGGCCAAGGCGCGGGAAAACGCGCCCGAGCTTGCCAAATAAGCCGATTTGGCCTATAATAAAGCACAAACACGATCATCAGCCCGAAGAAGGGCGGAAAGAGGAACAGACCATGGAAAGAAAAAATGCGTGGGCGGCATATGCCGGGGACGACGGCAGGGTGGAAGCCTTTGCCAAGGCATACTGCGATTTCATCAACAACGGCAAAACGGAGCGCGAGTGCGTGGCTTACGGCGAGAAGCTGGCGAAGGCGCACGGCTTTGAGGATTTGAACGCGGTCGTTCGCTCGGGCAGAAAGCTGGAAGCGGGCGCGCGCGTCTATGCCAACTGGATGGGCAAGAGCTTCATGCTCTTCGTGCTGGGCGAGAAGCCGCTGGAGGAGGGCATGAACATCCTCGGCGCGCACATCGACTCCCCGCGCATCGACGTGAAGCAGAACCCGCTTTATGAGGATACCGATTTGGCGTATCTGGATACGCATTATTACGGCGGCATCAAGAAATATCAGTGGGTCGCCATCCCGCTGGCGCTGCACGGCGTGATCGTCCGGAAGACCGGCGAAAAGGTCATCATCAACATCGGCGAGGACGAAAACGACCCGGTGTTCTGCATCTCCGACCTGCTGGTGCACCTCGCGCAGGAGCAGATGACCAAGAATGCGAAGGAAGTGGTCGAGGGCGAGGCGCTCAACCTGATCGTCGGCGGCAGGCCGCTTGAGGGCGAGGAAAAGGACGCGGTGAAGGCCAACGTGCTCAAGCTGCTGGCGGATAAATACGGCGTGGAGGAAGAGGATTTCCTCTCCGCGGAGCTTGAGATCGTTCCGGCGGGCAAGGCGCGCGATATGGGCTTTGACCGCAGCATGATTCTGGCCTACGGCCACGACGACCGCGTCTGCGCGTATCCGTCGATGATGGCGGTGCTCGATTACGAGGGTACGCCGGAATACACCCTCTGCTGCATCGTCACCGATAAGGAGGAGATCGGCAGCGTCGGCGCGACGGGCATGGCTTCCCACTATCTGGAAAACACCGTCGCCGAGCTGTACGCCTGCACGGCGGATTACTGCGAGCTGGCCGTGCGCCGCTGCCTGCGCAACAGCCGCATGCTCTCCAGCGACGTGAGCGCGGGCTACGACCCGAATTTCGCCAGCGCGTTTGAAAAGAAGAACAGCGCTTTCCTCGGCCGCGGCATCTGCTTCAACAAGTTCACCGGCAGCCGCGGCAAGTCCGGCAGCAACGACGCGAACCCGGAATTTATGGCCAGCCTCCGAAAGATCATGGATGACGCGGGTGTGGCGTTCCAGACGGCGGAACTGGGCCGCGTCGATCTCGGCGGCGGCGGAACGATCGCCTACCTGTGCGCCAAGTACGGCATGAACGTGATCGACTCCGGTATTCCGGTGCTGAGCATGCACGCGCCGTATGAGGTCATCAGCAAGGTCGATCTCTACGAGGGCTATCGCGGCTACTGCGCGTTCCTTCAGGGCGCCAAGCCGGTGGAATAAAACGCCTTCCGTCTGCCTTTTTAACGCCTTCCGTCTGCCTTCGGCAGCCAACCTTCGGCGTTTTTCATCGGCTGATTCCGCCACAGGCGGCGCCGATTTCAAACGTCCCTCTAAGAGGAAGCTGTCAGAGAAGCTGACTGAGGGAGTTCGTCTCCGTTTTTATACGAATAAACAATGTTTTGAATCGCAGCGTTGCGATTTACTCCTTCCGTCTGCCTTCGGCAGCCAACCTTCGGCGTTTTTCATCGGCTGATTCCGCCACAGGCGGCGCCGATTTCAAACGTCCCTCTAAGAGGGGGCTGCCAGAGAAGCTGACTGAGGGAGTTCGTCTCCGTTTTTACACGTATAAACAGTGTTTTGAATCGCAGCGTTGCGATTTACTCCTTCCGTCTGCCTTCGGCAGCCACCTCCCTCTAAGAGGGAGGTCTTGTTTTTTGTATAACTACTTCTTACGCGCCAAAAAGAGCTCCCTCCTCGAGGGCGTGGAGCTTGCCGCCCGCTGTGCGGGAGGCAGGCAAGCGGAACGCCGAAGGTCTGGCACGGCGTAGCCGTGACTGAGGGAGTTTGGCGGGCGCAGAATATGCTTCTTACTCAAATGCTGATATTTACAAAATGACAACCGCAATGTAGACAGATTGTCCGATAAAGTGAACAGATTTCCCGATGAAGACGGTAGGTAATCATTTCTTTCATGTATTGCCGCGAAAAATGCGCTTGAAAAACGCCGGAAACGGCTGTATAATAGCCGCAAATCCTTTGAAACCGACTGGGCGAATCGCACGTTCAGCCTAAAAGGAAGATGACAAATCGTCATACGGAGGAATTGCGAATGAACAAGCTCTTCAAACGCGCGGCCTGTCTCGCGGTGACAGCCGCCATGACCCTCTCCAGCTCCGGCGCACTCGCCTGCACCGGCTACTATGTCGGCAAGCAGGCCAGCGCCAGCGGCCATACCATTATCGGCCACACCGTCGATGCGTGGAATACCGCGCAGGCGAAGCAGGTCGTCTATCCGCACAGCGAGGAACCGGGGCGCACCGTGACCGTCGGCGCGAACGAAGTGCCGCTGCCGGATGTGACCTACCAGTACACCTCTACGCCGTTCATCGAGGGCTTGTGGGATAGCGCCGTGGCCAACGAGATGGGCGTGACCATGACCGGCTCGGTGACGACCTACATCAGCGACGCGATGAAGGCGGCCGATCCGTATGTGGAGGACGGCGCGTCCGAGACGTGGATCAGCGGCTATATTGCGGCGGTTTCCGCCACGGCGCGCGAAGCGGTTGAAAACTACGGCAAGATCATGGAAACCTACGGCAGCTCCGAATCCAACACGTTTATGATCGCCGACCAGCAGGAGGCGTGGTATCTGGAGAGCTATTCCGGCCATCAGTGGTGCGCCGTGAAGATGCCGGAGGACGCTGTCGCCGTGTTTGGCAACGAGAGCATGCTCGGCTCTGTTGCGGATTATGTGGAGGGCGAAAGTCTGCTCCATTCCGAAGGGCTGTTCTCCGTGCCTGAGGCCGCGGGTCAGACTGTGCTCGATGAAGCGGGCAACGTCGATCTGTTCGCGACCTATGTCGGCGCGCGCAACCTGAACGCGGGCGCGAACCGCCGCACGTGGTATGGCCACGAGCTGCTGGCGCCGTCCACCGCGGAGGATTACGCGATGACGACCCGCTATCCGCTGTTCTATCAGCCGGATGAAAAGGTCAGCCTGAGCGACATCTTCGAACTGACCCGCTCCCGCTTTGAGGGGACGCAGTGGGATCCGGAGGAGACCGGCCGCCCGGATATCCGCGTGATCGGCATCGAGCGTCAGGTGAATTGCTCGGCCATCGAGATTTATGACGATCTGCCCGCCGCCATGTCCGCCGTGACGTGGACGACGCTGGCGAACGCGGAGCATTCCGTCTATCTGCCGCTCTCCAACCTCGTGACCGACGTGGCCGAGATGTTCGACCATACGCCGGAGGGCTTCACGTCCGACAGCTACGGTTACGATCTGAGCTATGCGCACACCCACTTCAAGCGCCTGTGCGCCCTGAGCGAGCAGGATCGCGAGCACTACGGCACCGGCGTTCGCGCTTACTGGAAGAGCGTGGAGGACGCGCTGGTGGCGGAATATCCGGCCGTGCTGGCTGAAACGGCGAAGCTCTACGCCGAAGACCCGGCGAAGGCCGCCGAATACCTGACCGAGTACACCGTGGAGAAGCAGGAAAAGGCGCTGGCCGACTGCGACACGATGTATGACGAACTGACCTGGTATATGATCGCCAACACCAGCACCCTGCGCTACAACAGCAGCCGCGGCGAATTCAATACGTGGAATAACTTTGTGCCGTCGCTGGCGGCGGAATAACGCCTTGCGCGAAAACAAAATCAGGGAGAATCGTTCCTTTTCGGGCGGTTCTCTTTTTATATGCCCCTTTATATGCCCGTATGTCCGCCGAAAACAGTTGTGCAATCGCCTTTTTATGGTATAATGGTTTCTGTATACGGATGGGAGAGCGATGCGTATGGAGCAAAGGAAGGAACAGAAGAAGGAACAAAGGGTTTATGCCGCCTTTGGCCGCGGCGCGCGCCGGGATTGGAAGCGCGCGGCGCGCAAGACCGTGTTCAGCCATTACTGGATGGCGATTATGGTCTGTCTGGTCGCGGCGTTTTTGGGCACGGAATTCACCGGCTCGCTGGAAAGCCTGCATTTCACCCGGCAGAAATGGGACGTGATTTCGAACTTCCTCGCGTCCTTCGGGCGGCCGGGCGCGGCGGCAAACAGCCGGGGCGTGTTTGCGATAGCCGTCAACAAGATTGCGGACGGTTCTCTTCACAACATTGTGAACAACACCATCATGTCGCTGGCCGGATCGAGCGAGTTCTGGCAGTCCTTCGGCATTGTGGTGAGCAGCCTGGTTTCGATGACGTATTGGGTGCTGGTCACCCACACGTTCGTCGTGATCCTGCGCCGCCTGTTTATGGAGATGCGCGTCTACGAGGAAGTGCCGCCGTATCGCGCGCTCTATCTGCACAGCGCGCGCTGCTGGGGGCGCACGTCGCTGGCGCTGCTGCGCGTGGCCGTCCAGCGGGGGCTTTGGTGGCTGACGATCATCGGCGGCGCAATCAAGACGTTTTCGTATTATCTCTGCGGCTTCATTCTGGCGGAGAACCCGACCATGAAGGGCGGGGACGCGATCGCGCTGTCCCGAAAGATGATGAACGGCCACAAGTGGGAGTGCTTCCTGTTGGAGCTTTCCTTCGTGCCGTGGCACCTTCTGAGCCTTGCGACGTTCGGCCTGAGCAGCCTGTTTTATTCCAGCGCATACCTGAGCGCCGCGCGGTGCGAGTTTTACGCCGCCGTGCGCGCGCAGGTCAAGGCGGAGGGCGAGGCACAGGCGCTGCGCGACACCTATCTGTTTGAAAAGGCCGGCGCAAAGACGCTGCGCCGCGCCTACAACGATCTGGGCAGACCGGCGGAAAAGCTGCCCGCGCGCGTATACGGCAACAGGGTGACCCGCTTTTTCGGCGAATGTCTCGGCGTGACGCTGTTCGTCAACCCGCAGGACGTCGCGCGCGAAAAGATTCAGGATCGCGAATACCGCCTGCGCTACATGCGCCGCTGCGAGCAGGGGCTCTCCTACCCGATTCGGCTCAGCCCGCTGCTGCAATATGAGCACAAGGATCACGAACCGGCGCTGTTCACCCGCAAATACCCGGTGACGACGCTGGTGCTTCTGTTCTTCCTGTTTTCGATCATCGGCTGGTGCTGGGAGGTCGTGCTGCATCTGCTTTCGGAGGGCACGTTCGTCAACCGCGGCGTGCTCCACGGGCCGTGGCTGCCGATTTACGGCACGGGCGGCGTGCTGGTGCTGCTGGCGCTCTACAAGCTGCGCGACAAGCCGTGGCTTGAATTTTGGGCGACGGTGGTTGTCTGCGGCGTGGTCGAATACTTCACCGCGTATTATCTGGAAACCGTGTACGACCGCCGCTGGTGGGATTACGCGGGCTATTTCCTCAACCTGCACGGGCGCATCTGCGCGGAGGGGCTGCTGGTCTTCGGCCTGGGCGGCATGGCGGTTGTCTACGGCGTTGCGCCGCTGTTTGACAACCTGCTGCACAAGGTCAGGCACAGCGTGCTGATCGGGCTGTGCGCCGCGCTGATCGCGCTGTTCTGCGTCGATCAGGCGTATTCTCATTTTCATCCCAACGAGGGCGAGGGCATCACGGACGAGGTGGTTTACAAGACGGACGACGCTCGGATTCGCCTTGACGAGGAGGCTTTCGTTTAATGCGAATCAGTTCGTTTTTCGTGCTGGCGGGCTATCTGGCGGCCAACGCCTACGTGGCCGCGCGCACATCCGTCTTTCTGCATCGCAATCTGCCCGAGCGCGTGGCGAAGCTGATTTCGCTGCTGACGGCGGGCGTGTATTCCGTCTTCGCGATGGGGATGCCGCTGGCGCACATTCTGCCGGAGGGAACGGCCAGAAAGCTGATTCTGCGCGTGTCCTTCGGGTTTTACGGCATATTCATCTATCTGTTTTCGGCTTACGTCATCATCGAGGTGCTGGCGCGGCTTTCCAAGCGGTTTCACCGAACGGAAAGGCTCACCGCGCGGAAGGGAAACCCCAAGCTGATCTTCGGCGGCGCGGTATGGTTCGGCATCATCCTGACCTGCCTGATGGGGATTCACCACGCATCCGAGCTGACGGTGAAGCATTACGCTGTGCAGACCGACAAGGACGGCGGCGGGCGCGACAGCCTGCGCGTGGTGCTGATTGCGGATCTGCATCTGGGGTACAGCGTCGGCGCGGAGCGCATCGCCGACATGGTGGAAAAGGTCAACGCGCAGGACGCGGATATCATCCTCGTCGCGGGCGATATTTTTGATAACACGGTGGAGGGTATCGACGACCCGGAGGCCGTGAAGGCCTCGCTGCGGGCGATGAAAAGCAGGCTGGGCGTGTACGCCTGCTGGGGCAACCACGACGTATCCGAGCGCCTGTTCAGCGGGTTCAGCACCAAGCGGCTGGAAAACACGCTGCGCGGCGAGGAGATGGAGCAGTTCGTCCGCGAAAGCGGCATGACGATGCTGGCGGACGAGGTGCGGCTGATCGACGACAGCTTTTACGTCATTGGCCGCAAGGACTACGAAAACGCGGGCGACGGCACGGCGCGGCGCAAGAGCCTCGGCGAGCTGATGGCGGGAATCGACGCGGACAGGCTCGTGATCTCGCTGGAGCATGAGCCGCGCTTTCTGCGGCAGAACGCCGACGCGGGCGTGGACGTGATGCTCTGCGGCCACACGCACGACGGCCAGTTCTTCCCGCTGAATATCGCGATCCGCACCGCGTGGGAAAACCCGGCGGGCTTAAAGACGGTGGGGCGCATGACCAGCGTGGTCACGTCCGGCGTGGGCGTTTACGGCCCGGATATGCGCATCGGCACGGACGCGGATATCTCGGTGGTGGACATTCAATTTGCACCATAAAAGAAAAGGAGATATACAAACATGAAACTGATTCAGGGCGGCTTGGTCAAGACGATCACGGGCGGCGACATCGAAAACGGACAGATTCTCATCGACGGCGGCAAGATCGTCGCGGTGGGGCAGAACCTCGACGTTCCGGCGGGGACGGAGATCATCGACGCGGCAGGCTGCATCGTCACGCCGGGCTTTGTCGATGCGCACTGCCACATCGGCATGCACGAGGAGGCGAGCCGCTGGGAGGGCAACGACACGAACGAGTATTCCGGCCCGGTTACGCCGGAAATCCGCGCCATCGACGGCATCAACCCGCGGGACGAAGCATTCGGCAACGCGATTGGCGGCGGCGTGACGACGGCGGTGACCGGCCCCGGCTCGGCGAACGTGCTGGGCGGCACGTTTGTGGCGATGAAGCTGTACGGCGACTGCGTGGACGACATGATTCTCAAATATCCGGCGGCGATGAAGATTGCGTTCGGCGAGAACCCCAAGGGCGTTTACGGCCAGAACGGCCACAAGATGCCGGTTACGCGCATGGCCGTCGCGGCGACGCTGCGCGAGACGCTCTTCAAGGCGCAGCGCTACGCGAAGGAGATCGAGGAGGCCGAGAAGGACGCGACCAAGACGCGCCCGTTCGACATGAAGCTGGAAGCGCTGCTGCCGGTTCTCCGCAAGGAGATTCCGCTCAAGGCGCATGCCCACCGCGCGGACGACATTCTGACGGCGATCCGCATCGCGAAGGAATTTGACGTGGACATCACGCTGGACCATGTGACGGAAGGCCACCTGATCGTCCGGCATCTGGTCAAGGCGGGCAAGCCGGTGCTGGTCGGCCCGTCGTTCGGCTCGAAATCCAAGCAGGAGCTGAGGGAAAAGAGCTTCGCGACGGCGGGAATTCTGGACGACGCGGGGCTGGAGGTCTGCATCATCACGGATGCGCCGGTCATTCCGCTGTACTATCTGCCGCTGTGCGCGGGTCTGGCGGTGAAGGCGGGCATGAAGGAGGAATCCGCGTGGCGCGCGATCACCATCAATCCGGCGCATGTCGTGGGGATCGACGGGCGCGTCGGCTCGATTGAGGCCGGCAAGGACGCGGATATCGCGATCTTTGAGGGCAACCCGCTGCGCGACATTCAGTGCCGCACGAAGGCCGTCTTTGTGAACGGCGAAGAGGTGCTCTCCCAAATTCAGATGCGTGTGTGAGGCAAAGGAGGCGCGGGCGGTGGACAAGCGATATCCCGATCTGGCGCTGCTCGCGCAGCCTGCGCGCCGGGCGATTTGCTGCCTGGCGGTTGAAGGCGGGGGCGAAAAAATCGAAGGGCTTCTGAACAGGAAGCCTTTTTCGCGTTATGCCGAGAACGGACTGACCGTCCTGCTCTATGACGAGGCGCAGAGCGAGGCGTGGCGCGCGGAAATCGAGCGGATTCTGGCGGAAAGCGGGCTCTGTGCGGGGCTGAGCGGGCCGTTTGCGCTGGCGGCGTCGGCGCGGGGCTGCTTCCCCAAGGCGCGCATCGCGCTGGAAACGGGCAGGGCCGTCGATCCGGGGCGCGCGCTCTACGACATGGGCACGTACAGCGAGGCGGCGCTTCTGCGCGCGGCTCGGACGGCGCTCGGGGCGCAGGGCTTCCGCGCGTCGGATTTTGGCGACGCAGCAATCGAGGCGCTTGCGCGGCTGGACGAGCGGGAGGATGCGCAGTATATCCGCAGCCTGCGCGCGTATTTGAGCGACGGGCTGAATCTGCGGCGCGCGGCGGAGCGGCTGGGCGTTCACCGCAACACGCTGGCCTACCGCATGCGCCGAATCGAGGCGCGCTTTGCCCTCGACCTGAGCGACATGAACACCTGCTTTGAGCTGCTCTTTTCGCTCTGGCTGAAGGAGGGGCTGGGCGGCTGCGCCGACGACGAGCCGACGGCGGCGTTTGACCGGGACGCGGCGCGCGCGGCGCTCTGGCGGTCTGCGGAGCGCGCGGGGAACGCGGCGCGGACGGAAAAGCGCTTTCCGCTGGCGCTCGCCGCCGTTGCGGCGGGCGGCCTGAGCGACGCGCGGCGCGCGGAATTGACGCTGGCGCTGAGCGCGCTGCCGCAAAAGCCGGTGACGGCGTTTGATGATGAAACGCTGTTTTTCGCGCTTCCGCCGGAGGAGATCGGCGCGTTCGCAGAGGCGGCGAGGCCGCTTTGCGAGGCGGCGCGCGCGGGCATGGCCGTTTCGCAGACGTTCGCGCTGGACAGGCTGTCGGCGCAGATTCGGCTCTGCCGGTTTGCGCTGCTGGCGGCGGGCACACAGACGGTATTCATGCGGGAAATCGGCTCGACGCTGTTCTTTACGGCGCTGGAGCGGCGGGTGTCACTCGCGCCGTATCTGTGCGAAGACGTCATTCGCGTGATGGATGAGGACGCGACGCGCGGCTCGGCGCTCTCGCGCTCGCTCTACGCCTATCTGCTCAACTTCATGGATTTGAAAAAGGCCGCGCAGCAGCTCGGCATCCACCGCAACACGCTGGAATATCAGGTGCGCAAAATGAACGCCGTCATCGGCGGACAGCCGGACGAGCAAAAGCGGTTTATGATGATGTGCACGTATAAAATGCTGGCGCTGCCGGACGCGGGCGTGCCGGAACTGTAAAATCTTACAAACGCGCGGGCGCGAAAAAAGGCCGAATGATCGAAAAAATCGAAAAAAATTTCACAAAACAGCTTGCGTGCGCCATATGAATGTGATATACTTCCATCAGCACAAAAAAGCGATTTGTAAAAAATTACAAAAAACAAACGGAGTCGGGAGGATTCAAGAATGGCTAAAATCGGTTCAATGGAGCTGATTGTCATCCTGATTGTCGCCATGCTCGCCATCGGCCCGGAGCGCATGCCCAAGGCGGCGCGCATGCTGGGCAAGGCGGTCGGCTCGTTCAAAAAATACATGAACGACGCGACGAGCGACCTGCGCGAGGCCAGCGACGAATTCCGCGAGGTCACCGATGAAATCGCGGACGCACAAAAGACCGTGCGCAAGGCCTTCAAGGACGCGGACGACGAAATCAGCAAAACCCGGGGCGAGGCGGAGGAAAAGCTGAACCCCAAAAAGAAGAAAAAGAAAAAGCCCGCCGCGCCGGAAACGGACGAGACGGACGAGGCGCCCAAGCCGCCGAAGGACGAAGTGAAGGCGGAGGCGGCCAAGCCGCAGGGCGAAGATGAAACCGAAGCGCAGCCGGAGGCGGCCGCGGAAAAACACGATGAAGCAAAGGACGAGCAGCAGAGCGCTGCCGCCGAATAAAGGAGGAACTTTTTTATGGGTAAGATTGGAACGACCGAACTGCTGGTTGTGCTTGCGATTGTGCTGGTTATCTTTGGGCCGAAGGCGCTGCCGAAGCTGGGGCGCTCGCTGGGCAAGACGCTGGGCAGCTTCCGCAAGGGCATGAACGACAGCGCGGACGATGACGACGACGACGAGGAAGAGGTCGTCGTGAAGAAAAAGAAGAAAAAGCCCGTCGCCAAGAAGGCGGACGACGAAGAGGACGAGGAAGAAGAGGACGCCTGATTCAAAACAGGATACCGATGCTTCTCTCCGAGCGGAGGGAAGCATATCTTCTGCAAAAAACGAAACGGACGGTGAAAAGAGATGAGCACACAAAAGGGCAACGAGCAGGCCAATATGTCGCTGGTGGGGCATCTGCGGGAGATTCGCAACCGCATTGCGCTGAGCGTGGTTGCGCTGCTGGCGGCGTTTGTCATCTGCTTTGCCATCATCAAGCCGCTGGCCAACGCCATGCTGCAAATGGGTCTGGACGCGGGTTTCCAATACGTGTATCTGTCCCCGTCGGAGCTGCTCACCTCGTATTTTAAGCTGGCGCTCGTGCTGGCGGTCGTGGTGGTTTCGCCGCTGCTGATTTTCCAGATTTGGGGCTTTGTCGCCCCGGCGCTGACCAAAAAGGAAAAGCGGGCGATACGGCCTGCGCTGCTGGGCGGATTTTTCTTCTTCTGCCTCGGCGCGCTGTTCAGCTACATGGTCGCCCTGCCGTTTATGATTCAGTTCCTGGTTAATTTCAGCACGTCGGATTTCATTCACTCGGCGATTTCCGTGGCCAGCTATCTGGATTTTATGATCGGCATGCTGCTGACCTTCGGCGTTGTGTTTGAAGAGCCGATGCTCGCCTTTGTGCTGACCAAGCTGGGCATTTTGACCCCGGATATCCTGCGCAAGGTGCGCCGATACGCCATTCCGCTGATCTTTGTCATCGCGGCCGTCATCACGCCGCCGGACGTCGTTTCGCAGTTCATGGTCGCCGTGCCGATGATCGGCCTGTACGAGCTGAGCATCCTCATTTCCTGCGTCATCTATAAGAAGAAGCAGAACGAAGACGACGATGAGGATGAAGACGAGGACGACGACGAATACGACGAGGATGACGAAGAGGACGAGGACGAATAAGCGACGCTTTAAGGGAGCTGCCGAACAGGCGGCTCTCTTTTTTTGAGTGCGCATAGGAAATCACGCAAAACCGCCCGCTTACAGCCGGTACGCCGTCATCGCCCGGAAACGGTTGCTCATAATGGTGTAGAGCGCCTGCGCGTAGGGCGTGAGCGGCATATCCTTCGGGTGCGCCATGTACAGCGGCGTGTAAACCGCGTCGCTCAGGCGATAGTGCGCGAGCTGCTGCATGGCGGGCGTGTCGCTCAGCAGGGTGATGAACGGGCAGAGCATGACCAGCGAACAGGCGGCGCACACGCGCTTGGCGCATTGAGAATCATCCGTGCGGAGGGCGACGAAGGGGGAGAGCGCCGCGCGGGCGAGCAGCTCGTCATACGCGCGGGCGAAGGGGAGGTTTTCGGCGGGGAGCACGAATTTTTCCCCCTCGCAGGCGCTCAGGCTGACGGTTGAGCCGGATGGGACGCGCTGCGCCAGCGCGGTTTTCCGCCCGGCAATGAGGATGACCTCGTCCGACGCGATGAGCTGATAATCGAGCTTTTCATTTTCGGCCTCGCCGAAGAGCAGCGCCATATCCAGTTCGCCGCCGAGCAGACCAGCTTCCAGCGCGTCGTTTCGCGCGGAGACGGCTTGCAGGCGCACGTCGGGATAGGCGCTTTGAAACTCGGGGAGCACCTGCGGCAGAAGCTCGTCGGCGCGCTGCATGGGCAGGCCGAGGCGCAGAAGCCCGGTCTGCCGGCCGGAAAGCGCGGCGAGGGATTCGTTCATCTGCGCTTCGATTTGCAGAAAGCGGCGCGCGGACTGCACGTAGATCTGCCCGGCGGGCGTGAGCGAAACGGGCGTGGTGCTCCGCTCGAAGATGGGCTGGCCGAGCTGCTGCTCGATCTGCCGAATCTGCTGGGAGAGCGTCGGCTGGGTGACAAAGAGCGATTTTGCCGCGGCGGTGAAGCTGCCTTCGCGGACAACGGCGAGCACGAGCTGAGCGTGGCGTGTATTCATGGTGGATTCCCTCTTTGCGATTTGATGTCGGGCGCGCCCAAAGCGCCGATATCCCTATTTTAAGAAAAATCGGCGAAAATGTAAACCACAAAAAGCGGGCGATTTCGCGCAATTTTCGAAACATAAAAAAAGAAGAAAAAAGGCTTTCCCGCCGCCGCGGTATGGGTGTATAATAAGCACACAACTGAAAGACGGAGGGATTTGCGATGCAGGTTACGGAAAAAATCGCCGCGTTTCGGGCGCGGATGAAGGATGAAAACTTTGCCGCGGTCATCGTGCCGACGGCGGACAGCCATGCTTCGGAATATATTGCCGATTATTTCAAAACTCGTCAGTGGCTTTCCGGCTTCACCGGCTCGGCGGGCACGCTGGTCGTCGGGGAAAAAGAGGCGGCGCTGTTTGTGGACGGCCGCTACTTCATTCAGGCAGAGCGGCAGATTGCCGGGAGCGGCATCACGCTGATGCGCATGGGCACGGCGGGCACGCCGAAGCTGGAGGAATACCTCACCGCGCTGCTGCATGAAAACGACGCGCTGGGCGTGGATTTCGGCGTGGTCAGCGAGAAATTCGCGGAGAATATGCGCGAGACGGCCGCGAAATGCGGCGCGCTGCTGCGTGATACGGGCGACTGGTTCGGCGACCTCTGGAAGGATCGCCCGCCGATGCCGCAGGAAAAGGCGTTCATCCTCGATGAGCAATACGCCGGTCAGAGCGTGCAGAGCAAGGTGAGCGCGATTCGCAAGGCGATGGCCGAGCGCGGCGCGCAGCTCCATGTGCTCAACGTGCTGGATGACATCGCGTGGGTGCTCAATGTGCGCGGCGGCGACGTGCTCAACACGCCGGTGGTGATGAGCTATCTGGTCATCGGGCAGAAGCACGTGAACTGGTTCGTCGATGAAACCAAGGTGGATGACGCCATGCGCAAAACGCTTGCGGACGAGGGCGTGAACGTGCGCGGCTATGACGAGATCATCCCGGCGCTGAAGGGGCTTGAGCCGGATGTGAAGGTGCTGGCGGACGCGAGCAAGCTGACCGCCGCGCTGATGAACGCGCTGGAAAAAGCTGAAATCATCCGCGCGGAAAACCCGTCCACGATGATGAAGGCCGTCAAAAACGACGTGGAGCTGGATAACCTGCGCAGGGCGCATGTGAAGGACGGCGTGGCGGTTACGCGGCTGATGTACTGGCTCAAGCAGAACGTCGGCAAAATCCCGATGACGGAAATCAGCGTCAGCGACAAGCTGCTGGCGCTCCGCCAGGAACAGGAGCACTTCATCTCCCCGAGCTTCAACACGATCTGCGCCTATCGCGCCAACGCCGCGATGATGCATTACAGCGCCACGCCGGAGAGCGACGCGAAGCTCGAGCCGCGCGACCTGCTGCTCATCGACTCCGGCGGCCAGTATCTGGAGGGCACGACGGATATCACCCGCACCTTCGCGCTCGGCCCGGTGACGGACGAGCAGAAGAAGCATTTCACCGCCGTTCTGTGCAGCATGCTGAATCTGGCGAACGCCAAGTTTTTGCAGGGTATGACGGGCATCGGTCTGGATATCCTCGCGCGCGGCCCGATCTGGGATATGGGCATCGACTATCGCTGCGGCACGGGGCACGGCGTGAGCTACCTGATGAGCGTGCACGAGGGCCCCAACAGCTTCCGCTGGCATAAATCCCCGACGCGCGCCGAGGACACCGTGCAGGAGCCGGGCATGGTCACCACCGACGAGCCGGGCGTGTACATCGAGGGCAGCCACGGCATCCGCACGGAGAACGAGCTGGTCTGCCGAAAGCTGGAGGAAAACGAATACGGCCAGTTCCTCGGGTTTGAAACCATCACCTGCGCGCCGATTGATCTGGACGCGGTGATTCCCGAGCAGATGAGCCCGCGTCAGCGCGGCTGGCTGAACGATTATCATACCTTTGTGCGGGAGACGCTCCTGCCGCTGATGCAGGACGACGACGAGCGCGCGTGGCTCAGACACGCGACCCGCGCCATTTAACCGAATTAACCGAATTTTCAGGAAGCGCCCAAATCAGGTCTAGCATTTTGGGCGCTTTTCCTGTATAATAAATGCAAGAATGTATCTCCGCTCAGCCGGAGTTGCACTTCCATAGACCGAACATGGAGGGATAAATGTATGAAACTGATTGTTGCGATCGTTCAGGATGAAGATGCGGGCCGTTTGGTTTCCGCGCTGATGGATAAGGGCTTCGGCGTGACGAAGCTGGCGACGACGGGCGGCTTTCTGCGCGCGGGCAACACCACGCTCATCAGCGGCGTGGAGGACGACAAGCTCCAGGATGCGCTCGGCGTGATCGAAAAGATCTGCAAGAGCCGCGAGCAGATCACCGCGTCCACCACCCCGATGGGCGGCGCGGGCGGCGTCTATGTGCCGTACCCGATCCGCGTGACGGTCGGCGGCGCGACGGTGTTCGTGCTGGAGGTCAGCCAGTTCCTCAAGGTGTAACATGATTGCCTTTGCGGATCTTGCGGGGCAGTCTGCGCTCATCGGCCAACTGCAAAGCGATTTTGCGCGGGGGCGCTATGTCCATGCCTACCTGCTCACGGGGCCGGGCGGCACGGGCAAGCGCTCTGCCGCGCAGCTTTGCGCTATGGCCGCGCTCTGCCGGGGGGAGAAGAAGCCCTGCGGGGTGTGCGGCCCGTGTCGGCGCGTGCTCTCCGGCACGCACCCGGACGTGCATACCGTTGTGCCGGAAAAGGGAAAGCAGATCATCGGCGTCGGCGTGATGCGCGAGGTGCTGGATACCGTTTCGGTCAAGAGCTTTGAGGATGGCGCGAAGGTCATCCTCATCCCGCAGGCCGAACAGATGAACGCCGCCGCGCAGAACTGTCTGCTGAAAACGCTCGAAGAGCCGCCGGAGCGGACGGTCTTCTTTTTGATCACCGATCAGCCCGCGGCGCTGCTGCCGACCATCGTTTCCCGCTGCCGCGTCGTGCGGTTTCATCCGCTGACGGAGGAGGCCTGCGCCGCGCGCCTGATCGCGCTCGGCCAGCCGCCGGAGACGGCGAAGAAAAAGGCGCGCATGGCGGAGGGCTGCGTCGGCCGCGCGCTGGCAATCGACGACGGGCAGCTCGAGCTGCGCATGGCGCTGACGCGCGATGTGTTTTCTGTTCACCGTCCGGCGGATGTGCCGGAGGTGGTGAATCTCTACAAGGAGGATAAGGAGCGGCAGAAGCTCGTGCTGGATACGCTGGAAATCGCGCTGCGCGATATTCTGGTGCAGCAGGCGGGCGGCGCGTCCGTCGCGGGCGCGGGCTATGCGCGCGAGGCGGAGGATTATGCCCGGCGGACGCCGCTTTCCGGCGGTCTGGCGCTGATGGAAACGCTGCGGCGCGCGCGGGTGATGCTCGCCGGAAACGTCGCGTTTGCGTCGGCGTTTGAAACCATCCTTCTTCAAATATCGGAGGAATATGCCAAATGGCCATGGTAATCAGGGTGCGCTTCAAGCGCGCCGCCAAACTATACGACTTTGACCCCAACGGGCTGGAGCTGCACAACGGCATGAGCGTTGTGACGGAGACGGCGCGGGGCGTGGAGCTGGGCGAATGCATGAGCGGCGTGATGGATGTGCCGGACGAGCGCCTGGTTCTGCCGCTCAAGCCGATTCTCCGCATCGCCACCGAGCAGGATCTGGCCATGCAGAAGCGCAACGAGCAGGCGGAAAAAGAGGCGTTTGATATCGCCATCGACCGCATTGCCGAGCACAAGCTGGAAATGAAGCTGGTGGACGTGGAATATGCGTTCGACCGATCCAAAATCATTTTCTATTTCACCGCCAACGGCCGCGTGGATTTCCGCATGCTGGTCAAGAGTCTGGCGAGCATTTTCAAGACTCGCATCGAGCTGCGCCAGATCGGCGTGCGCGACGAGGCGAAGATGCTCGGCGGAATCGGCCCGTGCGGGCGGCCGATCTGCTGCCGGACGTTTTTGAGCGACTTCACGCCGGTCTCCATCAAGATGGCGAAGGAGCAGAATCTTTCGCTCAACCCGACGAAGATTTCCGGCCTGTGCGACCGCCTGATGTGCTGCCTCAAATACGAGCAGGATCATTACGAGCAGACGCGCAAGCGCATGCCGCGCGTGGGGCGCGAAATCATCACCCCGGACGGTTCGGGCGTCATCAATGCGATCAACGTGCTCGAAGAGACGGTGCGCGTGCGCATCGCCGTCGGCGACTCGTTTGAGCTGCGCGAATACAAGATCGACGACTGCCAGCGCCCCGGTCAGGATGAGCGCAAGCCGCGCCCGGAGGAGGACGCGACGGCGGAGGGCGCGCAGCAGGCGGCGGAAAACGCCGAGGGCGGCGCGGCGGAGACGGCCGAGCCGAACCCGCCGAAAAAGCAGGAGCAGCGCCCGCCGCGCGGCGAACGCCCGGAGCGCGCGCCGAGACCGGAGCGCAGCCCCAAGCCGGAACGCGGCCCGCGGCCGGAGCGGGGAGAGCGCCCGCCGAGGCCGGAGAGAGGCCCGAGACCGCCGAAAAAGCAGACGGACAGGCCGCAGGACAAGGAAGCGCCCGTGAAGGCCGAACAGCCGGTCGTCGAGGAGCAGAAGGCCGTCGAAGCGATCGACGTGCTGGAAATCCGCGAGGACGCGAAGAAGGAAGACCTTTTCTAAAAAACGATATGCGCACAATGACGGCCTTGGCGGTAAAAATGCCTAAAGGCCGTTTTTTTCATTCAAATGGGAAACGGCGTAAAATCGCCCGCGTGAGCAGAACCTTGACTCATTACGGACTTCGGCGGAGAAAAAGGCGGGCTTAGCCCGCTTTTTGTGGATTCATATCGAAAAACTGGGAATTCAAAATCGCGCTTTATTTGAATTTGAACCGGTAAAATCGCGCAAAAAACTTGCAATTCGCGCGCGCTCGTGCTAAAATGTGTTCCGGGAGTGATCCTAAACAAAGGGAGGTGAAATGTATGGCTTATCAGATTTCTGATGACTGCATCTCTTGCGGCGTGTGCGCCAGCAACTGCCCGGTGGGCGCGATCAGCGAGGGTGATGGCAAGTTTGTGATCGACGCGGATACCTGCATCGACTGCGGCGCTTGCGCGGAGAACTGCCCGGTGGGCGCTCCGGCTCAGGCCTAATCCATTAGAACTTGCGGACGTATTCGGCCTGGCCGGATGCGTCTTTTTTTGCATATGGGAAATGAGAAAATTCGAGATTTTGTACAAATTCCGATAGCGGGTGCGCGGCTGCCTGACTCCTTCAGTCACGGCTGCGCCGTGCCAGCTCCCTCGAAGAGGGAGCCCTTTGATCGGGTTATATAGATTTTCCGTCCAGGTACTGGCTGGAGATCCATGCCAACAATGTCATTGAGCGTCTGAATCGTGAGATCCGAAGTAGGACGCGCGTAGAGCGCATTCAGCTTAAAACAAAGCTGACGCCGCTTCAAAAGCGACGTCAGTTTACATAATTTCAT
>ERZ857480.88732-NODE-137572-length-21053-cov-8.0000_pt1 | contig 21053 bp, 19 predicted proteins | sample MGYA00519767_ERZ857480 | MGnify/ENA primary metagenome ERZ857480 (study PRJEB31778, sample SAMEA3449210) | human gut metagenome | biome: human gut; feature: human-associated habitat; material: faeces | place: United Kingdom | collected 2010/2012 ...
CAAAGAAATCGTCAAGCTCGATCTGCATCGTTCTTGTGAGAAAATTCAGCAGCAAAACGATCATGACAGGAAAAGTCAGTTTCCTGTTTCTTGTAAATGCGGTCTGCTTCGTAATATTCCTCTCACGGTAGTTATCAGAATTGATAAGCTCCGATGCCTTACGAGTGATCTGATAAAAGAACTGGTTCATGTTTCCGACCTCCGAAATAGCAAAATCTACTATTTCGATTTTGTCGGCATTTTCATTTTGTCAATTCTTTTTTGCACAAACTTTCACTTCGTTTTTGTGCATCATTTTCTTTGAAATCTTATTTGGTTTTTTTGCGGGGTAAATGCCAATAACGCTTGAGTTGTTGGCATTGGTTGGGAGGGACGATATAAATCGGGACATAAAGAGAACGGGCAAGTCAAGTATCGCTCTGTATATGGTCATTCTTATGCGGAGGTCAGAACAAAACTCGCTCCTCTGAAAATCACTGTTCCTGCTATAACTACTTCCTGTAATTTGACGGTAAAAGAACTTTTCTCAGAATGGCTGTCAGCTGTAAAGCTACGAGTGAAACTCTCTACCTATGCGAATTATTTGTTAAAGGTCGAGAAGCACCTCCTTCCTATGTTCGGTGCATTTCGCTATGATGCGCTGACGGTTCAAACGATTAATAGCTATATTGAAGATAGTTCATTTGATGAGTTACCGCCCAAAAGCCCATTTTAAATATTAAGGTGATATTAATGATATAACAAAGCTGAAGGTCGATGCAATAGTGAATCCTGCAAATACTTCTCTTCTCAGCGGAGGCAGAGTCAATGGAGCTATCCACCGTGCTGCCGGACCAAAGCTGCTGGATGAATGCAGAAAACTCGGCGGCTGTGAGGTCGGAAAGGCAAAGCTGACTAAAGGCTACAAGCTGCTTGCCAGACACATCATACATACGGTCGGACCTGTCTGGAGCGGCGGAAAGAATAATGAACCTAAGCTACTCCGGAGTTGTTATAAAGAATGCCTTAGTATCGCAGCAGAGAACAAGTTCGATAGTATCGCATTCCCCCTGATATCATCGGGAGCATCCGGCTAACCGAAGGATCAGGCTTTGAAAATAGCAGTGGACAGCTGTTCAGAATTTCTGAAAACTCATGATATGGATATAACTATCGTGATATTTGATCGTGAATCCTTCGACATCGGAAGGAAGAAACTGAAAGATATTCAAGCATTTATTGATGATAATTACTTTGATGAATCAAGAATGTGGGGATATTCAGCGGCTGTAGGTACTGCCTTCAGTACAAATGAGCCATTCCGTCTGTTCAGAAAAAAGGCTTCTAATAGCAAAGGGAAAGCACGTTCAGCTCATTCAAGTTTTCCTGCTATCGGAGGCACTTGTATTGAAGGTATTGAGGCAAAGCTGAAAATGATAGATGAGAGTTTTACTGAGATGCTGCTGCGGAAGATCGATGAGAAAGGCATGACTGATTCAGATTGCTATAAAAAGGCCAATATCGACCGAAAGCTGTTCTCTAAAATACGTTCCAACAAGAATTATCACCCTAAAAAAGTCACTGCTGTTGCATTTGCTATCGCTCTGGAGCTTGATATTGACGAAACGAAAGAGCTGCTTTTAAAGGCAGGCTTCGGGCTGTCAAATTCCAGTAAATTTGATATAATTGTGCGGTACTTTATCGAGAGCGGCAATTATAACATTTATGAGATAAATGAAGCACTATTCCGGTTTGATCAGGCTATGGGTTTGCTTTCAGCCTTTCAAAGTCGGAGTGAGGAAGGAATAACCATTTCTCGACCTCACAGCGTTTGGTATTGTGATTGGAAGCTTTGTGTATCAGCTTACCATTCATGTAGAATTTGTTCATCTGTTTTCCTCCTGTTACATAATTATTCCATAGACAACAGGCGTGATCTGCTTTCTATGTATCTGCCACAGGAGGCTCAAAAATCGTTCACAGCGGCTTTATTTGCTCTTGGTGGTGTAGTTTCCCGACCTGCCACCGATGTCGTCAAAAACGGCTCACAAATCGCTGATAGGTTTTCTATCACTTAAAACCGAGTCCGAAACTTTGTATACTATTTTTTACCAACAAAATAGAGATTCGCCTGTATTTCGACCTTTGGAGGGGACTGAATTCGCATTTTTGAGAGTTCAAATCCAGCCAGAGACCTAAAATGCCCCAATGTCATCTATGAAAATCGAAGTAAATTTTTCGAGATTTAGGTAGCAAAAAAGCCCGACATTTCGGGCTTTTTTGGGCATGTCATCAATTTTGTTATGCCAATATGTAAGTTCAGGACTAAAAAGATGACATACGACAAACGGCTATTTTTCGGACTTTGTCAAAACAATCATCTCATCACAATATACGTAACTGATTTTTAGCTTTGTGAATTCAGCTCCATGTGTGTGGCACATGGAGCTTTTTGTTTTATAGTTAAGCTCATTTATATTACCTCTCTTGACAACCAACAAACAATGCAGTTTCATCTGGTTCTTTTTGAAATCACATATCATTTATGTCAAATTCAAGCATTTTACCATCTAAGAAGTGTTCGCATTCCTCATAATTAGGATATTCATGCTCCAGTCTTCTGAAATCAGCATTATGAAAAGGATTGTCCCGATGTAGCATTTCATGGTATATCACGAATTTTACTACTTCTCTTGGAACATCCTTGCTGTTCAGTATAGAATTGATCATAATTGAATGGTCATTCCTGTAGTGAACACCGTAATATGTTTTATATGGCTTATCGGTCCAATCGATTGACGGTATTCCGTCAAACGCTCCATTAAAGCGTTCATTTTTAACCTCATTAAACAACTCGTTTATATCATAAAACCGATTCTTATCAAAAGGAATCAATTCTAGAGGCATTTCTTCTACTTTAGTTCGAAGCACACTGCTGCTGCCGTATTTTTGTACATTACATACTTCTTGAAGATAATCGACACAGTTTTCATAAATATCACGAATTATCTCATGTTCATAATACATGTCAATCGCCGTTGCATATACATCTCTGTTTTCTTTTCTTGCACGCTCAATTACATAACGTGGATCAGCGAACGCTCTATTCTTCAAAGGATGAAATGTTGGAGTTTCTTCAAGTGTCCTTAGATTATCTATAAGCAATTCTAACTCATGACTATCTGGTTTGTAACAGAAGCCTGAAAAATAGATGTCAATAGCGTTTTGCGCATTGAAGTCTGGATTATTGAGCCATTGCTTTTTATCCTTCATCATTCTGTTCAGACCGGCTAATTGATCTTCAAAAACAAGCATTCTTGTTGATTCGCCATACTCGTCAATTAATGTATACCATCCCGCAGGAACAGCAACAGTACAGTTAGATTCAGCTGCATTTATTCTTAAAGCGCGATATAGAGCTTTGCATGCTTTCCATTCATAAGAAACCTTTTCGCGTTTTTTCTTCTCATATACCTTCTCGTAAGGTTCTTCGAGTTCTTCCTCTATAAGCCACTGTGGATCCAACCATTTATTAAATACATCCCATTGATCATGGAAATCAACTATATTGACAGTTTTGGTTCCTTTAGCCTCGGGGCCTCGCATTCCTCGTCCTATCATTTGCATTAAAAAGCCTTCGCTTGTAGTCGGACGAGTAAGGAATACAGTCTGAATATTAGGAACGTCGGTTCCTTCTGTAAGAATATTAACATTAACAAGTACATCAAGCTTGTTATCTTTGAAATCATTGATAACTTTAGAATTATCTTCCTTTCCAGAATATACAAGCCCGCATCGAACTTTCTTCTTGGAGAGTTCCTCATACAAGAAACGACAATGAACCACATTTAATGCAAAAATCAAAGTTTTTCCATATTTCTCAGTGTTATCAAGGTATTGTTTTAGTATAATAGCATTTCTTTCCTTAGATACTGCAATTTTATGAATGAGAGTATCTGGTAATTCACCATATTTGTTTATAAACTTTGCTTCATCATAAGAAATGTCAGGCTCAAAGTTTTCGGAAGTTTCTACACGTTCATACTGTGGATCAGCAAGTATCTTCTTAGCTATTAGGTCTGACATTGCTACCTCATATATTTTTTTGTTATCAAATATTTTGAGCAGATGAGCAGTTTCCTTATCATTTGAGCGAATTGGTGTTGCAGTTAATCCTAGTAATTTAACTTTGCTTCTGCATTCTCTTATGAATTTTAGTGTATTACGATATGATTTTGCTTCGGTGTGATGGCATTCATCGATAACCACCATTACTTTGCCACGCTTAAGGATTCTGCGAAGATGGTCAAGGCTACGACAGATAGATTGTATACTTGCTACAATTACTTTAACCTTATCTACTTGTCTGATACTCAAATGCTCACCGGAAATACAGCTTATTCGATAATCTTTGATATCGGGCTTATTGATTTTACAAAGACCTGCAAACTGATAAAAGCAATCGGCTGCCTGATCAATAAGCATATGGCGATGAGCTATCCAAAGTATCTGGTAGCCTCTGGATATCATCTCTTTTATGAGAAAATATGTAGCAGTACGACTTTTTCCGCTACCTGTTGGCATAACAAGTATACCTGAATCCTTATCATTCGTGATATAGTGCTTAGTCAGCTCTTTAACAGCCTCTTCCTGAAAATCATATAGAGGCACTTCTTCTGCATATGTTTCAGACATTCGAAGAGACACTGTTGTTTTGAATTTACTATATTCGTTAAGCTGTACTTCGATACCGCTGATATTATACATAGCTCGTATATATGCATCTATAAGACTTGATGAAGGCGACTTTTTCGTAAGAGCAAGCCACTTGGCATTATCTGAACGACCTGTTATATTTAAAGCTCTGTAGATCTTCTTACACTCATCTTTATATGATTTAAGAAGTGAGTTTTCAATTGTTTTTCGATGTTTACGAATAAGCGAAGGATTTGGTTCTGAGTATACAGAACACATTACACTTATGAGACTATCTTTATCATCATTTTTTATTGCATAATCCATCTGCTCTATTTGATCTTTGTCAAGTTCAGATTCCTCAAGCACCTCTTTTATAAAAGATGGATAAAAGTTTACCCATGTAAAGCCCATACCACCACTCCTTTCAGATCATATTCTCACCGTTGTAGTTCTCTATGCTTTCAATCATTTTATTGACATAGTTTATCTCATCCATATTGTACGTATTACTGCCTGCGAACCAAATATTGTTGTGACCATACCCAAATGAATATCCCATTTTTCCACTGGTTGGCACAAACCAATCTCCTGTTCTGAAACGCTCCTGATACGGAAGCAGTACGCAATCCTTCTTTTCAGCTAAAAATGAATAAGATTGAACGTAATCGTTTCCGTCTTCACTTGGAAACACGCATTCCTGATAGTCCCGAAAAACCGTAGCATTTTTATAAAATCCAACAATCCTCATACTCTTGCTGTTATGTGCTTTGGAACAAAAGACAACTATAACATTATCAACAGACAAAGCATCTTTTATTCCTTTACATCCTACAATATGCTCAATGTGAAGTTGAGGATCCTTACCGCCAAGAAGCTGTGTAAATCCCAGGCAATACTCCTTCTCGTCTTCAAGTATTACTGGATCAAAGTTATAGCATTCATGGGCATAGTTTGTATCTTTGACATATGATCCGCCATTGACTGGTTTGTCAGTATCGGTGATACCTTTGTAGAATTTCATATCGGCTATTCTTGCAAAAATAATAGGTTTCATAATGATTACCTCCTGTGTATTTTCTATGCTTTTATCATACCACAGGAAAAAAATAATTGCCAGGGAAAAAATTCACCTTCGTTACCTAGTCAGTTTTTTGTGAATCCATTCTTCATATTGATTACAAAATGTATGTATATCATCAGGCTCTTCAAGGTATCTTTTGCATAAATAATCAGCCGGATCAGTTTCTCTTAATGGTCCGCCACAAAGATTAAATAGTTCGTTAGCTTCATCAAGCGACATATGTAAGCCTATAGTAAACTTATAAAGAAAAGTACGCGTTACTCTAATTGAGCGGTTTATCGTCTTCTTAAGACTTGCTTCGCTGATAAGACAGAGTTCTTCTATTAATCCATAGCCAGCTGTCGCTGTAACTCCATGTTTTTTGTCGTTTTCCATCTTCTTTGTAGATATGAGTGAAGGAAGTTTATCATTAACCTTGAAGCGTTGCATTTCTTCGGGTGTTACACTATAAGATGCTTGTTTTATTTCTTTCTTGGCATTTTCCATTACTATTTTCATTTCTTCGTAAGTTACCATCTAATTAACCTCCAAAATCTTATACTCAAGTTAAATCTTCAATTTCCATTTTAATTAATCCTATCATTTCTTCGCCATGTATTTTTACTGTAGTTTCATCCCATTCATCGCCGTTTTTCTCCATGGTATCTATCATTCTTTGAAGCTTTGGACTTTGTTTCACTATATCTTCATTTGTTTTCTTAACAATCGGTGGATGGTTGGAAAACTTAGAATTTCCTGATACCGTAAGTAAAGCAAGATTTCCGAAATCATGCAATGGTTTACCTTCTCGCCAAGTATCATTATTATTTAAAGGATGTTGAGGGTAAAAATGCTCAATTGACTTTCTAAATTGGAAATGGAAATCTGAATACGTATCTTGACTTTCCCTCCATAACATATAATCCAGATATGTAAAAACAATTCTATCCAGATTTATTCCCATTTCAAAATCACGATAATCTTTGATTGAAGCACGCACTTTCTTTTTGGAATAATCCTCCAATATTCTTATTTGATCTGCGTTCTCATTTTTATTTAACTCTTTTAGTAAGATATGAATCCAATGCATAGTTTTAGGAGAAGTATAAGTAACTCTCAAACAAGACTGTAGCATTTTTATCCTGTCATTTTTCTTATCATCAGCAGCTTCTTCATTTTCGTATGTTATAACGTAATCGGCTTTTGAATCATATTTTTTCAGTTTCTTTAACGACCAATTGCCATCTTCACTGTATTTCTTTGCATATTCTCTTTTTATTATATACTTATCAAACAGGAAACGATACTTTATTAGATTCTCTAGGAAGTTAAACACATGCTCCTTATCCTTCCAATGCTCCTTAAGTTCATCTAATAGTTTTTTATCATCAAGCAGCACATCATCTTCTGTATCTTCACTTTTCATTGCAGCATTTACCTGTAATAAAAAATAAGGGAAAGTAATAATAGAATCAAATCGAATTTTATCTTTGGATTCGTTATCATTGCTTTTTTTGTCTGAATACTCATCAGGTCTATTTAGTATATCTTCCAAACGTGCTTTTTTCGAACTATTTTCTCCCTTAATATTTAAGTCATCCATTTTATATATTTCTTTTATTCTTATTGAATCCCAGCTTTCGCCAAACACCTTTTCACGAAGTTCTTTTTCTAAATTAATCTGAAAATATCGCTCCATATTTGAACAAGCATCCCATATTATTGCGCAAAAATCTCTAACCTCTTCTTTAACATGTCCGTTTTCAAGGACTTTTAACATTTTTTCTTTCACTATCTCGTGTAGTTCGAGCTGCTCTCCTCGTGTATTCATTATTTCAAAATAGTGGTTCAAATCAATGTTTTTAGGCACTTGTGTTCTTAAGATAGTTACATCATTTAGTTTTTTGATTAATCTTTCCCTATTATTATCATGTTTCCTGAAATATTCCTCTATTATTCTGAATCCATCTAGAATTTCTTCGGAAAACTGTTCATTTCCATAATATCTCTTATAGTTTTCTCTATCAATAGTTTTAAGAGTATCATTAGATTTCTTTCTTGCTTGAAACGACAAAGAATCACGGCTTAGTCCTGATGTTCCAAGATATACATTCAATAAAAAGAGTGTAGTAAGCCGTTGTTGACCGTCAATAACCTCATAATTATTTAAGTCCTTCTGGTCAACAATCAAGCTACCTATATAGTAGTCTTTTCCATCTTCTGCATCCTCAATATCATCCAACAATTGTATAATCTCAGTTTCTCCCCAAGCATAGTTTCTCTGATACATAGGAATTATGTAATTATCTTTATCAAATAACTCGCTTATTTTAATAGATATCGGGTGATTATCTTTCTTTTTATTATTCATGTTTATCACAACTCCATTGTCCGTCAGAATAGATTTCTCTATATTTTTTGTTGTTATTTTTTTCTACTACTTGGTAAAGTAACAATGAATCAATTTCTTCTGGACGACTCATCTCACTAATTAGTGAGAATAGGTTAATCCCTGTTTTTGAACGTCCTAATGCATATCTATTAATAGATTCCTCATACACGCTATGCAATTCTATCCTGAGTGAATAACACCACTTGTAAATAATCTTATACCTTGACTCAGTTAGTGCTTCTTTATTGAATCTGTCCACAAACAAAATAAGAGCATTGATCAAGAGTCTTTTAACATATGTATCTCCGGTGGTATTATTTGGAATTATATACTTCTTATCTCTTTCATCCACAAATTGACAAATCCATGAATACAGCTCTTTATAATGCCAAACGTAATTAAAAAAGTTTTCGCCTGCAATTATAGGCTCTGTAAGTTGAAATTGATTTAATTTTATTCCATTAACTAAATTGTACATCCTATCGGAATTGTATTTTTCAATAAACATATTTGCCGCACGATTATAATTTGAATAATTATAATTCATTTCTTTTTTTATACCTTTGAATAAATCGATATCTTTTACAGAATAATACAACCCCTCTTTATTTCTACTCCATCGAATAATAGGATATAAATTGTTCTTAAACAAATTTGTTAATAATCCCTGTTTAGTATCTTCCCACTTGTTAATGGTAATAACCTTATCAGCCTCAGATAAATCTGTCATTTCTCTAAGGTGATATGACTTTAGCAAATCATGAGGTTCAAGCGATTTTCCTCTTGTATTCTGTGAATCAAAAAATTGGAATGCCTCCTGCTCAATATATGTAACAATCCTTACAAATGAGCAATTCATTTTTATGTATTCAATGAAGGCTGTTTTATCTGAATTCATATCAATCAATCTGTTTCTGATTATCTGAAGATTATTACAAATCGATTTATATGATAGATCATTGTATTCTTGTTTAAGCAGGCTCAAATTCGAGGAATCTGAATTAGAATCGCCTAATAGACAAAAAAGGATTATTGACAACGTTGTAAGTCTTTGCTGTCCGTCAACTATATCATAACAATCATCATGTTTATATAAAACGACAGAACCAATGCGATATTCTTTAATACTATTCTGCATAGCATTATATATGTCATTGATCAATGTCAAGACTGATTTTTCTGACCACTTATATGGCCTTTGAAAAGATGGAATACCAAGTTTCTCTTTCAATAATTCACCGACATTTACTATACTTAGTTCTACGGTTTTCATTCATTACACATCCTTATTCATGAAAATCTTTGTATAAAGAGTTCTAATCCAAGCTATCAAAAGGTCAATTTAGACTTGTTTATAAGCTTTATAATATTCTTCGGATTGAAGTAGTAATCCATATCCTCTGGTTTGTTTATCTCAACATTCTTCATCAGTCGATGAATATAGTTGACTTTTCGTAATTCTTCCTCTGGCAAATTAGCTTCGTTTATTGGTAATTCAATATGATTATTCTTGGCAAAAGCTTTCAGCACCTCCATCCATATGTAAGACAATAAATACGAAGCAAAGGATTCTTCTATCCAATAATCGATTTTTGTTTTCCTCATATGCCTGCTAACTTCTTTTACCGAGAAATAAACATCCATATCTTCTATTCCAATCCAGATATCGGCAAAACAATAATCATATTCACCGTCACTTATGTTCTTCATGAATTCAATTGCATCAGCTTTTACTACAGTTATCTTCTCCTTATTCTCAAACTGTGGCAAGATATGCTTTTCAAAGAGATCAATTACATCTTGTTCCAGCTCGACAATTGTAATTGACTCAACATCTTCTTTCAACGAAGCCATATATGCGAAATATCCCATACCGCACCCTAATGTAAGCACTTTCCCTTTTGCATTATCTACAGCACCTTGAACAGTATATACTTCATTTGGAGTCACTGACATCCAAGTGCTTTTAATGCTTGTTTGACGTATCGAGGGATATGAAAACTCTTTTGAAAAGCAACCAATTCTTGGGATGCTGATATAGAATGGTGTATTACTCTGTGGGATGTTATAAATCATTAGTTCATAAGGAGCCATGTTTTGAGTACATAGATCATAGTCACCCAATTGTTGATTGTGAAAAGCAATATTTTTGATGTAAGGATTGTTCTTGAATTCATTTATATCAAAAACCTTACTCTCTGGAGCAATCAGATTCATGTACATATCTACTATTTTCGGATTCCCTGGCATCAGTTGTGCTGCTACCGCTTCAACTATCAAAAGCATAGTTATCTGTTCAACTGAATAGCCTTTTCCATTGTTTTTGTCCATATTCTCTCTGAGTTTAACTGCATCAGCTTTAATAGCCTCAAGAGACTCAGGGATAATGTATGAACTAGCAATTTGATTGGTAACTGTACCATTTAGCATAAGAAGAGCTTGTCTAATGCTTTCAATTTGCATTATTTTCTCGTTAATTCTTTTGGTATTGGCAAGCTTCATATAATCAGCTCCTTATTATTTCTTATAAACTCTGTCACAAATATACTTGACCGGTACTTCTTCAGTACACCAGACCTCATTCTCGGTTACTCCAAATCTGTATCCGTCCTTATTCATCTCTGATGCTACTATTTTCAGCACTACCGGAGTCTTTTGCCAACGCTCGGCTGACTGCCATGCTTTGCTTATATCGGCTTGCATATGTACAGCGTGTCGCTTCATCTTCTTTATAGCTCCGCTTTCTTCAATGGATTCAAGAGCCTTTGTAGTCGTTCCGTGATACAGGAACTCAGGCGGTTCACAATACTTCAACTCAGGTTCTACCCAAGAAATAGAGTGTCCCTGACAGCATTTGATCTTTTCGTGTTTTTCATCATATCTGTAGCGACCCTTGTTATCTTCGGCTACTATATGGTCCAGCAGTTCACGATCCAGATTATAGCTGCTGTGGCGGTTAACGCCGTCTATAAGCTGTTCTACTGATACCCAGCCATGCGAATCCATGTCTAGCTCCGCTTTCTCAGGCTGATGTCTAAGGAGCAAACACAAATATTTAGACAATTCGTTCATTTTATCACCACATATTCTGTTATTTTATTTATTATATACTAAGTATACCATAAAAGCAGCCTAAAATCAATAGAAATCTCATATTATGAAGCACTCCCTGTGCGCAAACACAGGGAGTTTCATCATTTTATATACTTACTGAAGACATTCTGAGCAGAAGCCATTTCTCTCTGAGTAAAAGCGCAAAGCTTTACCTCTATCTCATAGTCTGGATAGTCGGCAATAAACTTGTTATACGCTCTGCAGCACTGCTTAGTCGATTCACTGGCAGGATCCGGCAGCTCACCGCCAAAGATACCAGAGCTTATGAGTGGGAATGATATGCTGTGAAGTTCATTCTCCTTTAATACAGACAGAGAATTATAATATGCATCGAATAATTCCTTAAAAGCTGTAGGAGTATACGAAAAATCAGGTCCTACGGCGTGGATTATATACTTAGCGTTTGACATATTGAAGGCTGACGTTATAACAGCATCTCCGTCATTTAAGGGAGTCTTATATGCAGAGCAAGCCTCTGTCAGCTGCTTGAGACCAGCTTTCTGAAATATAACGCCGCAGATTCCGCCGCCAGCCCATAAGCCGCTGTTTGCAGCATTTACTACAGCATCTACCTTTTGATCTGCACAAGAAGCATTCAATAACTCTATTTTACTCATAATAATCGACCTTTCTTACAAAATTTCAACTCCATGGAACAGGAAGTGCATCTTATCTATTCGCTTGTCAGTATGCCAATGTCCAAGATACCATGCTTCATATTCAATCTTCTCCTCGATGGTATCAAGCCATTCTTCTGTGCTGTTATCGACTCTGGACTGATCTATTCCTGAAAGAAAGCATTCTGTTGGTATATACTTGGCAGGACAGGTATGTGAGAACACAACGTCTACCTTGTTCTCTGAGAGTTGCTTTTCAACATATTCCTTAATTTTCGGAGAAGGCTGCTCGTCTGGCCACCATCTGTAGCCATTTCTCAGTCGGTAAAACTTATCAACGCTGTAAGCTCCGCCGATAACTATGCATTTCTTTCCTTCAATATCAAATATCTCACCATCTATAGGGAATAATAGGTTGGGGAAGTCTTCCTCGTACATAACACGACCACCGTTCCATTCTTTTTCATTGTATGAAGCTATATTCTGGGGACGGTTCTCATGATTGCCGTGAATGCAGAAGAATGTGGATTCAAGTTTGCTCATGGCTGTCTTGAGTCCTTTATCATTTAGAGTACCTGTATAGTTTACTCCGACATCGCCTAGAATAACGATAATATCATCTTTTGATGGTTTATGTCTTATGAACAATTCATATATTGGATCGAGGTCACCGTGTATATCTCCTGTTATATATACCATTCTTTTCACCAGCTTTCATTATTCTTCTGTATTTTAGACTATGATATCACAAGCTTTACTGCTTGTCAAGATTTTTCGCTTCATTCATCGTAGGACCTCCATTTATCCGCCATTCAGCAGCTTCTTCCTTAGTAAAAACTCCATCATCCGAATAGTATTCCGTCATGTCTTCTAGTCGTATACATCCAAGCTGTCCACCATGATCTGGGAAACCACAACCGCAATCAATAGCGATCATCTTCTTTCCATGGAATATATGCTTAGTTTTATGAAATCTCCATGTCGGAGTATGCCCGAATATGACATTTTTTCTACGCGGCATCTCTGAAAATGCTGACAGCCTATGCCATACCATAAACTCTTTCAACTTATAGCATTTCATGTTTTCCGTTTCAAAGAGTTCCTGTGGAGCAGCATGGACTAAAATGAATTTACGTCTATTTACTGTTATCTCTAACTGCACAGGCAGAGCTTCAAGATAGCAAAGCAGCTTCTCCTGTTCTTCTTTGGCTAGGAAAAAATACTTTTGATAGGTTTGAATACTTCTATTATTCTTCCATACATACTTGAAGTGCAGATTTTCCGGATGTCGCAGTGCATTAACCATCATATACTCATGATTACCCATCAATAACGTACAATTCGGCATTGTTCTTATTTGCTGTAACAGTTCAATTCCATACTCTCCTCGATCAATCACATCTCCAAGGATATATAGTTGATCGTCTGGCTTGAGTTTTATCATGGAAAGTATACTATCAAATGCATCCTTATTGCCATGAATATCTGAAAGAACATAGTGCATCAGATACTTCCTCTCGATTCTATTATGTTTTCTATGCTTTTTCCTGTCATACATTCATAATATTCGATTGCCATACATACCAGTATGGAGCCGTCTTCAGCCTGAATCGCCACAGGATTTCCGTATTTTCGCAAAAAGTCATTATCTTCAATATGTGAGCAGAACTCCTGCTGTGTGATCACATTTATACTCGGCAGTTTCATGACTGAGACTCCTTCCATTTTTTGATACGCATAACAGCTTCGTCTGGATAATCAACTATCCATTTCAAGAACACATTAGTTAATCCGTCTATCGTCCAGCCATAAGCTGAAATGATTCTCAGTAGCTTTTCCTTATCCTATTGGGACATCTTGATATTAATCTCCATAGTCATTTGGATCGTTTGCAACGAATTTACCTCCATGAAGAGCTCGTAACGACAATCTTTGTTTATTTTTATTGTTATACGCCAATACCATTGCTTCTGCGTATCCTAAAGCTCCTGGACTTCTTTCCTTGGCTGTTCTGACAATAGACTTCACTGAAACTCTACCGACATGATCAACAAACATATCTTCTTTCAGTTCATCACCATAGGATACTATTATTTTGGCTATTCCCATGAGAATAGAACCTGATAAAGAATTAGTTTCACCTTCCCAAGCTCCAACAGCTAGTCTTAGTACAGTATCAAGGACGTTGATACCATATTTGTCATATATTCTTTCCAATGTACCGATAGCACACACAGTGTTAGGAAGCCTTTTTCCTGCTACTCTTAACCCATATGACTTTACGGTAGTGTCGATTATCATTTGCTTATCGTCACCAGCTTCTAAATGAGCTGAAAAAGTTTCAAATGGCAGCAGAGTTCTAACATGCTTCTGTTGATCTGCAAATATATGAGCTTCTTCTTTGTACTTCAGATCGTCATATATCATACACCATACAGGAGTATCACGACTTCCGGATGCTGCGGCGACGATTTCGATAGTATGCTGACCGTCGAATACATAATTTACTCCATCGCGCCTACTTACCTTTACGGGATTTAGCTGATATACATCAAACTCTTCCAAGGCATCTTTAATATGCTTTTCTGAAAGTGCTCTCTGATAGTCCTGGTTTGATACAAGATTTCGTATTGGTATAAGCTCAAATGATACTTCTGGAATACATTTTTTCTGCTGTTCCGTTAAAATACCTCCATCAATCATTACAATACCTCCAATACATCTTGTATCTTATCCTCAAGCCTTATCAACATTTCACCCAGCTGCAGTTTTGCATCTTCTGTTGCAATACACATATCTGTTTGCTGTTGTGCTCTTTCTATGGCTGAGATCCACATTGGAATCGTTAAAGTTAAGCCTCTCAATGACATATCAGGATCGAATTTCGGCATCTCCTTTATTCCCATAGTAAGAGTAATCTTATTGTTACCGTCTTCAATTGAATTAGTAGCTTTATTCTTGGGTTTTCTATCACCATAAGATCTCATCTTGACATCTTTACGATCAACATATTTATGCCTTAACATGCTTATGGCTTTACTATCATACTTCATCATACGGATTATTTCATTTTGACTAAATTCGACATCACCGCTTAAAATTGCTTGAAAAAGCATAGGTTCTATCATATCAATTCTATCCATTGACTCAGATAATCTCCTATACTTTTCAACTGTTGAGCGATTTATTCCCAATTCTTTCCCAATACGTATAGACGTATGACCGTAATGATAATAGTTTTCATCTGGGTTTTGAACATATTCCTTAGAAAAAGAAATATATCCACTACTCTTTCTCTTTTCAGAATTCACTAATTTTTGAATAGAATACCACTTACCAATAAGATATTGACAAGTTGTAGATTTCCTATTGTATTGACTTATACGATGCGAACATACCCACACAGCCGCCTCGTTTATATCATCAAATTCCATATCGTTAACTTCAAAATCAATGTTTTCCTCAACACATATTTTATATCTTTTATGTCCGTCAAGTATGATTCCATGCCATATTACTATTGGCTCAAGACAGCCGTTTTTAATAAGATCCGATTCTAGTTTTTTCATTTCATCCTGAGAAAACGGTATAGATAAACATATCAACTCAGGATCAGTATGTAAAAGCCTTTTCATTTCAATTACCTCTATCAGTAGACTCAATCACTCTTTCAGCATTCTCAAGAGAGAAATAAGCTGCTGTTAGCTGTTTATCCATCTCTCCCTTCAACAAATACGTTCCATCCTCTTTTAGTGCTTTACTTACACTCATCAAGCCCATCATAAAACTTCGACTATGTATATAGCAAAAGCTGTTTTGTTTAAGAACTACTCTTATGGTATTCTGTGATGGATTCTTCGCTCCAAATAGCATTAGCCTCTTTTTACTTGAATTATAACCCAATTGGATAAAAGCAGGAAGTCCCAAAGCAATCAAAGTGCTTTTATGTACTGTTATCCTTGAATACTTTGTGTTTATAAGTATTGTTAGTGTTTTTCCATTATCCAAATCATTCAAGCACATTTTCTTCTCCCTCTGTCATCTGCGGAGATACTGTTTCGTTGGAAGATGCAGTGCTCGTTTCAGTATTATTCTCTTTTCCCTTGAGTGAGAAAACCGTATATCCTTCAAAAGTGTTTACTTGAAGTGTGCGATTAGATTCACCATACTTTGGACCGAACGTTCCATTCCATCCTGGTGGGAATACTGGTCTTTTACTGATCTTTCCATCTTCAGAGATCTCTTTTTCAAAGCATTTATAGGATGTAAGGTCGAATACAAGTATTTCCTCGCCGTCACCTTTGGCTCTGTTCTTCTTTCCGCTTATCTTATATCTGAACTGTGGATTCCAATTCATAAGCATACACAGACTCTGGACAAACGGTTCTCCAGTTCTATGGGAAGGATATCGCTTGCCTTCTTTTTCTTTTGCCCAATTATAGCCTTGGATATCCATATCACTGCACGGTTTTATTACCAGTTTTTTCTCATCTCGGTTGATCATAAACTTTACATGACTTACTTTAGGCAATAATCGTACTGCGGCAGTATTTACATAAACCTTATTAACATTGATTGTGAAGGCAGGTTCTTTGATCTGTGCAAAGAATTCACCGCTTACCATTTCATAGTTATACAGATCAGTTTCTTCATCAGTAGATGGGAATCCAAGCTGTATCTGACCGTCAGCAATAACTGCCTGCTGAATGTCTTCAACTGCATTCATTAATATCTTCCTCCTCGAATAATTCTCCTAATTCTTGTTTTATAAAGCTCCTGAGTTCTTCATATGGCGTAACATTGAGTTTCTCGCCTGTGGAACACATCTGACCTTCGATCCTTGTCTGCCACTGTTCTTTTGTTAATTCAAAAAGTTCTCTTCGAGATTTCTCTATATAGTATTCCTGACCGAAGTTATTGGCGAAGTTGCCGGATACAGCCCTTACGCATTTTCCGGTTACTCCAAGCAACTTCTCTGGAGAGTCAATGTCGGTATTTGAAAGGTATTCTTCCTTGTTAATAAGGATACTGGAATCCATGTTACTAAAGATACCGGCACAGTCCTTTTCATCGTGGTAAATACAACCGTATAGCTTATATCTGTACTCTATATTCCAGTCCATGATCTCAAACATAGTATTGATAAACGCTTTACAAGCTATTCCTCTTGTTTCACCGTTCTTCTTGCTGCCTTTCGACCATTGAACTGCGTAACGATTATCTTGAGTTGTCGGGCGTATCGCAAGTTCTTTTTTCAGCGGATGTATCAGTAATTCCACATAATTGCCAGAAGACATATTACTTATACAGGTCTGATTGAACCTTATTTCTTTCTGTCCCAATGTGACGGCAGGTATATTCTGATCGTCGAACAACTTAAAATCAGCTATTTCATAGCCTCTAAGATCGAACGTATCAGCTTCTCCGGCTGCCTCAGTTACATTGGGATAGATGTCAGTATCAACGCTTTTACAGGCGTTGATGTAATCTTCCTTTGTAAAGCTGCCCCATTTAGGATGAACTATCACAAAGCCCTTGAGTAAGCCTTCAGGAATAACTCTGAGCTCAGGTAATAGCGAAGTCCCTCCGAATCGTGCATTGTTCATAATACGCTGAACAGCTATAAAGTCATCATGTGAGACTATCCGCTGATGATCGTCTTTATAATAGCTCTGAGGCTTTTCGCCGGTATTCTTGAATGATTTCTGTTTGTCGACATCCGGTGCGAATTCCTTAAATCGTTTTCTTGTCAATACATCGCCGCAATATCGCTCGTTTCTAAGCGTCCGCGCTACTCCGGAAGCCGTCCACTTTATGTTGCCAAGATAACTTCTCTTTGATAGCTTTATAAGGATATCTGCTATCTGCTGGGTAGAATAGCCGTATAGATACATAAAAAACATGAGCTTTGGAATATTCCTCGTATCCTTATTAACGACTAATTTTCCGTCTTCGTTCTTAACAAAGCCCAAGAGTTCGGGCGTTAGCGGAAGCCCATGATCCAGTCTCATCCTCAGTGATGTTTCCATACTTCGGCTTCTCAAGCGACTTTCATGCTCAGCAAGATTAGCGGAAGTTGAAAGTGCTATATGGCAGTCACTATTCAAAGAATAGATACCTTCGGATTCGAAGTATACTCCGACCTTTTTAGCCCTCAGTTTTCTTAGAGTACTGAGGCACTCAACGGTATTTCGAGCGAATCTGGATATATTCTTTACTATTATCAAGTGAAGCTTTTCGTGTACCGCGTCATCAATCATCTCTTGAAATCCCGGCCGTTGTTGTATAGTAGTTCCTGATTTTCCTTCATCAGAGTATATTTTGACCAGTTTCCAGTTTGGATTTCTGCTTACCATATCTTCATAGTATTTCTGTTGAAGTTCGAATGAAGATGTCTGAGCTGGATTATCCGTGGATACTCTTGCATATATCCCTACAAGCTGAAATGTATCAGTTTTCACATATTGATTGTTTTCTTTTTCGGGATAATATGTATGATTGGAAGTATCAGCAGAACCGACCCTTCTTTTAACGCGCTCTCTTTGCTGTTGTTTAGTCATTTCAGGCATTATGTCCATCTCCAACCTGTAATAAAACGTTTTGCATATTCTGCTCGGTATTTAGTCCATCTGAATACAACAATCTGTCCATCTCGTCATCTGGAAGAGGCTCAATACCGGCAGGTATCATTGACCTATCGCTGAGATCGCCTCTATAATATGAGGCTAATGTGAATATATCTTCAGAAATAAAATACATTCCCACTGGATGCTTCTGAGTTGCAAGGATTCGTGCGAGAAAAGCTATTTCATCAGGATCGCTGCACACATTTCCCAGCTTTTGTGTAACGATAAGGTCAACTTTCCCTGAGAAACAATCATTTACAAGCCGGCACCATTCTTTAGCGTTCTCCATTCTGGGAGCTTTGGCACCGTTATCAATATAGAAGTCTACAAGCGTCCACTTGGGAGATAACGATATATCATCAGTAAACTGCTGAATATGCTTCTGCAGATAATCATCATATTTTGTCTGATTATAGTATCGTATGTATACTCCGATCCTATACGGTATATATGGCATAGGATACTCATGCTGTATGCTTTCTAACCATAACTGGTGCTTTACAAGCTGCTTCTTTCTCGGATCGTCAATAATATGACGGCGGAATATATTCTGATTATTATCGATATTATCATCAAGCTGAATTATACCGCCATTATCATGTTCAGCTGTATCTTCGATTGCTCCTACGATCATCATTTCATTACTATTCATTTTCTTACCCCTTAAAATGATTCTTAAAAGCTTAATCGCTCTCATCTTCGATAGGAAGCTGCCAATACCAGACTCCTTTTCTACGGAACGATTTGATTCCAAGCTCCTTTTTGAGAGTGTATAGTGTTCGTTCTGAGACTCCAAGATCTTGGATCTTCTGAATTATAACGCCGCTGGTGAGCTCGCCGTATTCAAGCATATTGGTTAATATTTCTGCAACATCGCTCTTTTTAAGATGCTTTTTATGATTCTTATTCTTGTTCTTCAGCCATTGAAATCCGATTGCTCTATTCATCCTGAAAGCAACTTCCGGTCCTTCGGGAGCAAGGCTTGATTTGATCGGTATCATATATCGGATCTCAGGATCGTCGTCATCGCGAGTAACCATCAATACGCTTCGGGCAATAGCTGCTATATCAATACTTCCGAGTCCGCGGTATAAGCTTTTTCCTGTTGCTGATTTATTCATGTGACCTATCAGCACCACTGCACATCTGTATCTGGAGGCTATAACAGCCAAATTACCAAGAGTAGTTCTCATTCTGCCAACACTGTGTAGATCTCCGTCCTGTATCAAAAATGATTGGAAAGGATCAAGAATCAAGAGCCTTGCATGAGTTTTCTCTAAAACCTGCGTTATTCGCTGATCATTCAAGGTGAGGCTGCTGTTATCGTCTATTATGTATGCAACTTTAGAGCAGTCAGCACCAGCTGATTGTAATCTCGGTTTTATAGTATCAGCTACATCGTCTTCGTTGCATTGGTAGATCACATATTCAGCCTTTTCAACTTTATAACCATCGGGCATATCCTGCCCTTGGGTAATAAGAGCCGCTATATGAAGCATAAAGGTCGATTTTCCTTCACCTGGATCTCCTTCAAGCAGCGTCAGCTTTCCGTAAGGGATATACGGATACCAAAGCCATTCAACTTCTTGTTCTTTTACTGAGTCGTAGAATTCAAAAACGTTTTCCATATTTACCGCCTTGATTTTTTCACCTGATATGTGGTATAATACAGGTGGAAGGTCATCTTATGTGAGCTTTGCTGCAATATACCGCGCTTTTGCAGTCTTACTTTTGCAATCTTAAAAACTGGTTTTTTCGATTTTTTCTTACAAAATGAGCGTTTTTATTGTATAGCTAGTTTGTCTATAGGGGAGTAAATAGCACTTTGTTTGTTAGTTTTACACAAATGGTACTCCCATAGTTGCAGTCTTAATGATCTCGCTCTATTTATCGTTAAACACAGTCTTTTGCGAAAGTAGTGTTTTTCACGGAAAACTTTATCCTATCCATGTATTCACGTTTCTGGTCAAATGAACTGTGAACATATCTATTCAGCGTTATTTCGACGTTTGAATGTCCCAGCAGTTCTGACAGAGACTTAATATCGAATCCAAGTCTTACGCAATCCGAAGCAAAGTAATGACGAAGTGAATGGAAATGTACTGACGGCAGATTTACGTTATTGAGTATACGTGCAAATCTGTTCTGCATTGTTCTAGGCTCAATCGGCTTATCTGTCCCAGAAAGAATGAATTCATCGTCTTTAACCTTGAATTCTTCTAAATACGAGATCAAATCTTCAGGTATTGGAATGACTCTTTTTGAAGAATCACTCTTCGGCTCAGAAATGAGAAGTTTAGTTTTCCTCTCACCATTCTTTATCTGAATTCTCTGGATCGTATTATTGACGGTCAAAATACGTTTTTCATAGTCTATGTCCCTTCCACGGAAGGCACATAGCTCACCAATTCTTGAACCCGTTCCCATAGCAATGGCAACGCCTAGATTAGTTCTGTTATGATTCTTCATTACATATTCAGCTAATCTACCGTACTCTTTTCTATCAAGTATCCGAACTTCTGCCTGCTTACGCTTGAATAACCGTATATCACTCAATGGATTGTTCA
>ERZ857480.95386-NODE-148106-length-21022-cov-5.0000_pt1 | contig 21022 bp, 27 predicted proteins | sample MGYA00519767_ERZ857480 | MGnify/ENA primary metagenome ERZ857480 (study PRJEB31778, sample SAMEA3449210) | human gut metagenome | biome: human gut; feature: human-associated habitat; material: faeces | place: United Kingdom | collected 2010/2012 ...
GCAGTTCCAATTCCCGCATATCCATAGCTACATACAGAATATTATTTCTCACTTCATCAGTTAATTTTTCAAATGCAATTCCCAGCATTTCCGGGGAAATGTCCGTTCCAATAATATTGTAACCTTCTTTAGCCAGACCCATTGTAACATTTCCTGTTCCACAGCCTAACTCAACTAAAGTTCCTGTCTCTACCCCGTTATCTTTTAGTAGTTCACACAGGTAGTGACACCACATGGGATAGTCTATATTATCCATAAATTTGTCATAAACCTCGGCAAATCCGGTGTATGCTTCCATAATTTTCTCCTTCTAAACATACTTAGTTTAATTTTACCAATAATCCCTCTTAAACGCAACCTTGATTAAATTACTTTACTCATTTATACTGTACTTATATTTTTCAAAAAAGGTGCATTATGGTAGACATTATATTTAACATAAAAAAAGTATGTAAGAGAAAACTTATATTTCCCCTTATAATAACCGTGATTATGCCGGCTATTCTTTTTTTGTGCCCTTTTTACAATATTTTTCATCCGGATGTTATTGATAACATTAGTGATGTTGACGCCGGTCATAAATATGTTAGCGTCCATGCTGACAGACTGTATTATACCGGTTACAATCTGAATAAATCCTTTGGCAGGGAATATGGTTATTATTACTCTATCGATGAAGATAAATGCATTTTTGCCATTGTTCCTGTAAGTGATACCCCGGCAAAAATTCTAAAGGATTATGATTTCAAGGCTAAAGTGATCAAAAGAAACCGTCCTTTTAAAAAGATGCTTTCAGCCTTTGCCAATGATTTAAACTGGAATATAAACGACCTGTCCGGTTTCTCGGAAAATTTCGTTGTAAGTTCCCCGGATTATTCTCCAAAGCTTTATATGGCTATTATGTGGATAACTCTCTTTATTTTATTTGTTTCCATTAAAAAAGTTATATCAGAAATAATGGGCATTTTCGTTCCCTATTTCTATCCCGTATGTACTTTTCTTGGAAAGAAAGAACAAAAAGCTCTTATTGATAACGCCCAAAGTGAGCTTTTATCAGAGAATTATCTTCAAATAAATTCAATGTACATAACTGAAAATTATTTTATAGATATTGACAAAAGCTATGTTTCCATAATCCCCTTAAAGGATATAGTCTGGTGCTACAGGGTAGGTGAATTACGGTTAAATCCAAACAGCACATCTCCGGATTACTCCCTTTGTTTTGCCATAAAAAGCGGATCCGTAATAACTGACAGGCATAAAACCAGCGATGAAGCCTTAGAGCTTTTAAATGCCATCCGTGCCACTGAATATGACATTATTATCGGTCACTCCGAATCCAAACAAAAGGAAGCCAAGGAACGTTTAAAAGTTTTACGCAATAATTAACCGACCTGCCAATTGTATGTAACTTTTGGTGGTCGGTTTAATTATGTTATTTGGTGCCTCTTCCATTTAATATTCTGTATATAAGTAACATTGCATATATAAATGCCGGTATTACAACCATGCACCATGCACTTGCTTTCCATGCATTTGAGAAATCTCCCACACCGAAATTTGTCAGCAACGCAAAAATCAAGGTTAATATTGCACATATAACAATTACTATAACTCCTATCATTGCAAGAGTACGTCTTACCTTATCCATATAATCCCTCATTTCTGTTATTTGTCTCTGCAAAACAATCCTTTATTAGAAAAAGATTTATCTTTTACACTGTATCCTATTATATATGAAAGATTAATCTATTGCAATTATTCAATATGGTCGGTATAATTAGAGTGTTTATAACTATATTTTGGAGGATAACAATGGATAAGAAGTATTTATTGGAAACATGGAGAGAAATTGCATATAATCAGCAACAGACTCAGGAACAGTATGATCAGTTCTGGGGTGCATATTTTGCTCAGGAAGTGGAAGTTTACAAAGATCTGCTTAAAAATCACGGCACAGTTGTTTCCGGTACAGTTGAAGAACTTGCCAAGAAATACAACATGGAAGTTCTTACTATGGTTGGTTTCCTTGACGGAATTAACGAAAGCCTCAAGACACCAAACAACTTAGAGGAGTTGACAGAAACCAGAGAAGTAAGTCTTGATTATGATGATGAGCTTCTTTACAAGAACATGGTTGAAGCTAAGGCAGACTGGCTTTACGGTCTTGAAGAATGGAATGACATTCTTGATGCAGACAAGCAGAAGAAATTATATAAAGAGCAGAAATTATCAGGCACAGTATTTAAAGATAAAAAAATCGGCAGAAATGACCCATGTCCATGTGGAAGTGGAAAAAAATATAAATATTGCTGTGGCAGAAATTAATTGACTAATATGCATAATAAAACCGGTGGCTGCGAGCCACCGGTTTTATTTTTTACTTACGATTTATAATTTCATGACGTCCCGGTCCGTTGCTGACCATAGTAATTGGCACGCCAAGTTCTTTCTCAATAAATTCAATGTATTTACGACAGTTTTCCGGTAATTTTTCGTATTCCGTAATTCCACGAATTTCCTCTTTCCATCCCGGAAGCTTTTCGTAAACAGGCTTTGCTTTCTTAAGTTTAGCTGTAACAGGGAAGTCTTTTGTAACCTCTCCGTCAATTTCGTATCCTACACAAACAGGGATTTCATCTAAGTATCCTAATACATCAAGTACAGTAAGGGCTACCTCTGTAGCACCCTGCATTCTTACACCGTAACGTGATGCAACGCAGTCAAACCATCCCATTCTACGAGGACGTCCTGTTGTGGCACCAAACTCACCGCCGTCACCGCCACGTCTTCTAAGTTCATCAGCTTCATCTCCAAAGATTTCACTTACAAACTCACCTGCTCCAACGGCGCTGGAATAAGCCTTAACTACAGTAATAATATCCTTAATTTCATAAGGTGGAATACCTGCACCAATAGCTCCATATGCAGCCAATGTTGATGAAGATGTTACCATTGGATAAATACCAAAATCAGGATCCTTCAATGTCCCAAGCTGTCCTTCAAGAAGGATTGTCTTGCCTTCCTTAATGGCATTGTTTAAGAATAATGACACATCACATGCATAAGGCTCAATTATGTCTCTATAACTATGTAATGTCTCAAGTAATTCATCCGGATTAATAAGTGGCTTATGATACATATGCTCTAATAAAATGTTCTTCTGAGCAACTACTCTTGCCACCTTTTCCTTAAGTGTTTCCTCATCAAATAATTCTGATACCTGGAATCCAATCTTTGCATATTTATCTGAATAGAAAGGAGCAATACCTGACTTAGTTGAGCCAAATGCCTTTCCGCCTAATCTTTCTTCCTCATACGCATCAAAGTCTATGTGATATGGCATAAGAATCTGTGCTCTGTCTGAAACAAGAATATGTGGCTTTGGAACTCCCTTTGAAACTATATCATCTATTTCTCTTTGAAGATAAGGAATATTCAGTGCAACTCCGTTACCGATAACGCATGTAGTATGCTGATAAAATACTCCTGATGGAAGTAAATGTAATGCGAATTTACCATAATCATTTATAATGGTATGACCTGCATTGCTTCCTCCCTGAAATCTTACAATGATGTCTGACTTTTCGCCAAGCATATCTGTAATCTTTCCTTTTCCTTCATCGCCCCAGTTAGCACCAACTATCGCTCTAACCATATTGGTCTCCTCCTAACATTTATATAATTATATATCAATAGTTCTGTTTGCAATGTTCTATATTTAATTAAGCCCAAGCAAACCATTGAACATTATACTATTTGTTGATGAAAAATGCTAGTGGTTTAAAGCATTTTTATGACTTTTAATCCCCCTGCAATTGAATTATCTTCCATTCTCTGATATAATTTAATCCTTAGGAGGCAGAATTAATATGCGTATTTCAAAAAATAAAAATTTCATATGCATTTTGTTATCCATATCCTTGATTCTTTCAGGGATGTTTTATAATGTTCTGACTCCACAATCAGTTTTAGATGATTTCGCACCGGATAAAACTACTACATATTATTCTGTAAAAGATGTTTTACCTGTTAGCGTTTCTACCAAAAGCGAAAATCAAAACACAACTGTTTCTTCTAATAAACTAAAAAGCTCCTCCACATATTTAGGAGGTTTTGGTGGAATTGTAGCTAATGCTGCATTCTTTCTTCATAACAGCTTTTGTTCAGACTTAATAGCTTTGGTATGCTGCAACGATAATTTAAACAGCCATACCGTAATTCTAAATTATATTCACCAACAGGACGGCAAAAAGTAATTTTATGTACCACCTTTTTAAAGGTTTTATTTTAGTACAATTAAATAAGGAGGTATATAAATCATGGGTACAATTATAGCCGTTGTGGTAATGGCACTTGTGTTTGCCGTTGCCGGAATCTGGGCATGGTATATGTCTAAAGATAATGATTAATATGAATATACATAATTTGTATAAATGAACTTAAGCCTATAAGGGATTTTGAATTTGCTTTTTGCATTTTCAAAGTATCTTATAGGCTTTATTTTATTTAGCTGTTGTTGTATAATATTTTTTTGAAATTAACTAAGGTGAGATTAAGATGAATAGTAAAAATACAACCAGATTAAATAACAAAAAAATCTTTATTAAGGGAATGCATGACGGTGTTCCCATTGCATTAGGATACCTTGCCGTATCCTTTTCTTTAGGTATTGCCGCAAAAAATGCAGGAATGACTCCATTTCAGGGCTTTCTCGCCAGTGCATTATGTAATGCATCAGCGGGAGAATATGCAGGCTTTGTAACAATTGCGGCTCTTGCCTCCTTTGCGGAAATTGCCATAATCACATTAATTGCCAATGCCAGATATATGCTTATGAGTTGTGCCATGAGCCAGCGAATCAGCCCTGACACTTCAATTATTCACAGAATATTAATGGGATTTTATTTAACGGATGAGCTTTTTGCCATTGCAATTGCAAGACCGGGATATCTTAATCCCTACTATACATATGGTGCAGTTTCCATTGCCGGTCCATGTTGGGCAGTTGGAACTGCTTTAGGTGCCATGGCAGGTAATCTTTTACCCGGTAATATTACCAGTGCCTTAAGTGTATCTTTATATGGAATGTTTTTGGCAATTATTATTCCACCATCAAGAAAAAGCAAAATCATTGCAGGCATTGTTGCCGTAAGCTTTGTTGCAAGCTTCGCCGCTGCCTATATTCCACTGATTTCTTCCCTTTCTGATGGAACTAAAACTATTATTTTAACTATTGTTATTTCTGTTTTGGCAGCAGTTTTGTTTCCTGTTGACACTAATAAGGAGGAGGCTTAATAATGAATACACGAATTTATATTTACATATTTATAATGGCAGCCGTAAGTTTTGCAATACGTGTGCTTCCCCTTACCCTTATTCAGAAGCAGATTAAAAACCGATTTTTGCAGTCATTTTTATATTATGTTCCATATGTTACATTATCGGTAATGACATTTCCTGCCATTATAAATGCCACTCACTATCCGGTTGCCGGAGTTTTAGCACTTATTGGTGGAATTATTGCTGCATGGTTTAATGCCGGACTTTTCAAAGTTTCCGTATTATGCTGCTTTATTGTTTTAGTATCAGAATATTTAATAATCTTTATAAAATAGTTTCTTTCATAATTGATAAATTTTTAACACTATGCTATACTTTACGTTGACTTTTTGTAATTATTTGAGAGATTAAGTATTTAAGAACATTTTAAATTTTAGGAGGAAAATAAATGTACAAAATTGTTAGAAGACAGCAATTAAATGATACAGTTGTACGCCTTGATGTTGAGGCGCCTTTTATTGCTGCTAAGGCAAAAGCCGGTCAGTTTATCATTTTCCGTATTGATGAACAGGGCGAGCGTGTTCCACTTACTATCGCTGATACTGACCCGGATAAGGGTACTGTTACTATTATTTTTCAGATTGTAGGACAGTCAACTATGCTTCTTTCACAAATGAAGGAAGGTGACTACATTTTAGATTTTGTTGGTCCTTTAGGTACCGCTACAGACTTCGGTGATGCAAAGAAGGTTTGCGTTATTGGTGGTGGCGTAGGTAATGCCATTGCTTATCCGTCTGCTAAAGCTTTATTTAAGGCTGGTGTTGACGTTGACGTTATTGCCGGATTCAGAAGTAAGGATATTGTTATTTTAGAAGATGAATATAAATCCATCTGTAACAGACTTTTCATTACAACAGATGATGGTTCATATGGTGAAAAGGGCTTTGTAACAAACAAGCTTCAGAGCCTTATTGACGAAGGAAACAATTATGACCTTGTTATTGCCATCGGACCTATTCCAATGATGAAGTTCGTTTCAAAGGTTACTGAACCTTATAATATTAAGACTCTTGTTTCTTTAAATCCAATTATGATTGACGGAACAGGAATGTGCGGTGGTTGCCGTGTTACTGTAGATGGCAAAATCAAGTTTGCCTGTGTTGACGGTCCTGATTTTGACGGACATAAGGTTGATTACGATGAGTTAATGAAACGTAACTCTACTTACAGAGATTTTGAAGCACATGACAGAGAAAACTGTCGTATGTATAAAGCTGCTGAGAATTTAGGAGGTGCAAAATAATGCCAAATATGAGTTTAACAAAAGTTCCAATGCCTTCTCAGGAGCCAAATGTCAGAAATAAGAATTTTGATGAGGTTGCTCTTGGTTACACAGCTGAAATGGCTATGGAAGAAGCAACAAGATGTATTAATTGTAAAAATAAGCCATGTATGAGTGGTTGCCCTGTTTGCGTCAGAATACCTGAGTTTATTGCAAAGGTTGCAGCAGGTGAATTTGATGAAGCATACAAGATTATTACCAGCACCAACGGTCTTCCTGCTGTTTGCGGACGTGTTTGTCCACAGGAAAACCAGTGTGAAGGAAAATGTATCAGAGGAATTAAAGGCGAACCTGTTTCTATTGGACGTCTTGAAAGATTCGTAGCTGATTATCATCTTGCTCATAGCAATGATGATGTGGAAAAACCTGAAAGTAACGGTATCAAGGTTGCTGTTATCGGTGCCGGTCCTGCCGGACTTACATGTGCCGGAGATTTGGCAAAACTTGGATATCAGGTTACAATTTTTGAAGCTTTCCACAAAGCCGGTGGTGTTTTAGTTTATGGTATTCCTGAATTCAGACTTCCTAAGGCTATTGTTCAGAAGGAAGTTGATAATTTAACAAAGCTTGGTGTTGATATTGAAACTAACATGGTTATTGGTCGTGTACTTTCAGTTGACGAAATTATGGAAAGAGGTTACAAAGCCGTATTCATCGGTTCAGGTGCCGGACTTCCATCATTTATGGGTATTGAAGGTGAAGCATTAATTGGTGTTTATTCAGCTAACGAATATCTTACAAGAGCCAATCTTATGAAGGCTTACAAGCCTGAGTATGATACTCCTGTTATTAAGAGCAAAAATGTTGCTGTTGTTGGCGGTGGAAATGTTGCCATGGATGCAGCAAGAACTGCTTTAAGACTTGGTGCTGAAAACGTATATATTGTTTATCGTAGAGGTATGGAAGAACTTCCTGCCAGAAAAGAAGAAGTTGAACATGCAGAGGAAGAAGGTATCATCTTTAAGACATTACATAATCCTGTAAAACTTATTGGCGATGAAAATGGTCGTGTTTGCAAGATGGAATGTATTCAGATGGAACTGGGAGAAGCTGATGCTTCAGGACGTAGGCGTCCAATTCCTGTTGAGGGAAGCAACTTTGAACTTGATGTTGATACAGTTATCATGTCAATTGGTACTTCTCCTAACCCGCTTTTAAGAACTACAACTGAAGGTCTTGAAGCAAACAAATGGGGATGTCTGGTAGTCAACGAAGATACTCTTGAAACAACAAGAGAAAATGTATATGCCGGTGGCGATGCCGTAACAGGTGCTGCTACAGTTATTCTTGCAATGGGTGCAGGAAAACAGGCAGCTGCAAGCATTCACGAAAAGTTAAGCAAATAATATTTATTATACTAAAAAAAGTAGCGTTAATGAGTTGTTCACTAACGCTACTTTTTTGCTTTTATTTACCTGTAATTTTTACTTTTTTAACTTTGCTCCACTTGCCGGATATCTTTGTTTTCTTAACATATGCTATGGCTCTGGCTCTTACATAAAGTGTTTTTCCTGACAGCTTACGGCTCTTAAAAGTGAATTTTACTTTTTTAACGGTCTTTGATACCAATACCTTTTTAAAGGACTTCTTCTTGGAAATCTGGACCTGATATTTGGTAGCCTTTTTAACTTTTTTTAATGTAATTCTCACCTTGCGTGATTTTTTGGACTTTGTTGCCTTAACTACCTTAGCCCTTGCCAATTTAACATTTTTAGCTATTGGCACCTGCGCTTTGGTTGTTGTTTCCGGCTTTTTAGTTGTCTCATCATTCTTTGTATCATTATTGATTTTTGGGTTTCCATAGTCCCTGTAAACTTCACCGGCTTCTGTCAGCTTTCCGGTTTTATACAGCCACAATCCTGTTGCTTCATTATTGAAACAAAATCCTGCATACCGCTCCACATATTCCCTTTCATCCAGCAAAGGCATTACAGCTTTCCAAAACTCCGCTGTTTTTTTGGCTGATTGTGCATTTGAACTGAAAATTCTCTTAGAAAACTCAGTAATCCAAATTGGTTTATGATATTTTTCCCATGCCTTATCCACTACATCTGTAACAAACCATGTTGCCATTTCTGCTCCACCGTCCCATCCGTCAGGATAGCAATGAATAGATATGAAATCCACATCTAAATTCTTGTCTGCATCAATTTTTTCCATAAAAGGAATAAACCAATCTTCTGAAGCTGTAGGCCATGTAGCTGTAACCGGTGAACTGACATTAATGTTATCATTCATCATTGCCGGCCACAAATTAAAAACCTCATCTACCGACATATTACACTGTTTAGACATGTCCGGTTCATTAAATGCCAACACATATTTGTATCCGCTTTCTACATATCCGTTCAATTTTCTTTTTATGGTTGCCTGATTTCTTTCTCTCCATAACATGGGAACAAACTCAACGTTCTGATACTGACTTCCTGAACTTGGATTATTTCCCCAGTTATAGTACCAGCTGCACTTCATATCTTTAAGATTAATTTTCGCTCCCATATCTGTTGCCAAACCTAAACCTTTTTTTGAAACAGCAAAACTAATTGTTGCTGTCTTATCACTGGTACCATCCACATATTCAACCTCCACATATGCAGAGTGCACGGCAACCTTTGTGGTATAACAATCAAGCTTGTTATCTGTTGTTTCTCCCACTTTTTTCTTGTCCATGTAGACTCTGTAAGTTTTCACATTCTTTGTTTCAATATTAGTCCACTTAATGTCAAAATGACCTGCTCCAATAAGTGAGTTGCTCTCAGGAGCGGTAATTCTAAAGTTATCTGTAGCACTTACCTCTTTACCTGAAAATGGAGCCACTCCAATCACCATTGCCATCATTACAAAAACAGCAATTACTCTTCTTATACCTTTCATGGTAATCCTCCTATTTTTTTAACCCGTTCAACTTCCTTATAATAGTTATAATAAAGAAATGTTTTTGTATCAATAAACATTTTGTCTAAATTTAATCTTTTATTTTTGTTTAATATGATGACGTAGTTGGTATGCTATTCTATGGGAATTTCAGATGTTCATATATTCAGAAAATTGTGTGGCAATGCATTAATCCGTGGACATAGATAAATGGCTAATTTCATCTTTGTCCGTCAAAATAATATAACATTTATTTTTTTCAAAAAAACTATTGACATTTTTAATTTATTTGCTAAACTAGTAATAGTTACTATTATTGTTTTAGGAGTTATGTTATATGGAAAAGCGAAGTCTACAAAGAGATTTAATTAAACAGAACCTGGCATCACGATATGATCACCCTACTGCTGACATGGTATATAACAGCATACGGGAGGATTTGCCCAATATCAGTCTTGGTACGGTTTATAGAAATTTGCGTTTTCTTGTAGAACATGGCGAAGCACTTTCCCTTAAGTTAGGAGACGGTCGGGAACACTTTGACGGTCATGTAGAGCCCCACTATCATTTCATATGTACTAAGTGCGGTGCTGTTGAGGACATCTTTATGAAGGAGATTCCGATATGTGAAGAGGCTGCTAAACATTGTTCCGGCACAATAACCGGTCACCATACTTATTTTTATGGCTTCTGTAACAATTGTAAATCCGACAATTAATAGTATGTTTATAATTAATTTATTTTTAGATATTTAGGAGGAAATCAAAATGGCAAAATTTGTATGTTCAGTATGTGGTTATGTTCACGAAGGAGATTCAGCACCTGAAAAGTGTCCTGTATGTGGAGTAGGCGCTGATAAATTCACTAAGGTAGAAGAAGGCGAAAAAGAATGGGCTGCAGAACATGTAGTTGGCGTAGCTCAGGGAGTAAGTGAAGACATCTTAGCTGATTTAAGAGCAAACTTTGAAGGAGAATGCTCAGAAGTTGGTATGTACCTTGCAATGGCAAGAGTAGCTCACAGAGAAGGATATCCTGAAATTGGATTATACTGGGAAAAGGCCGCTTATGAAGAGGCAGAACATGCTGCGAAATTTGCAGAATTACTTGGTGAAGTTGTAACAGACTCAACAAAGAAAAACCTTGAAATGAGAGTTGAAGCAGAACACGGAGCAACAGCAGGAAAATTTGACCTTGCAAAACGTGCAAAAGCTGCAAACCTTGACGCAATCCATGACACAGTACATGAAATGGCAAGAGACGAGGCAAGACACGGTAAGGCATTTGAAGGATTGTTAAAGAGATACTTTGGTTAATTACGAGCCGAGCAAATATAAAATAAAAGTAGTTGGAAGAGGATGCTTGCATACTCATACAACTACTTTTTATTTTATATTTATTGGGCAACAGCCCACAGCGAGATGAAACGAAGTGAAATCGAGCTGGCTCGGCTTGCACTCTAATTGTAATATTTGTTTACTGCCTGGACAGCTTCATCTTTTGACAAATTAAATTTTTCTTCTACCTTCTTTTCAATTATATCAGTTGTAGCACCTAACTCTTTTGCCACTTCTATAAGCGCTTTTATTCCTTCCTGTATACCTTCCTGTTTGCCCTCAAGAATCATGTCCTCTATTGCCTTACACATATCAACTTCCTCCTTATTTTTCTCATACTGCTTCATGTCTATCTTTGCCTTTCCAAATGTTTCTATCATTCTAGCAGATTCAAGATCCATATGTAAATAGTATTCATGATTATTTTCCAATATTTCTTTCATTTTTGCCAAACTGTCTGATGCATTAATAAACTCCAGCACTTTCCCTAGTTCAGTTCTAAATTTTGAGAAATCCTTTATGTCTTTTGGTTCTATTAGGTTTATGTGATAATCATTTACATATCTTAAAATATCAAGGTCTGTTTCCTTAAACATTTCATACAAACTTTTAGGACCATCCCATGCTTCATTGCCCCAGTATAGTACCAGCGTTATAACTGGTGTGATTTTATCACTCTTTGTCACTCCTGACAGATATTCTGCTGAACTAAGCTTATCTTTACATTTTTTATGATTTTTTTCTATCCTGCTGACCTGCCCGGAATAATTTAGAGAATCATAAAGCATGTTTCTTACAGGCATTGCATAATGAACCTCAGACTGATTCTCTATTCCTAGCAGAAAATATGTATAGTGATTGTCACTTTTTACCACACACCTTTTTATAATGTCCCTGTACTTTTCAATAAAGGTATTTTTGTTTTTTCACTATAGGGAAGGGCAATTTCACTTATGCTCTCTTCATGTAAGTTTTCTGGTTTTATAACCTGCTTTCCATTGTATAAATAGTAATTAAACACATCTGCAAACTTTTCATTGTCTGACATGTACTTTTTTGCTAACAAATCAATATCAAAAAAAAGCCAAAAATAAGCAGTAGCCGGGAAATTAAATTGCTACTGCTTATTTTATCTCTTTTTAAGCTATCTATGTAAGAAATTAAATATGAAATTAATTATACCGTGAATATAACGTAGTAAATCCCAAATCACCAGATGATACCCCTACGGAATATGTACCCATAATGTAGTCGAAATCCAGTAAGCCAATTGCAACAGATGATGTGGCTAACTCCTCAATAGACTGAACATCATCGGTCATATCTGTTACACCAAACGCAACTGCGCTCTCCTGATGAATCAGCTTCTTATATACTATGCCCTCTCCATAATTATCATAAGAATCACTATACCAGATTTTGCTTGTAGCATCCTTTACATTAGTAACATCAAATGTCGTATAATCATACTCTGACAAGTAAGTATCATCAATTGAAACACTTATTCTTACTGTGTTCGTTGCAGGATAATATTTCACACAGGTAAAATATTCATACCTTTCATCATCATTGGAAACTGTCTGTCTGCTTAAATAATAATACTTACCTGACATATCTTCAGACACAGTACCATATTTTATGCAGGCATTCTTTATTTTATCCTTGACAGTTACAGTTGTAGCCTTTTTCTTCTTAACTGTAACCCTGCATTTATATTTCTTGCCACCAACTTTTGCAGTTATGGTAACTTTTCCTGCTTTCTTTCCCTTAACTTTTCCCCTTTTACTAACTGTTGCTATTTTTTTGTTTGATGAAATCCACTTAACCTTCTTCTTATTGTTTTTAACCTTTAGTGTCACTGTTTTTCCAACATAGATTGTTGCAAATTTCTTATTTAACTTAGCTTTTGATGCCGCACTTACACCGGTATTTGGAAGTACAATAAAAGACATCACAATTACTGATAAAATAACCAATAGTTTCTTAATTTTCTTTTCCATTTCATTTTCTCCTTTTTATTTTCTGATACCTACACCCTCAAGTTACATACATTAATTTTTTTATTTTGAAATGTTAATGTATATATTAAAATTATAATCAAACAATCTTCCTTAGTCAACTAAGTAAACACATAATCAACCCGTTGTTTACATATTATATAGTAAACTGTGTTTAGGAGGTTTTGAAATGGTTGATTTTGGAAACAGACTAAAAACATTAAGAATACAGAATAATATGACTCAATTCCAGCTTTCTCAGAAATTAGGATTAACCAAATCCGTAATAAGCGCCTACGAAAACGGACTAAGAATGCCATCCTATGATGTGTTAATTGCAATTTCAAATATTTTCAGAGTTACAACTGATTTTTTGCTTGGCATTGAGCATAAAAATAATATTGATTTATCCGGTTTATCCCTTGAAGAAGTGGACGCTTTATTAAACCTCATATCTGCCATGAAAAGAAAAAAATAACACTATCTTGTGGATAAAGATAGTGTTATTTATGTTGTCACATTTTATTTATTTTTTTCCCATAAGCCATCCTGCTCTACTCTTTCCCAGTCAACAGTTAAAATTTTAGGTTTTTTCCCATGATATTTTATTTCTTCAAGATTCAAATATTTGTTATTCATCAGGTCATTTAAAGCCGCCTGAATACGCTCTTTTGATACCCCACTATGAGCAGAAACGCTCTCTATTGTCTTGCCATATGTAGCCATTTTACGTCTTTTCTTTACGATATATAATGAATTTAATATTGCATCATAATAATACTGCTGCTCCTGTTTAGACCTTGGCATTTCAACATATGAATTGGCTGATGACTTAAGCTTATTACTAAGGGAATGTTTTACTCCATATATAATGACTTTCTTTTTCAACTCACGCAAATACTTTATTGCCAAATTAAAATGTGCATCCCCTGTAAAAATAATAAAAACATCCGGTGAATTCTTCTTTGCAGCTTCACGATATATTGCATCTAAAATAATAAAATCCGTAAAATCTTTATCAACACCGTCTTTTGTGCTTGCCGTATGAACTACATTCTTCGTTATTTTTTCTAATCGTGGCAATTCCTTTTCTATTGAATTTCCATGAAAATCGCCAAAAAATACTATGTTCTTTACACTATACTCTTCAGTTAATTCTTCATACCACTCTTCTACATTAGGTTTCATGGAAAAAATATTATTGTACCCATAATACCAATGCTCATAATCAACAAATACCGCTGCCGAATGTTTTCCACTCTTATTAAACAGTCCGTTAAACACGTTCTTCCTCCTTTACTTAAATTTCCTATATTATTATAACAGAATTATAATAAAAAGAAACAGATTTTAATATCCCATTGCAAATCCGTTTCTTTTTTACCTTACCTAATGAAAAATGTTGTTATTAAATAACACTTTCCACTAATCCATTATTTATTTTTTTTATCATAAAAGAATTTCATAACCAGTAAAATTGCCCATACCACAAATCCAACAACCGTAAGAATTGTTCCAATATGACTTCCACTTACATAATAATCTGCCATATTTCCTGCAACTATAAGAATAAGTCCTCCAAAAAACATCCAAAAAACTAATTTACTTGGTCTCTCCTGCATTGTATTCCTCCAAAATTTTCTAAATATCGCCAGTCCTATTATAACAGATTTTCAGACAAATGTGCATTGGATATTGATTATTCATTTATTATTCACATTTAAGGTACTTAACAATTTCTACCCTGCTAGACATTACTGCAAACAAGACACTAAAAAACAAGGATAGAAACACACTACAGATGACTAACGTGATTACAGAATATGATGTTATTCTTATGCTCCATACCTGATATTCTGCAAACCATTTATACAATTTAATTCCACACATTGAAATCATAATTGTGGCAATTGATATTAAAATATCAACCAGCATAACTATAATGCCCCAGCAAAAAACTGAAAAATAACATTTCCTCTGTCATTGGTCAACACTTCATTTTTGTGAATTTCCTCACCTTCCCGACATTGAACATTTCCCTCATTGCTCAATGTGATTTTTAAATTTTCTATAGATGTTACTGTTACATCCACTTTATAATATTCCCGCATATCGGTTTTCTTCACTTCTTCTATTGCACCATATGCCATAAGTTCAGTCTTAAAATCCCTGTCCTCATTATTTTTTTTTATTTCTTTATTGGAAATTGATATAACCGCTCCTAACGGAATACAATATATCAATACACACACTACAAATATCAAAAAGTATTTTGCTTTCACTATTCTTTATCTTCCTTTGCTAAATTTTTCAAATATAGATTAAATATGTCAACCTTATCAATTTTGTATGCATATATTTCCTGTGCACTTCTTGAGTACCCTCTCGCCATTACCGGAACATTCAAAGTACCTGTTTTTTTGCCCAATTTATAATCAATACATACTATGGGCGAAATGTAACTTCCGATATTGTTCTCTAAAATATCATTACTGCATTTTAGAACAACAGTTGTACTTGTTTCCTTTGGAATTATATTATTTCCGTTCTTATCAAAATCAAATTCCACTGTACCATTTTCATTAGATGTAGAAATACTTATGTTTTTAACTTTTATGCTATCATCAATATTTTTTAAATATATATCCTTTATTTCCAATTTATCCTTAAATGTTTCTATAATACCATCCAATGTTATATCAAAATCAGAATCCATTGATATATAATCCAAGCCATCTATTGTCTGCATTGCTGAATTTTCACCATCTATATCCTGAGCAAAAGTTTCTTTCATTGCCTGTTTTTTATTTACATTTATTTTTCCAATGTCAAATTTATACTCATCACCATCATATGTAACAATCATGTTTTTTATTTCATAATCCCTATCTTTACTTACATTTTCCATGTTTATTTCAGTTGAAACCGTATATACATAAATTTTGGGGAAATTTTTATTTTCTGTTACACATCTTTGATAATCTTCATTACTTACCTGTTCAATTTGTGATTTTATTTTTTTTACCTCATAACCATTATATGCACACAGCAGAGGATAACTAAATTTATTCGCATCTTCGACCTCGCTATTAGCTATACTCCACTCATATTCCAATGTTGTATCAAATTTAATATCTAATTTTTTTTCGTCTAATTTTTCCGTGGATATAATCTTAAAATCAAAATCGGTATATGGCATATTTTTAATAAAATTAATATTACAGTTTTCCAAATCTGTTAGGATAACCTTTTTATATTTAGGGATTTTTATGTTTTCCGTATCTACGTTTTTTCCAACTTTTTCATTTGTTTTTCCACAACCACATAGCACTACAACTACTAATGCCATACACATTATTTTTCTTACTAAACTTCTCATAAATCCTCTCTATTCTTCCTTTGCAAAGTATCAATCCATTCGCTTTGTATGCCAGCGACTAATTTTTTTCAATATTTTTCGTTTCAAATGACAAACATTTTTCACCTTACCTGACATGTTGCATTTTCATATACCTAACAAATATCTCTTTCACCTTTTTTCTTTTTCTCTTCGCCATAGGAACTTCTTCACTACAATACTCCATAATAACGCTATTTTCCTTTATTATTAAAACATATTTCAAAGCTATTAAATAACCTCTATATGGTGAGAAATACTCAACCTGATTAAGCCTTTCTTTCCACCATACAAGTGAATGTTTAGATTCAATAACTCCGTTTTTCATATGTATATATGTTCCATCCCCATAGCCTTCCAAAAAAATTATGTCATGTTCACTGACCTTAATAATCTCATTTTTATTTTCTATTACAAAATATTTTCTCTCTTTTTCTTTATGTAATTTGCATAAAATATTAGCCATTTTTTCCTCTTTAAATGGTCTTTGTAAAAAGGTATATGCTTTAACTTCAAAAGCCTCATCTACTCTTAATAAATTATCTGAAATAAAAATAATATCAATATCTTTATATTTCTCTTTAATCTTTCTTGCCAGGCTTATTCCATCACAATCCCATAATGTCATTTCAAGAATTATTAAATCCAATCTCTCAAGACTTTTAACTAAATCATTATAGTTTTTATAATTATATATTTTATCATCTGTTTTCATATCAATTAATATTCTTTCCAAAATTATGCGGTCATTTTTATTTAGGTCATACATTCCAATGTTCATCATATTTGTCTTTCTTCCTTTTTTCACACAATGTACTTTAATTTCAACATTTTATCACATTTTGAAACATTTTAATATTGTAATCTCAAATTTGCCAACAATATGCAAAAAGCCACCAATTATATACAATTCTATTAAATCAAGTAGGCTGACTCCTACCCGATTGTAGGCAGCGGATATCTCAAAGTGTAGATTATGAAACACATCAAGTGTTTCATAAGTTGTAGCTTTTCGATGTTCTTATGCCCAACAAATGATATTTCGTGCAAATGCGATTAGCTTGCCGGGCTTTTGCTACAAAAAAATGTTACCGGACGTCTTACTATAAACATATCCGGTAACGTATTAACTTACATTTATTTAATTTTGTCCTCTATGTAACTCTTCACCTCATCAAGCTTGGCATTATCTTTTAAATCCTTATAAAAGTTACTGCTAAATAATGTATTCCCATTTTTTTCAATAAAAGCGAATCTTTCAGCATCTTCAAATCCATAGTCGGCAAGTTCTGACAAATATAAAATCTTTTGGTTTAATTCCAAAGTGTCATCTATACCATATTTGCGAATTATAAATATTCCTCTGTCCCCCTCTTCTATCTGAGAGTTAATATATGAATCTTCCTGATATATTTCCTCTTTCATGGTTGCACATCCTGATAAAACAGAAATCGTGCTTCCTTCTTTTATTTTTCCTTTAATGTCTGATTCAACCTTGATTTCAATAATGGCATTATACATTTTTTTATCATCAATCCTGATTTCTATATTATTCGCCTTTTCTACTGTACCCTCAACTATGCAATACTTATCATCATTCCAGATTTTATCCTGCTTTATCTCAGCCAAATTACTTTTTGACTCATTTTTATAATTTCCATCCACATAGCTTACTTCTATTCCACCATCAGATTTCTTTAATTCAATCGTATTATTATTTCCATTGCTGTAAAAATAAATCATTGCACCAATAATAACAGCAATAATTACAATTACAAAAATACATATCTGTTTTTTTTTTCATATAGCCTTACCTTTCCAATATTTTTTTCATCTTATTCTCACCCCAATATCCAGTATGACTTCTCATTAAATATTCCAATGCTGCACTATCAATTTTTTGTAACCCATTAACCACTGGTGTACTCTTATACATTATTGTTTTTTTGAATTACTATCATCCATACCTAACGCATGCCCAAATTCATGTGTTATTACTGCAATTTTAGTCAAATTTGTTTCTCCTCTCAGATTATCTTTTCTGTCTTGCAGATTAAATTGTATTCAATCCAGATTTAATGTTTACAATGACAATTATTACATATTAACATTTTTTTTCAATACAACACTGTTTAAATGACATTATTACCGGTTAAAATAACATTTTTTCTTTAACCTACCATAAATGCATAATTCCTCTGTATCCACACTCAATAGCTATATAATTATATGCAACACTATTTTCCCTCTTGTTTTTAATCATAGTAAGTGGATTCCTATTATAATAAAATTTATGGATGGTAAATATACTTAACAACTATTTGGATTGTGTGAGCATAACATCCACAGTCACACTTTTGCTACAAAAAACAGATGCCACTAATGTAGCATCCATTTCTTATTTAATATAATCCATAAAAGCACTTTTTAATTTTATAATGCTTTAATTCTGTCTATTGCTTTTAATGTGTTTTCATATGTTCCAAATGCTGTCAGTCGGAAATATCCTTCTCCACTTGGTCCAAATCCTGAACCTGGAGTTCCCACGATATTTGCCTTTGTAAGCAGATAGTCAAAGAAATCCCATGATGACATTCCATCAGGTGTCTCTAACCACACATATGGTGCATTAACGCCACCGCTAACTGTGTATCCTGCTGACTTAAGGCCTTCAATAATAGTCTTAGCATTATTCATATAATAAGCCACCTGCTGCTTTGTCTGTGCCTTTCCTGCTTCTGAATAAACAGCTTCTCCGGCTCTTTGAATAATATACGGTGCACCATTGAATTTTGTTCCATGTCTTCTTGCCCATAATGAATTTAGCATAACACCGTTAGACTTTAATTCTTTAGGAATAACCGTAAATCCAAGTCTTGTTCCCGTAAATCCTGCGTTCTTTGAAAAACTTCTAAGTTCGATGGCACATGTCTTTGCACCATCACATTCATAAATTGTATGAGGAACATTTTCCTCTGAAATATATGCTTCGTAAGCAGCGTCATAAATAATAACTGCTCCAACCTTGTTAGCATAATCTACCCATTCCTGTAACTGGTCTTTTGTAATTGTTGAACCTGTAGGGTTGTTAGGGAAGCAAAGATAAATAATATCCGGTGTCTCCTTTGGAAGTTCCGGTGCAAAATTTGTTTCCTTGGTACAAGGCATATAAATTACGTTACTCCATCTTTCCTCATCAGCAATGTAATCTCCAGTTCTGCCTGCCATGGCATTTGTGTCAACGTATACAGGATATACAGGGTCACAAACTGCTATTTTGTTATCAACAGCAAAAATATCACCAATGTTTCCTGAGTCTGACTTTGCTCCGTCACTGATGAAAATTTCATCTAAAGCAATGTCTACTCCTCTTTCCCTGTAATCGTTGTCCCTGATTGCACTTCTTAAAAATTCATATCCAAGGTCCGGTGCGTATCCATGAAATGTAGCAGCATCTGCCATCTCATCCACGGCACTATGCAATGCCTCAATTACAGCCGGTGCTAACGGCTGTGTAACGTCGCCGATTCCAAGACTGATAACATCTTTGTCCGGATTTGCAGCCTTATATGCAGTAACCTTTTTTCCAATATTTGAGAATAAATAACTTCCCGGTAACTTTAAGTAGTTTTCATTAATTTTGTACATCTTTTTTCTGTCCTTCTTTCCTTATTCTTTATACATAATTTTCAGAACCGATATCGCAGTTTCCACCATAGTTCTGCCACTGTCCATGGCCGACTTCTGAATGTATCTGTGAGCCTCGTTTTCTGACATATTATTTTTCTCCATTAAAACTGACTTTGCCTCATCTATTACACTTTGTTCTTCTTCAGTCCTTTGGTGTACAACGCGTTTTTTACGTCTTAATTTAGCATAAATATTGTTTTGCATCAGCTCCACTGAATTTAAGAAATCCCTAACCTTAATAGGCATTTCTACCATTGCCACGCCACGGTTATCTTCAAGGAGCTTTTGCTTCGATGCCACAAGCAACATCTCAAATCTTCCTTCTACATTGTCAAGGATGTCTGTATAAGGCATATCAGTCATTCTGTACCCACTGATAATAACCCCTTCACCTAAAGTATCTGCCAATGTAATCGCCTTTGAACCCGTAGTACAGTTAAATACACTTTCATATCCGTTATGCACCAACAGATTTCTTATGGCCTTGCTGTCCTCCGGCTTGGGGAATACTACTATAATTCCTGCCAATTTGCCCTCCTAAACTAGATTCGGTCAAGATATCTGTCGATTTCCCAATCTGTTACCTGTGAAGTGTATTCCATCCATTCATCTTCTTTTGCCTTAATATACTTCTTGTATACATCTTTTCCCAGTACATTCTTTACAAATGTGGACTTTTTCATTTCCTGTATAGCTTCGTACAGGTTCTTTGGAAGACTTTCAATTCCAATTTCTTCTCTTTCGTCGTCTGTCATTGAGAAAATATCTTTCTGTACACTGGTTACAGGCTTTAATTTTCTCTTAATGCCATCAAGTCCTGCTGCTAAACATACTGCAATGGCAAGATATGGATTACAAGCACAGTCAGGACATCTAAGCTCAACTCTTGTGCCTGCTCCTCTTGCAGCGGGAACTCTTATAAGTGGACTTCTGTTAGTAGCTGACCATGCAATATATGTAGGTGCTTCATATCCCGGAACTAATCTCTTATATGAATTTACAATAGGATTAGTTATGGCTGTCATAGCTCTCATATGTTCCATTAATCCTGCTATAAAGCTGTATGCTTCCTCGCTAAGTCCGTTTTCATCATCAGCTTTGGCAA
>ERZ857480.62576-NODE-96908-length-20736-cov-8.9779_pt1 | contig 20736 bp, 16 predicted proteins | sample MGYA00519767_ERZ857480 | MGnify/ENA primary metagenome ERZ857480 (study PRJEB31778, sample SAMEA3449210) | human gut metagenome | biome: human gut; feature: human-associated habitat; material: faeces | place: United Kingdom | collected 2010/2012 ...
CATGTTTCCGTTTGTCCGGCACGTATTCTCCGTTGTTTTTTTATTGTGTAGATCACAGCTGCGCAGATAACCAGAGACATGATTCCTGCCCATATATAAGCCGCAGCTGTCAGGGATACCCATTTCAGTGTCATCGGTACGATCACCAGTTCAAACACTGCAAAGTAAACCAGATATCCCAGTATGAAAGTCAGGGAACAATCCCCTTTTACTTTCAATATCCGGACCAGAACAATGCCTGCTGCATAAAAAACTATAAACTCCAGGGCAAAACCTGCACAGGCAAGGCATAATTCTCTCATTCTTCCACCTTTGTCCCTGACCGGATGGGTTCGCGGTTTTTCAAAATCTCCATGGCAATCTTCTCAGGAGTCATCGGAAGCTCTGTCAGACGCACACCTGTTGCATTATAAATTGCCTCAGCCAGTGCCGGACATGGAGTATCAATTACAAGCTCACCAATGGATTTGGCACCAAAAGGACCGCTCTTTTCGTAACTGCACTCGAAATCCACGCGGATATTTCCGATATCCTGTCTGGTTGGGATCTTATACTGCATAAAAGAGTTGTTGCGGATCTTACCTTTATCTGTATATTGTACATCTTCCCAGAGAGCCATGCCAATTCCCTGTGCAATACCGCCCTCCGTCTGTACACGTGCAAGATTCGGATTGATCGGTGTACCGCAGTCAACAACCGCCACATAATCCAGAACATCCACACTGCCTGTCTCTGTATCCACCTCTACTTCTGCCATACCTACCATAAACGGCGGCGGCGAGATTGGTGAAGAATGCTGTTTCACAACCTGAAGCTCGATATTGTTAAAGAAAGTGCTCTTTAATGCAATATCTTCCAATGAAACTTTCTTCTGGGCATTTTCAGAACTGATGGCATCCATATCAACACTATAGCCCTCTTCTGCATCTGTCATATGACCTGCTGCATTTCCGTCTGCCCCATCGCTTATCTCAAGTGTCTCATCATAGAATACACAGGATCCGTCAAAATCAACTTTTCCCTCATCTACTTCCATCATCTCTGCGCCAAGCTTACAGATTTTTTTCTTCAGCTCCTCACAGGCCTTCATAACCGCTACACCGGTGGTATAGGTTGTGGCGGAAGCATAGGAACCGGAATCATAAGGAGAAATATCCGTATCCACACTGAATACTACTATGTTATCCATAGGCGTATTCAGACAGTCAGCCGCAATCTGCGCCATAACGGTATCACAGCCTGTTCCCATATCCGTACATCCAAGTGCCAGTGTATAAGAACCATCTTCATTCAGCTTAATATCTGCGCCGCCTACGTCAACTCCTGCAATAGAGGATCCCTGCATAGCCATGGCAACACCGACTCCGCGGACCTTGCCATTTCCCATATCCCTGCATGGATATTTGGAATCCCAGTCCATCATCTCTTTGGCGCGCGCCATACAGCGGTCCATGGAACAGCTCTGTGCATAAGGAACATCCGGATATCCCGGAAGAGGACCGCCCTCTACAGGCATATTCATTTCTTTTACCTTAACAGGATCCATTCCCATCTTATGTGCCAGCTCATTTACTGCAGATTCCACTGCAAAAATACCCTGGGTTGCACCATAACCACGATAGGCACCTGCAGCCTGCACATTTGTATAGACAACATCAAAAGCAAACCTGTAGGCCTCTGTATGTCTGTAAAGAGCGATTGATTTATGACCGCTGAGTCCTACTGTTGTAGAACTGTGTTCTCCGTATGCCCCAGTGTTGGACAAAGTATAAAGATCAATTGCCTTGATGATACCATTTTCATCTGCACCTGCGCGTACTGTGATCTCCATCTCATGACGCGGTGAAGAGCAGATCATGGATTCATATCTGGAGAAGATCATCTTGGACGGGCGGCCTGTTTTCCAGGTCACGATCGCCGGATAGATCTCACTGACAGAGGTCTGCTTTGCACCAAAGCCGCCACCGATCCTTGGCTTGATCACACGTACTTTGGAAGCAGGAATGTCCAGTGCCCTTCCAACGATCCTTCGCACATGGAATGGGATCTGTGTTGAGGACAGAACGATCAGTCTGCCGAAATGATCCATATAGCAGGCTGTGCGGAAAGTCTCCATCATAGTCTGCTGGTTTGCTCTTGTATGATAAGTGCGCTCTACAGTATATTTACACTTTGCCAGAACTTCATCTACATTTCCATGTTCTTCCACTGCGGATGCACATAAGTTTCTTTTGTTGTCTCCGCCAAGAGGAATTTTCAGCTTCCAGTCATCCTCCGGATGGACCAGGATCGGATTATCTTTTGCCTTGTGGATATCCAGAACCGGTGTCTCCACGCGGTAATCTACGCGGATTCTCTTCAATGCTTTATCTACCGCCTCTTCTGTCTCACCCGCAACAATGGCAACTGCATCTCCCACAAAACGTACATGACGGTCAAGAATCAGTCTGTCATCCGGACTCATCTCCGGTGCAGTCTGGCCGGCAAGGGTAAAACGTTTCTGAGGCACATTTTTATAAGTAAGGATACATGCAATTCCGGCCACCTTCTCGGCAGTACCTGTTTTAATATCTTCCACCCAGGCGTTGGCGTGGGGACTTCTCAGTATCTTCACGATCAGGCAGTCCCTTGGTGCCAGATCATCTGTATAGACAGGCTTTCCGGTTACCAGTGACATTGCATCTGTTTTACGTACAGGTTGATTTACATATTTCATCTTTATGCTTCCTCCTGTGCTTTCTTATATTTCAGGAACTTCAGGATACTCCTTGTCTGGGAAACAAAACCGGAACATCTGCACAGATTTCCCGCAAGATATTCTTTGATCTGCTCCTCTGTGGGATCTTTGATCTCGTTGAGCATCGCAAATACATTCATGATAAATCCCGGATTGCAGAAACCGCACTGTTCCGCACCTTCATTCGCCAGAAAGCTTCCAAACTCCTGCGCTTCTCTCTGCATTCCTTCCAATGTAACGATTTTCTTTCCCTCAATGCGGGCTGCAAGTGTACTGCAGGAAAGCACCGGACGACCGTCCATAAGAACTGTGCAAAGACCACAGTTCGCAGTTTCGCAGCCTCTTTTCACGCTGAAACAGCCCTGTTTTCTTAAGAAATCGATCAGCAATGTATCCGGGGAGATCTCTGCGTGGCGGTTCACTCCGTTAAGCCAGAAATTAATATTCATTTTTCATCCCTCCTACTGCTTCCCAGGCTCTTCTTGTCAGTATTTTTACAAGAAGGGTTCTGTATTCCTTTGATCCTCGCATATTGCCTGCAGTAGGAACGTTCTCTGCCGCATATTCTGCAAAGGCTTCGATCGCCTCTTCCTTCTGCTTTTTTGTCATGTTCCGGAAATTCTTCAGGATCTGCTTCTTATCTTCCACGATCATGGCACGTGCCGGTCTGGCACCTATCACAGTCCTTGCCTCATTTCCGATCACAGAAGCTGCACAGGTCAGCACCGGGAAATCTGTTTTTATGTTTCTCTGACTTAAGTAACAGGTAAGAAGTGGCTCTTTTCGCACGATGATATTTACAAGGATGTCATTGTCCTTCTTCATATTTACAAATTCAGTCAGTGGAATACGGCCTGCATCATATAATTCTACCCATGTATCCATTCCCAGGAACATGGTCAGAACATCTGAGAAACCATATCTTCCATAAATGCTTCCTCCCACAGTGGCACAGTTTCTGAACTGTACGCCTACAATGTGGCAAAGGCTTTCTTTCATAGCTCCATGTGTGTAGGTATTCAGAGCTTCATTTGTCTCCAGGTCATGAAGCGGAGTCATACATCCGATGACAAATTCGTCATCATTCTCCGAAATCGCATCCAGCCCCAAACCGGAAAGATCAATCGCTGTGGATATTGCTCTGTTGCCCATTTTCATCCAGACCATTCCCCCAAGAATACGGGCTGTTTTCTTCTGGTTCAGTTCATAAGCTTCCGCCAGACTGTTTACCTTTACATAGCTTTTGATTTTCAGCATTATGTATCGTATCCCTTTCTTACATACTTTTCATATCTCTTGTAATATTTTGACTCGGATCTGTCGTCAGACAGCCAATTTAATATAATACCATAGCTTAAAGAAAAAATCTATAAATATCCTCTATTTCATAAATAAATTTTTGTTACTGTTCACTCCGTTCTCAGTAACGTAGCCAAAATTCATTCCAGATTGCCTGCGGCAATGGAATTTTGGCTTGTATGACTCGGCAGTAATCCTGGTCAGGCGGACAATATCATCCGCTTTGCTGCTTGCTGTAAATATTACTCTAATTCTAGCATATGGTAGCCAAAAGTGTCTATTGATAAAACTATCCAAAAAAACACTTTTCAAAATATTATCGGATTAACTGTATCATTTGTTTCATTGCGAATCGTTTTTGTGCACTGTACCTAAATATTTTCGTAATATATTTGGTTTTTTATATATTTTACTGGATTTTTTCAAGTATCAATGTTATAATGTTCACAAATAAAAGACTTATCACTGTTAATTGCAGATAACAGGTACAATTTGCGAATATCCGCCTGAATCTATATCGTTCAATAACAGAGATGTCATAAAGGAGGGTTTGATTATGAGTAAACGCGTGATTACAATAAACAGGATGCTCGGCAGTAATGGCCGCCTGATCGGTAAAGCTCTGGCAGAAGAGCTTGGATTTGCTTTTTATGACAAAGAGCTGATCGATATTGCAGCTCAGAAAGAGAATATTCCTTTTGATCTGCTTGCCAAGGTTGATGAGAAACGTGGCAGCCAGTGGCGTTTTCCCATTGACCATGAACTTCAGATGGACAGCGATTTTCACTTTGTTCCCATGAATGATGTGCTCTTTGATCTTCAGCGAAAGATTATTCTGGATGCTGCTGAGAAAGAAGATTGTGTGATCGTTGGCCGATGCGCCAATCACATCCTCGACAATAGATGCCTGAGCATATTTATCCATGCACCATTTGAGTATCGTGTACAGACTGTCATCGAGCGTACGGGACGGGAAGAAAAAAGTGCACAGAAGCTGGTTAAGAAAGTGGATAAAGAACGGCGTACTTATTATGAGTACTTTACAGATAAGAAATGGAAAGATATTTCCCAGTATCATCTGGCATTTGACAGCAGTAAATTTGAGCAGGATAAAATTATACAGATGATAAAGATGGCATTGTAAAATCAAACAGGGTTCCAGATTCAAAAGTCTTATCATGCAGGCACGAACGACTTTTTGAACCTGGGACCCTGATATCATATTATTTATTTTCTCCCAGAATATACTGCTTCAGGAAATCATAAATCTGATTCTCTGTTGGAGGACATCCCTTTACGTTATGTTCAAATTTACAGGTGCATGCACCTACACCCAGTTTTCCTGTTTTTCCGCGGTATCCCTGGCCGATGCAGATTTTCGTGTCCAGTTTCTCGAAAAGGCCGTCATTTTTAAGCATTTCCAGAGCCGGGATGAGATAACCATAGCAGGCACTGCAGGATTCTACTTCTTCTACTGCATCCTGAAGTTCTACCACTTTTCTTGATTTCGGAAGTTCTTTGCGGGCATTTTCCTCACAGTATACGATGTGGGAATTTTTCAGATCAGTACTTCCAACCCCAAGCTTCTCTGCCAGTTCAATATACGGTACATCTTTCGTTGTATAATGCATGATCTGACATACATAAGAATCGATCAGTACCGGATCCGTCCCCGCCCAGATACGGTTCATCACTACCGGATTTCCACCATCCTCGAAATCCAGATCCCCGCAAATGTTATCAACCACGACAAAATCCTGATGGAGCCCCGCATTCAGATGTGCAATCGGTTCATGCAGTCCCATCGCATGAAAATGACGCTTCTCTGTATTGGGGATCAATCCTTTCATATTTTTCAATGCACATGTGATCTTTGTCTGACAATGGCCTTTCAATACCGGAACATTAATCAGAAAATCGATATTTGCCGCACGTTCACAGACATTCAGTTTCATCCCCCTGCAATCTCTTTCAATCCCCTTGTCTTTCTGCATATCCCAAAAAGGCACCTGATATTTTTCCGTTAGTTCACGATATCCGCACACTTCGTATGCTTCTGTGGTCTTATCTCCCACCCAGGAGCCTTCCAGAATGGCAATATTTCCATATCCGTTTTCCTGCAGATACTCAATAATTCCCGCCACAATTTCCGGATGTGTGGTAGCTCCCCATGAAGCCTCGGAAGGTGATACAAGATTAGGCTTGATACCAATCTGCATCTTTTTATCTGAAATTACAGACGCCAGGCCGCACTGTGCCAGCAGTTCCTTTGTCATTTCTTTGTAATTGGTTCCGCTCTTTATATAGATTTCATTTTTGTTCATTACAAGATTATCCTTTACACTTTACATTCGAATATTTTTCTGCTGATTTTTGCATATCTTTTTTGTATTTCCCCCCGGAAGTTTTCTTCAGAACCGGTCAGCTTTTCTGAGGTGAAAATGTTCTCCGCATCAGCCTGCATGCCACTGTACTTGTGAGCAATGCCACCAGAAATCCTGCCAGAACATCCCCCGGATAATGTACGCCCAGATAGAGTCTGGAAAAAGCAATCATTCCGGCCAGAACAACAGGTAAAATTCCCCATTTCCCGGGCAGCATCCGCAGACAGACCAGTGCAACGGCAAAGGAAGCGCAGGTATGGCCGGATGGAAATGAATAGTCTTTCGGTCTGGTGATCAGCGGAATGATCTGTGTATAAGTATCAAAAGGTCTTGGACGGGCTACTGCATTTTTTATCAGCAGATTTGTGATCAGAAACCCTGACAGCAGCGAGAGTGCCGCCGTCACTCCTGTTTTGCGTGTTTTCCCGAAACAGATCAGAAGCACACATAATACGATCCAGAACCATCCTCCGTTTCCGAGGAAGGTGACTGCTCTCCAGAACGGAGTCAGGGCATCCACCCTTAAATGTTCCTGGATCCACAGTAAAATATTCATATCTAATTGCTGTAATGTCGCCATAAACTTCTCCCATTATATTTTTTATCAGTCACAGTATGTATTCCTCTCAAAATACATACGAATTATATCAGTCCGACTTCTTTTGTGCAAGGTATTATAAGCAAAGTTGATTTGTTTAAGAACTTAAAAGTCAAAATAACGTAGAAATCAGTCAAAATACCGATAGCGTTTTTCTGCCGGAAGGATTATGCTGAAAACAGACTAATAAAACTGCCTGATCGGGCAAATACTTATTACGGGGGTAAATATGATAAACACATTATCGGCCGGTAAGGATAATTTTTACCGGCAGATGCTTAAACTGACGATTCCGATCATTATCCAGAATCTGCTCAGTGCAGCGGTTAACTCCGCAGATGTAATTATGCTTAATTATGTGGGACAGTCTGCGATTTCTGCGGTGTCTCTGGCTGCCAATTACTCCAATATCCTGTTTATGGTATATTATGGACTTGGTACAGGCGCATCTCTTCTGTGTGCGCAGTATTTCGGAAAAAATAATATGCAGGCTATTCATGCGATCGAGGGAATTGCTCTCCGCTTTTCCATCATAATCTCGGGAATCGTAGCACTGATCGCATTTACTGCTCCTCAGCTTATGATGAAGATTTTTACTTCTGATCAGGAACTGATCTCTATCGGTTCTTCTTATCTTAGGATTATGGGAATTACATATCTCTGCTGGGGAATTACAGAGATTTATCTGGCGATTTTGCGCAGTATCGGACGTGTAACGATCAGTATGGCATTGAATATGCTGGCTTTTATATTGAATATTATCCTGAATGCCACTTTTATCTTCGGGCTTTTCGGCGCACCGAAGCTGGGGGCTACAGGTGTTGCCATTGCAACTGCTGCTTCCAGACTGATCGAACTGGCAGCATGCGTGATCGTTTCTTTCCTGAGCAAAGATGTTAAATTGAACCTGACCTTTATGTTTATCCGCAGTAAGGTGCTGTTTGGCGACTTCGTCCGGCTGTCACTTCCCGCTCTTGGAAATGACATTTCCTGGAGTGTTGCTTTCTCCATGTACTCTGTGATCCTGGGACATCTCGGAACAGATGCCGTTGCAGCCAACTCTCTGGTTACGGTTGTCCGCAATATCGGTTCTGTGTTCTGCTTTGCAATTGCCAGTGCGGGAACGATTCTTCTTGGAAATGTAATGGGAAAAGGGGATCTGGAGAAATCGAAGGTGTATGCTTCCAGAATGCTGAAGATGACCATTATAGCCGGTGCCATTGGCGGTGTGATCGTATTTGCCATCACGCCTCTGGTCCTGAGATTTGCATCCTTAAGTGACGGGGCAATGCATTATTTGAAGTACATGCTGCTTATCAATACCTATTATATTATGGGTTCTGCGGTAAACACAGCCCTGATCGCCGGGGTATTCCGCGCAGGCGGTGATACGAAGTTCGGACTGATCTGCGATACCATTGATATGTGGGTATATGCGGTACCTCTGGGATTTTTTGCGGCCTTTGTCCTGAAGCTTCCGGTATTGTGGGTTTACTTCCTGCTCTGTACAGATGAGTTTGTGAAATGGCCATGGGTATTCCATCATTACCGCCAGGGGAAATGGGCACAGAATATTACAAGGGAGGATCTGTTTGAGCAGAAAGCTTCCTGAGATATCATCCATATCCGCCGCAGTGTGGTTCTATCATAAATAAGCAAAACAGCAGGTCTGTTCATTCTATGAACAATCCTGCTGTTTTTATGTCTGCAGATTTTCTTTCCGGATCCCTGCAGACATCCATTTTCGGTTTATAAAAAATGCTTACAGATTATAATGTATTCAGGTCGATTCTGTAATCGTCAGAGCCCTGTCCGTCTACTGTGTAGTAAGCGGCTTTCTGCTCAACATTTACATAAACGCTGATTTCTTTTCCTTCGATGCCTTTGTCTTTGATGTCTTTTTTGATTGCTTCCTCGATGGAGCTCATTGTAACTGCAAAACCAGGTAATTCGATAGTTGTTTCTGCGAATTTTTTGATGTCGATATTTTTAGCCACTTCTTTTACTGCTTTCTTTACAGTTTCTTTTGCTTCTTCTACAACCGGAGCCTTCGTAATATCAGCTGCAGCGTCTTTTGCTTCTTCAATTACTTCTGAAGCCTTTACAGCTGTTTTCTCAACTGTCTCTTTGACTGCTTCTGTAGCCTTTGTTGTTGCTTCTTTAATAGTTTCCTTTGCTCTTGAAGTTGTTCTTTTTCTCATAATAATCTCCTATTCCAACTGATTGGTCTAGAGCGTGTCGCTCTAACAGTTTCCTGTGTAACCGTATCACAAATTCCAGATAATGTCAAATTTTTATCAAATTTTGTCCTACTCGACATTTTTTAAGGCTTCATCCATAGGAACCTTCTTCACTCTCCGAAATTCCAGCAAAGCAACGATTCCGTATGTAATGATTCCTGCTGCAAACATCTGCACATAGATCATCGGGTCGATCCAGAGCGTGATCCATCCGGAAATACTGGACAGCATCATCTCCCGGAACAGAACTTTCATGATTACTGTTTCCAGCGGCAGACTCAAAAGCAGACAGAACACCACCACCAAAGACGTAGACATAATATATAGCTTGCTGATCTCACCATTTGTATAGCCCAGGATTTTTACCATTGAAATAGACTGGGCATTTTTTTCGATAATGATCTTGGAAAGAAGATAGATCAGTACCATATAGATCATAATGGCAAATCCGTTTACCATACCCATCATACTTCCCATGGATACATCCAGCTGTCTGGAAATCTTTGTCAGTGCATCAAGGTCAACTACAGATCCTATATACTGGCTCTTGATATCTGTAAGCTCTGTATCTGAGAAATACCCACTGTAATAATCCTCTCCCAGATCAAAAATATCATTCAGTTCACTGCGGGGCATAAACACACACAAGGCAGCCGTATAATCATAAACTCCTGCTATTTTAAACGAATATTTCTCTTTTTCGTATTTTTCTTTCAGAGTGATGGTATCCCCCACATGAAGCAGGAATTTATCCGCATATGCGCTCGAAATATAAACTGCTGCGCTTTCTTTTTCTGCATTTGCCGTATTCTTGTTATCTGCTTTTTCTTTATTCCCCGCTTCATCTTTTTTATCTTTTGTATTATTAAAATCTATCGTTACATACCTGCTGTCCGGTTCGATCCCGTAAAGCAGTACTTCCTCACTCTTATATTTTCCTGGCAGTGTATTCAGGGAATAAGCAGAAAATTCCTCTGCATCTTCATTGTCTGTTCTGGAATCCATATAAAACTCCAGCAGAGAGATCAGACCGTCAAATTTATTTCCACTTACTGCGCTGACCGGAACCTGAAGCATATACTGGTATTTTGCCAGCATATTGTTCTGGATTTCCACCTGGTAATGGGACAGTGCCGAAGGAAGCAGCAATCCGAACATCAGCAGCAGATTTGCAAACAGGATCCCGATAAACAGAACCATATAATTACTCATATTCTGAAAAATCACCCGAAGCCGGAATCTGGAAAAGATTTTCATCTTCGGACTCAGATAAATTGCCCTCTTCTGCTTTCTTCCCGACAGATCCCTGCGCAGGAATTTTAACGGTGACAGCTTCAGCTTATGTCTGAGCACTCCGTAATTTACCACCAGCATAATAACTACCGGAACCAGAGTTGTAAGCCCAAATGCCTCCCCATTCCATACGGTCACATAAGTCGGAAGACTATAGCTTCCATAATACATATCTGCACATACACCCTTTAATACAGTGTATCCAAGGATGTTTCCGATCAGTGCACCCACAAAAGTAACCAGCACCGGAAGTGTCATATAGTGAAGAATCAGTTCCTGTCTGGTATATCCGGACGCACGTAAGGTACCGATAACACCGGCTTCTTTCCGTATCGTATTGCTGATGGTAATTCCGAATACAAAGGCCATGATCACCATAATAATATAAAGAAGCATGATCATCATGGCCTTGTCTCCACCCATATCATCCCCTGTAAAAGTAATGGCCTGATTCAGATACCGGGGTACAAAAGCCTCCAGTGTGACAATCTTTCCCATATCCTCCATCAGATCCTCGGAAACTTCTTTCTCTTCTTTTTCTGTCTTTGGTTTTTCGTCATAGATCCAGGAATAATTGTACTGCAGTTTTTCCTGATCCAAAGAATCAAACTCCTCCTCAGTCACAACAGAAACCCCAAATTTCACAGCATCAAACATGGAATCGTTGTTATTTTGAAACAGACAGCTGTAGTCGGAAAGTGCCACCAGGCCGGTAATCTTCCAGGTTCTTTTTCCGCTCCGGAGCGTATCTCCCACAGACAGATTGTTGTTGTCTGCATACATTCTGTCAATGGCAATCTCCCCTGTCCCGGCAGGCAGTTCTCCCTTCATCAGGCAGACCTTGTCTACCTCCTGCCTGTTTTTAAAAAACCGCATGGTGCTTCCGTTATCAAGAGGCTCCTCCACATAATAATTATCATACAGTTTCACCCCCAGAGCCTCTATTTCTTCCCTCTGGGTTTTGTGGACTTGCTCTGCTGTGCGAAGGTTTCCGTCTTCTATGTTGTACTTCTCAAAACCTTCATTGTAAGCAATAAGCATACTGTTATCTGCAACCAGAAAGCCTGACACAAATCCAATGGATGCAACCATCAGGATAAATACAACCAGATACTTGCCCAGTTCTCCCTTCAGTTCTCTGGGCAGACGTTTGCGTAAAGGATTTTTCATCATATGCCTCCTTACCAGTCAAGCTCTGCTGCCGGGATCTTATGCTCATTGAGGTAATTTTTGCGGATCATCCCATCGCGAAGCTTCACCACCCGGTCAGCCATATCTTTGATGGCATCGTTATGCGTTACCATGACGATGGTGTTGCCGTATTTCTGGTTTACCGTCTCGATCAGCTTCAGGATTTCCTTGGAGGTATTATAATCCAGGGCTCCTGTAGGCTCATCGCAAAGAAGAATATCCGGATTCTTTACAATGGCTCTGCCAATGGCAGTCCTTTGCTGCTGACCGCCGGAAAGCTGATTGGGAAGCTTTCTCTGGTGCTCATAGATTCCCAGCGTATGGAGCAGTTCATCTACATCCAGAGGCTTATCACTGAGATAGGCTCCCACCTCTATATTCTCCCGCACTGTAAGATTGGGGATCAGATTATACATCTGAAAAATATATCCCAGATGCTTACGCCTGTACAAAGACAGATTCTTCTCCGACATATCTGCCAGACGCTCCCCGTCTATGACCAGATTTCCCTCGTCTGCACTGTCAATCCCACCGATAATATTCAGAAGCGTAGACTTACCGGAACCAGACGGCCCCAGAAGCACACAAAACTCTCCTCTCTCAATGTCAAGATCCAGCCCTTTAAGCACATCCACCCGGCTGTCCCCTGCACCAAAAGACTTCTGAATTCCCTGTATCTGCAGAAACATTTTTTCATTCCTCCCTCATATCCACTTCCTGTGGAGCAAATTTCTTTAATTCTTTAATATAATAACACTGCTGTTTTACAATATTGTTATACTTTGCTAACTTTAGGTTAGTATAAACTTACTCCATTGTCAACTGATTTTCGTAGTTTTGTAAAATTTTATGGATATGTTCGTTACTGTTCACTCCGTTCACAGTAACGTAGCCAAAATTCATTCCAGATTGCCTGCGGCAATGGAATTTTGGCTCGTATGTCTCGGAATAAGCTCTTTTACCAAAGATAAATTTTGAACATCAAAATATATTGACTTTTCTTTTTTACCTTGTTATATTTTTTTCTGAAGTAACTGCTGTCCGGCAGTCTGCAAAACAGCAGGCTGCCCCCAGGAAAGGAATTATCCATGAACACTCTCAGAAAAATATATTGCAGGGCTTTTCAGAAAGCTTTTCACATTGCAATTCCCTTTTTACCTTACAGAAAACCCAAAATCGCAGGAAGCGTCAAAGAACTCCCTGAGATCATCATGCGCCACAAATGTACTCATGTACTGATCATTACAGATGGCGGTATCATGAAGCTTGGACTTACCAGAAGACTTGAAAAAACTTTAAAGGAGGCCGGTATCCCCTATACCATTTATGATAAAACAGTTGCCAACCCTACCACTGTCAATGTCTGCGAAGCGCTGGAACTTTACCATAAGGAAGGCTGTGATGCCATCATCGGTTTCGGTGGCGGTTCCAGCATGGACTGTGCCAAGGCAGTCGGTGCCTGTGCTGTCAAACCCAATCAATCTCTGGCTCAGATGAAGGGAATCCTGAAGGTGCATAAGAAACTTCCCCTTCTCATGGCAGTTCCAACCACTGCCGGAACAGGAAGTGAGACTACTCTCGCCGCTGTGATCACAGATGCAGACACCAGATATAAATACGCGATCAACGATTTCCCGCTGATTCCCCGCTATGCAGTGCTGGATCCCAAGGTTACTTTAAGCCTGCCCCCATTTATCACCGCAACTACAGGTATGGATGCCCTGACTCACGCAGTGGAGGCATACATCGGAAATTCCACCACCATTGATACACGCAGGGATGCGTTAAAAGCAGTAAAACTGATTTTTGAAAATATAGACATTGCCTATGAGCATGGCGATAATATTCAGGCAAGACGAAATATGCTCCACGCCTCCTTCTACGCAGGCTGTGCTTTTACCAAATCCTATGTAGGATATGTTCATGCAGTCGCTCATTCCCTGGGCGGACAGTACAACGTTCCCCATGGACTTGCCAATGCCATTCTGCTGCCACTGGTACTCAGGGAATATGGCTCCTGCATTGACAAAAAGCTCCACAGACTTGCCATTGAAGCAGGACTTGCAGACAAAAATACACCGGACGATGAAGCAGCAGAGCTTTTTATCCGGGCAATTGAAGAGATGAAAGAGCGATTTGGAATCGTAAATATTGTAAAAGAAATCCAGGAAACAGATATCCCCAAGCTTGCCCATTATGCAGATAAAGAGGCCAATCCTCTGTATCCTGTGCCGAAGCTTATGGATGCCTCCGAACTGGAGAAATTTTATTACATGCTGATGTCTCTGACTTCCAAGGAAAATACCTCAGAAGCTGAGAAGTAACTGTTAATATTCTTCTATCCTGTAATATTTTTCTATCCTGCAAAGCATTTTTTATAAAAATATCAAAATACAGGAACCTGCAGACTCTCAATAGTTACCTGATATCTATATTATATAAGGAAATAATGTATTATGACAGAAACAGAAATTAAAGAAATCGTTCAGAAACAACGCAGCTATTTTTACACAGGTGCTACTTTACCGGTAGAAAAAAGGCTGGATGCCTTAAAAAAATTAAAGACCTGTATTCAGAAATATGAACCACTAATCAATGAAGCACTGAAACGTGACCTTGGAAAAAGTAACTTTGAATCCTATATGTGTGAAGTGGGACTTGTGCTCTCAGAACTCAGCTACATGATCCGCCATACACCTTCCTATGCAAAAGAAAAAACAGTACTGACTCCCCTTGCCCAGTTCGCTTCCAGAAGCTATAAGAAGCCATCTCCTTATGGTGTTGTCCTGGTTATGAGCCCATGGAATTATCCTTTCCTGCTCACCATTGATCCGCTGATCGATGCGATTGCAGCCGGAAATACAGTTGTACTGAAACCAAGTGCCTACTCTCCTCACACCAGCCGGGTGATTGAAACCATTATCACCGAATGTTTTGATCCCCGGTATGTGGCTGTGGTAAACGGCGGACGTGCGGAAAATAACACTCTTCTCAATGAACATTTTGACTATATTTTCTTTACAGGAAGCCAGCATGTTGGCAGGGAAGTAATGGCAAAAGCATCTGTACATCTGACTCCGGTTACCCTGGAGCTGGGCGGTAAAAGCCCCTGCATTGTAGAGAAAAGTGCCAACCTGAAACTTGCAGCCAGAAGAATTGTATTTGGAAAATATCTCAACTGTGGTCAGACCTGTGTAGCACCTGATTATATTTACTGCGACAGAGAAATCAAGGATGAACTGATCCGACAGATCCAGAAACAGATCAGGAAACAGTTTGGTTCCACACCTCTGAATAATAAGAATTATGGGAAAATTATTAATGAAAAGCACTTTACTCGTATCTGCAATCTGATTGATCCCAGCAAGGTAGTCTGCGGCGGTGACAACAATCCGGGAGCTCTTCAGATCGCTCCTACTGTTATGGATAATGTAACCTTCGGGGATGCAGTAATGCAGGAGGAAATCTTCGGTCCTGTGCTTCCTGTGCTGACCTATGATTCCCTGGATGAGGCCATCGAAAAGGTCAACTCCATGGCACATCCTCTGGCACTATATATCTTCACCTCCGACAAAGAAGCTGCGGAAAAAGTTACTTCCCACTGTGGATTCGGAGGCGGATGTGTCAATGACACCATCATCCACCTGGCAACCAGTGAGATGGGATTTGGCGGCTTTGGTGAAAGCGGAATGGGTTCCTACCATGGCAAAGACGGTTTTCATACCTTCTCCCACTATAAGAGTATTGTAGACAAAAAAACATGGCTGGATCTGCCAATGAGATACCAGCCATATAGAAAAATTTATGAAAAATTATTGAGGAAGTTCCTGAAATAAGGAACTTTCTCAGGATTGATTCCCCTTATCAGCTCTGCTGACCAGTTGATTACGAATTTCCTGCATCCGGTTATCCAACTGAGCACTCTGGATGGCACACGCCAGAAGCTCCTCCTGCAATTGCTGTGCCTGATCTGCCGGGATATCTTTTTTATAGCGAAGCTTATGTTCCAGACTTGCCCAGAAATCCATGGCAATAGTTCGAAACTGGACTTCCACATTTACCATTTTTTTGTTTTTCTGCAGAAAGATAGGCACCTGCACGATCAGATGCAGGCTTCTGTAACCACTGGGTTTTGGATTTTTTATATAATCTTTTTTCTCGATCAGTACAATATCATCCTGACGCAGAAAGCTGTCTGCCAGCTCATAGATATCCTCCGGAAAAGAACAGATTACCCGGACACCTGCGATATCCTTGATATTTTCTTCTATAGCAGTTAAAGACATGGGAATATTTTTTCTGCGTATTTTCCGCACAATACTGTCATAAGATTTAATTCTGGTTTTAATACCTTCGATAGGATTTTTATCATACTCCAGGGAATACTCCTGATTCAGCACTCTGAATTTTGTCTCAATCTCCATGACAGCACACTGATAGTAAGACATCAGCAGATCAAAGGGCCTTTTATTTTTCTGGATCATTTCCAGAAATTCTTCAGACAGCAGACTCCTGCGGATCAGCTCGTCCTTTCTGGCTTCTATACGGTTTTTTCGTTCCGACATAATTTCTTCAAAATTTTTCAAATGTTCCTCCCCCTCTTACGGTTTTGTATAATTACTATAGCAGTCCTCGTAAATAATGCATTTAATAGGCTCGCTATAAACTGTCCACTTTTTTCAGCAACAATAAATCAAAGACTATTATAACACAATTCCCGCAAAGAGTAACCATTCTCGGTAACGCAGCCAGTAACGTAAATAATAACCCCTTCTTCTTTTCTTCGCAAAACACTTGTTCTTTATCATCAAACATGGTATTCTTATTTTGCTGCAGACTGCTATACATTTTATATAATACAGGAGATTCAACACATGGATGGATATGAATTTGAATATCAATGTGCAAAGATACTAAAGCGAAAACATTTTTCAAAAATTAAAGTAACCCAAAGCTCCGGAGACCAGGGAATCGATATCATTGCTTTCAAACATCGAAAAAAATACGGGATACAATGTAAATATTACACCCATCCCGTTGGAAATAAAGCCGTTCAGGAAGCCTATGCAGGTGCAAACTTCTATGACTGCGATAAAGCGGTTGTAATGACAAACATAACCTTTACAAAGTCAGCAACCCAGCTTGCACAAAAACTGGATGTGGAACTATGGCCTGACTGTCCTGTTACACCCTTTTACAGTTTACCGTTTAAAATCATGAGTTTATTAAATGCAGTGCTTTTTCTTTACGCAGTACTCGCATTTCTCTCCCTGAAACCTGAATTTGATTTTATTCATCTTCCCTTTGTTCCTGATACCCTGACGCTGATCATCATTGTTACAGCTTCTGTTACCGGTATCTTCGGCTGGAGTTTTTTTCTGTGTAATCTCATCTCTGCAGGCGCATACCTTTATCTTGCGTTTCATACACTCATTCTGCCGACATATAGAGAAACAGGCAGCTACACAAATATACACATGCTTTCCCTGATTCCGGCAGGTGTATATCTGCTTCACGCAGGATGGATAAAAATCAGGAAATAAAAGTCTTATGAATAACTATTATGATGCTCAGCTTCCTGATTTGCCAAAAAGCAGCCCTGCTCGTGAGAACAGAGAACTCCTACTGCCTGTAAATAGGCATAGATGACCGTTGTCCCCACGAACTTCATGCCGCGTTTTTTCAAATCTTTTGATATACAATCAGACAGTTCCGAACTTGTCCGTCCGGTTTCACAGACTACTTTGCCATCTGTCCAATGCCAGATATAGTCCGAAAAGCTGCCGTACTCCTTCTGAATTTCCAGGAACGCCCATGCATTGGTAACGGCAGCCTGTATTTTCAGGCGATTTCGTATGATGCCGGGATTACTCCGCAGTGCTTCCAGCTTGTCTTCAGTGTAAACGCTGACTTTCTCCGGATCGAAGTTGTCAAAAGCCTCGCGGAAAGCATCTCTCTTGTTCAGAACACATTCCCAGGACAGACCCGTCTGAAAGCACTCCAATATCAGCATTTCAAAGAGCTTCCGGTCATCATGTACCGGAACACCCCACTCCTCATCGTGATAACGGATGTAACGCTCATTTTTCGGATTTGCCCAGCAGCATCGTATCTTACCATCTGCCCACTTCATCTATATACCGCCTTTCCAAAGTTTAAATATTTCTCCGAATAGCTTCATTCTCTGCACAGGCTTTTAACGAAGCTTTTTCATCTGTGCAATAGAAAGGTATTCTGATATTGTTTTTATAACATCTTATTTTCTCTGTAACTTTCATATATTCATAGTTTTCATGAATCGTTGCCAGAACATTTCTGTATCCGGCAATTTATCAATTATCCTCTCAGCGTGTCAGGGAAGTGTTACAGTTCCCTCCTCATCCGTACATATTCATCTTCTATTCCGCAGATTACTCCAGCGTCTCTACCGCAAATAACGGTTCTCCTGCCTTAATCTCGCCGTTTGCCAGAAGTCTGATCCTCTGATTGTCTTCCACTTCTGTGTCAAGGATTGGTGAAGTAATGGAAGGCGCATTCGCTGATAAGAACTCCAGGTCGAGCTTCATCATCGGCTCTCCTTTTTTCACTTTCTGGCCTTCTGTTACCAGAATTTCGAAACCTTTTCCCTCCAGTTTTACAGTGTCGATCCCCATATGGAGAAGCATCGGAATACCGGAATCCGTCTGGAATCCGATGGCATGTTTCGTATCAAAAATAAACTCAACTTCGCCGTCTGCAGGAGCATATACAGTACCTTCTGTAGGAGTTACCACAGCACCATTGCCCATCATTTTTCCTGCAAATCCTTCGTCCGGTGCAGTAGACAAATCTGCTGCGATTCCGTTTACAGGGCTGTAAATAATTGCTGTTTTCCTGATCTTTTCCTCTTTTACAGGTACTGATGCCTGTGCTGCATTGTCTACATTTTCAGTTTCTGCTACACTATTGTTCTGTGTTTCCGGTACATTCTCCTGTGCATCTTCCGCAAATTCATTCGGAGCAGTCTCCAGATATTCTTCCAGTTTTGCTTTAATAACAGTTACGTGAGGTCCATAGATAACCTGTACGCCCTGACCTTTCTTCACAATTCCTCTGGAATCTGTCTGTTTCAGAAGTTCATCACGAACTCTGTCCGGCTGTGCAACAGTAATACGAAGTCTTGTTGCACAGCAGTCAACATCTACGATATTTTTCTTTCCACCAAGGCCTCTGGTGATCAGTTCACTTATCGGATCGGCAGAATTTGTGGCAGCTTCACCTGCGGCTTTTCCAGCCTCTTTTCTTGCATTTACATCTGCTTTTGTATAAAGCTTTGTCTCGGTATCGTCATCTTCACGTCCCGGAGTCTTGAAATCAAATTTCCTGATCATGAATGTAAAGATCACATAATAAAGAATGAAATAAATAATACCAACCGGGATAATCCTCAGCCAGCTTGTCTTTGCATTTCCCTGCAGAATACCGAACAGGAACAGATCAAGGAAACCGCCTGAGAAAGTAAGTCCTACTGCGATGTTCAGCATGTGTGCGATCATATAAGCCGCACCAGCCAGGATTACCTGCACTACAAACAGTGCCGGAGCTACGAACAGGAATGAGAATTCCAGCGGCTCTGTAATACCTGTAAACATACATGCCAGTGCTGCGGAAAGAAGAAGTCCGCCAGCGGCTTTTTTCTTCTCAGGTTTTGCACAGCGGTACATAGCCAGTGCTGCACCAGGAAGACCAAAGATCATAAAGATAAACTCACCTGAGAAATATCTGGTCGCATCTGCACTGAAATGTGCAATATTTGCAGAATCGGCAAGCTGTGCAAAGAAGATATTCTGTCCACCCTGTACCATCTGACCCGCAACTTCCATAGTTCCGCCGACTGCTGTCTGCCAGAATGGCATATAAAATACATGATGAAGACCAAACGGAATCAGCGCACGCTTGATAATACCAAAGATTAAAGTTCCCAGATATCCACTACCTGTTACCAGTCCGCCCAGAGCATAAATACCATTCTGAACTGCAGGCCATACAAAATACATCAGAATTCCCACAAACATATATACGATCGTAGAAATGATCGGCACAAATCTGGAACCGCCGAAGAATGACAGCGCATTCGGAAGTACGATCTTATGGAAACGGTTATGAAGCGCAGCAACACCAAGACCTACGATAATACCGCCAAACACACCCATCTGTAAGGATTGGATTCCACATACAGAAGTAACCGTTCCCTCCAGTACATCTTTCGCGATCTGTCCGTCAGCTGTAATCTCACCATTAATAAGAAGCATAGCACTGATAGCAACATTCATAACGAAATATGCGATCAATGCAGAAAGAGCTGCAACTTCTTTCTCTTTCTTTGCCATACCTATGGCAACACCTACTGCAAAGATCAGCGGCAGGTTGTCAAATACTGCACTTCCGACTTTGTTCATAATGATCAGAAGAGAATTAAGTAATGTTCCGCTTCCCAGGATCTTCTGTAATCCATAAGTAGCGATAGTTGTTTCGTTTGTGAAGGAACTGCCGATGCCAAGCAGCAGACCTGCAACAGGGAGAATCGCAATCGGAAGCATAAAGGATCTTCCCACACGCTGCAAAACTCCAAAGATTTTGTCTTTCATGTTTCTCTTGTCTCCTTTTCCTTAAATAGTGTAAGCATGGGAGCTTTTAAAACCTTCTGACATATTATTATTTCGGAATTTTCCGTAAAAAATGCGTCAAAAAAGGCACTAACCCCCATAAACATTAAAAAATAATATTTATGACCAGTTAATGCCTGCCTGTCCAGTAACACACCAAATCTGTTCTTTACTATAACTGGTTTTTGAGCGTTTGTCAATGATATTTTTAGATTGTTGCTCAAGTCGAGTGAACCTTACATGACTGTGCCTGATGTCCACAGCGCTTCTGGATATCCCGCTTTCTCCACAGATGCAGTTTCTGTTTTTTCTTTCCCGATATCTTCCCCCGCATCTCCAGATACTCGAA
>ERZ857480.40143-NODE-62121-length-20665-cov-6.0000_pt1 | contig 20665 bp, 12 predicted proteins | sample MGYA00519767_ERZ857480 | MGnify/ENA primary metagenome ERZ857480 (study PRJEB31778, sample SAMEA3449210) | human gut metagenome | biome: human gut; feature: human-associated habitat; material: faeces | place: United Kingdom | collected 2010/2012 ...
AAAATCCCGGCCTGCACCGCACCATGCTGGGCGATGGTCTTGCGACAATGGCTGCCGGCCTGATCGGCGGTCCTGCCAATACCACTTACTCTGAAAATACCGCTGTTTTGGCGGCAACCGGAAACTACAATCCGGCTTCGCTCCGTCTGGCGGCGCTTATTGCGATTGTGGTCTCTTTCCTCGGCAAAGCAATCGGCGTGGTGGAATCCGTTCCGAACTGCGTGCTGGGCGGCGCGTGCATTGTGCTGTACGGCATGATTTCCTCGGTCGGTCTGCGCACATTGGTTGAAAATAAGGTGGACTTTACGAAAAACCGTAATCTCTGCATTGCAGCCGTTATGTTTGTACTTGCAATCGGCGGAGCAGTCATTGGTGGCCCTGCTTTCAGCGTAAGCGGCATAGGGCTTGGTATCCTGGCAGGTATTCTTTTAAATCTCGTCCTGCCGGAGCCGAAGCCGGAAGAGCCGGGACTCGTTACACACAGTGTAGATGCCGATAAATAGGGCTTGCCATATAGGATAAAAAAGGACAGCTTCCTATAACGAAGCTGTCCTTTTTACTTATGGTAAACAGTTTGACTGGTACAAAGGCGGTCATATTTTCTAAGGCGTGCATGCAGAGACAGCCTTCAGACCGGTTCATAAGCTGTCATTTTCTATTGTTCTGCTTTGCATTCAGGTAATGCTGTTTCATGCATTCAAAGCTTTTGTCGCTGATGTCATGCTCGATTTTGCAGGAATCGCGATATGCCGTCTCCTCGTCCACGCCAAGTGCCATCAAAATTTCCGCAATCATCTGATGCCGTTCATAAATCTTGTCTGCTATCGCGCGTCCTGTGTCCGTCAGCGTAATATACCCATCCTTGTCCACTAAAATATAGCCGTTTTCCCGAAGGTTTTTCATAAATACACTGACGCTTGGTTTGGAAAAGCCAAGTTCTGTCGCAATATCGATGGAACGAACCATTCCAAGCCGGTTATGCAGTATCAATATCGTCTCCAGATAGTTTTCCGCCGACTCGTGAATCTGCAACACGATCTCTCCCCTCTGGTATATTATCTGATTTTATGATACCATATCCGCAGAAAAGATGCAAGGCATACAAAACGGCGCATCTTTTTGGCAGGCGCAAAAAAGTCCTCCTTGAGGATAAGGAGGACTCAATGCGTTCCGGCTTCTTTTCATGAAGCTATCGTCCGATTTGTGCCGCCATGCGTTCCCGCTGCGCTTTGAATTTTTCCCGCGTGGCAATGCCGCCGCGAATATGACGTTCCTTTTTATTGTGCAGCAAAACCTGCTGCACCTGTGTATACAATGCGTGATTGCTTTTTTTTAAACGTTCGGTCACATCTTTATGTACAGTACTTTTGCTGACGCAAAATTTTTTTGCCGCACCGCGCACCGTATCTCCGCTTTCGATCATATACTGCGCCAGCAATGCGGCGCGTTCTTCCGGACTGCCTTTCATGCACGCCCCTCCTATACCGGATTGTTTGTACATGATATGCGGAAGTTTGTTCCTTCATGCGTAGAGTTGCACAGTTATGCCCTTAGTCGGGGCATACGGCCGAAAAGCGGCAGAACATATATTGTGAATATGCAGAGAATAGATTCGGTTTTATTTTATCGGCGTGAATTCCAACAGAGTAACGCCGTGCGGCTTAAGACGGATGCAAATGTCATCCGCACCGTCGAGATAGGAAATATGTGATTCAAGCTCCGATTTTGTGCGCAGAATTTGGAGCTCTTCTTCATCCGGCGGTTCGGGCGCGCCGTTTTCCAGCCAACTGTCAAATACAGAGCCGTGTGCACGGTCAAACGTATACTGAATCATACGGAATTTCTCTTCCGGCTTGTCAAAATGAATCTGTATGAGTTCATCGCCTTTTTCCGCAAATGCGGAATATCGGTCAAGCTGAGAGATACAGGTTGGATCTCCGTTTGCATAGACGTCGTTGTAATGACAGTAATTCCACATGAGCACCTGAATGCGGTTCTCTTTTCGCGTGATCACATAGCTGTCGGTACGCTCTAAGAGTTCATTCCCAAGGCGTGATAAAAACCAGAATCCATGATAGGACGGCTTTTTTAGTCCCTGTATATTGAGCATTCCAAATCCCCCGTGGAAGACCGACTGCCCTAAGCTTTCCTCTTCAAAAATATCCGTAAAAGTCCAGAATCCAATGGAATCTGCCAGCCCGATGGTTTTGATATAATTTTGAACGATAAATGGTGCCATAAAGGCAGTATCATGTACCAAATCTCTGCAATTCGGAGAAGAGTTCCATTCTGTGATGTGGATTTCCACATCGTGATAACGGGTGTTTTCCACTGCTTTTTTAAGCCAGACAAGCGAATCGTAAGTCCCGTTTTCGTCTTTATAGCAGGGGCGTCCATACGAATAAAGCGGATAAGAGTTCGGATAAGGGTGCGTGGAGACAAAATCAAGAGGAAGGTTTTTTTCTTCACAGAAAGCAAGAAAGTCCTTGATCCATGGACTTTCCACCGTGTCCGAGCTGGAGGTTGCCGGTCCGCCGACACGCAGGCTTTTCTCCACCTTTTTGATTGCGAGCGCCGTTGATTCGTACAATGTAAAATAATCCTGCTGCGTACCGGACCAGAAGGGGGAGATATTCGCTTCGTTCCATACTTCGAAATACCATTTTTGAACTTCACCGCGTCCGTATCGGCGGATACAGTGCCGGACAAGCTCTGATACAAGCGCCTCCCACTTTTTCAGATCAGCCGGCGGCGTTACATTGCCCTTCCACCAAAAAATGGTCTGCTCTCCGGAGCGCATGGCTGTTGGCGTGAAGCCCAGCTCCAGTATGGGCCGCAGGCCAATACTTAAAAGGAAGTCAAACAGAGAATCGACATACTGCCAATTATACTGTGCGTTTCCCGATTCGTCCTCGCGGTATACCATCATTTCATCGTTGAAAATGCCGTGGAACCGGATATACTCAAATCCAATTTCGCGCTGAACCTGGATTAGCTGTTCCCGCCACGCTGCGTACATTCCTTCGTGGGCTCTGCCTGCGGTGATTAGCCGGTTCCAATGCGGCTGATATATGATTCCTGTTTTAGCTGTAGAGATTTGAATGGTTTTCATATGCATACTCCTTTGACGGCCATATAGAAATGGGTTTCTATATGGCTTAAAATAAAACCCGACAACGGTGGTGCATTGTTCGGGACAATTACTCTGCAAACCGGATTCAGAAGCTATATTTGCGGAAACCGGTTTCTGTGTTGCCTTTAATCATACTACATCTGTGGAAAAAAGTCTATCGGCAAATATTCACAAAGCCAGGATGTCTTCTTTAATCAGACTGCACAAATATGTAAAAGGGCATCGTGTCCGACAGCGCCCTGTTACCGGGATACCGAGATATTCCGGCACGACTTCCGCACAATCAGCGTCGTATCCACCAAAGTATTTTCGGGTATCGCCACATCCTGCTTTTCAATCATAGCAATCAGTTTTTCGGCGGCGAGCATTCCAATCTGCTTCCGGTTTTGCCGAACAGTCGTTAGCGCGCTGTACTGGGCAACCGTAATATCGTCAAAGCTGACAAGGCTTAAATCACGCGGGATTTCAATCCCTCTGCGACGCAGTCCCGCGATCAGTCCCAGCGAAATTTCATCATAAATGCAGAATACGGCTGTCAATTCCGGGTGAGAAGACACCGCGTCTGCGATTTCCTCTCCTGCCTCGTAGCTATAGGAGCGGGCGGGAAAAATCAGCTCAGAGCGTTCCGGAAGTGCATGATTTTTTAAAAATTGCCGGTATCCGTTCAGCCGCTGAATACTGGCTTCATTTTCTCCTGTCACAGTAATGATTCCAATATTCCGATGACCCAATTCATACAGATAGTCAAGCGCACTTTGGGCGCCTGCTGGATTATTGGAGACAACGGTAGGAACGCCTCTGTGAAATCCTTCTACCGACACCTTCGGCATGCTTAATTGCAGTAATTCCTCAAATTGTTCGGTTCGCTCCGGCGGCAGATTTTCCATACCGACCGCAAGCAGAAGACCATCCAGATTACGCGCAATGCAGTGCTCGCGATATGTCACTTCCTTCTTCCCAATCCGGTTGCTTAAAAAAGTGATGTCGTATCCGTGATTCGCACATTCCGATTTGAAAGCATTCAATATTTCGGACAGATGCGGACTTAAAATATCGTTTGGACCGTCCAAGATCAATGTTCCAATCAGGTAGGAGCGCTTTGACAGCAGCGACTGCGCATTGATGCTTGGAATAAAATTGTATTGCTTGACCGCGGCAAGAATGGTTTCCCGTGTACCTTCGTTCACGCCTTTATATCCGTTGATGGCTTTGGAAATGGTAGAGACCGAATATCCGATCTTTTCCGAAAGCTCGTAAATCGTCATAGTGTCGTCATTCCTCCCAGCAGAATACAATTGCTTAAACTATATCATAGCACAATATGTTCAGCGGGACAAGATGTGCCTTATCCCGGCGTTTAGAAAGAAAAGCGTCAGGATAATCTTTCCTGACGCTTTTCAGTTCAAACAATACCGCGCATAAAAAGAACCGAATACCTCTCGCAGGTTTGAATTGAGTCTTGCATCGCAGAAGCGGCGGATATAACAGGGAATTTCGCCGTAATATGCTTCGGCGATTCCGCCTGCGATACAGGCCATGGTATCCGCGTCGCCGCCTAAGGAGACCGCCTTGCGGACAGCGTCCTCATAATCTGTGCTTTGCAGGAAAGCCATAATCGCCGGAGGCACACTGTATGAGGTTCGCGGATCGAAGCGATAGCCGCTGCGAATCCCGTCAAGCTCTGCGTCCAGTTTGTAGGAAAACCGCCGTTCCATCCACTCGCGGATTTCCTGTTTGCTTTTCTTGTGCCGCGCCAGCCATACTGCACCGGAGACCGCCATTGCGCCGCGTATGGCTTCCTGATGGCGATGTGTGTACATACAGCTTGCTTTTGTCTGAAGAATCGTTTGTTCAAGCGTCTGATAGGCGTATCCGATTGGGACGGCGCGCATAGCGGCGCCGTTGCCGTAGCTTTTCTGCACGGCAATCGTGTCCTGGGACGCCCAGGACGCAAACATTTCACCAAAGCCGGCGTCCGGATAGCGGGCGTAATACTGCCGGTAGCACACGGCGTATTCCATGGCGCGGCGTTTAAGCGAAAAAGCGGAGATTTGCCGATCGTTATAGAGAATCGCATCACAGACCGCCGCAGTCATAACCGTATCGTCGGTAAAACGGCTGTCCGGCAGAAGCGGGAAACGATAGTCCTTGGTGCAGCGCACCTCATAGCAGGAACCGATGATGTCCCCATATACCGCGCCCAGCACTGCTTATCGACAGGAGACGGCGAACCTGATACGGTCATACGGCGTGTCGGAAGGAATCGAGCAGTCTGCGCCGAGAATATAGCCCTTGCTTCCGTTCGTCTCGCAGAGGCGGCGAATCTCAGCCTTTACCTCGTCATCCGTGCCTTTATATAAAACGCCGTTTACCGTGTTGTCGAGCCCGCCCAGAATGCAGCGGACATTCGGGAAAAAGACGCGGCCCGCGTTAATGTCCATTTTTTCTACATAGACCGCCCAGTTGACGGCGGCGGCCTGGTAGTCTTTCCAGTCTTCCACATTGTTTTGATCTCCCGCCCAGCCGCAGCAGTGCAGAATATTGAAGTTTCCAAGCGTGTTGGCATAGTCGAGCGCCGCTTTGTCGGAGGGTGTGACCAGACGGCGGTAATCTGCAACGGAAAGACGGTTTTTCTCGCCGCCCTGTACACTGTAATAAATACCGTCCACACCTGCGTCAAACAACGCTTTCATAAACATCTGCGTATCCTCTGTGATGACGTCCAGTGCGTGCATGACCGCGTCGGGATTTTCTTTGAGCATCCGCATCACAAGCGCGTCGCCGTAGCCGGAGCGGATTGAAGAAAACGGCGCGAATACCGTATAATAAACGGGAACGTCCTTCCTGACCGCCTTTGCAATTTCTCTTGCGCGCTCGATTTGTCCAGCATAAAACGGATGCGCAGTTCCAAGCGGCTTGAGCTTGTACCAATCCGCGGGGGTTTTGACCTCCATAGAGGCGGCGTAGTCAAAATAGCTGTCGCTCATGATTTTCATCATGTCGCATCCGCATTGCCTGAAATAGTCAATGTGAGCGTCGATGGCGCTCTGACCGGAAGCCTTTTCTCCGGTAAAGTGAAACCAGAATGCCGCCGGAATCCGATCCGGCGTACCGCCGTTCAACGCGGTCATAACACGGTCTCTTTTATTCATATTTTCTCCTTCCTGTCCCTTCTGTACTGTGTACGCTTTCTCTATATAGGTTTACTATACCGCCGGATGAAGGGAAAGTCAATCGCCTTTTTTCCAGCTAAAGCAGTTTCAAAAGTATCCTGCTTGCCGGGGCATATGGCCAAAAGGAAATTCAGCGCAGCCAATAGCGGCTTCCGTCGCGCGTGCGGTTCATGAAGCCGTATTCGATCAGGTAGCGGCGGATGGTAACGTAATCGTCGTAGATTTCAGACAGAACAGCGTTCACCTGCTTTTCGGTATAGTCTGTTTCGGGGCGGAACTGTTCTGCAATTTTGCGCAGGATAACGATCTTCTTCTTTTCTTTTTTGGAGAAAACGCGGAGCTTGAGCGGGTCGAGAGAAGAGAAGACGGAGGAAAGGATTTTTTCGGTTTCCGCCTCTGTGATTTCATAGCGTTCGTCTGTCATTTTTGCGCCTCCATGAATGGGAATCAACTGCTCCTTTTTGGACCGGCGGCTTTCCGAAAGCCCTGTGGAGGCAAGCTCCCAGACCGCTAACAGCATTTTTGCGGATTTCGCCTTTTCGCGGAAAACAAAGCGCTGATGGCGCACCGTTGCGGCGGAGAGCTTCAGCTCCTCTGCAATTTCAGCGTCGGAAAAGCCCTCTGCAAACAGGCGGAGCAGCGTTTTTTGATGGTCGGTTAATGTGAGATAACGGGAGTCCGAGGAAAGAAGCGAAGCGAGCGCGCCGCCGTGCGCGGTTTTTACATGACGCTTTACAGCGGCCTCTGCGGTGTAAAAGCGCCCGCTGTCGGGAAAGACCTCGCCGCATGGAAAGGCGGCGTGGCAGAAAAGGCAGCGATAGGCGTTCTCCTCCGGCAAATAGGAAAAGCCGCAGGCAAGTTCCTGCGCAGAGCAGGATTCGGGATCTATCATTAGATGTCACCCTTTCGTTTACATTAGTAATAAACATAATTATATATTCGTTTATTAAATTTGTCAACTTCTTTTTAATCTCATGCGCTGAAATATATCGGATACGGTTAAAAAAGCGCGCCGCCATTTTGTAACGGCAGCGCGCTTTTCGATCGTTTTATTCTGCACAGACAGCTTCGAGCAAGTCCTTTCGTACCAGCCGGTACAAGGTGACGGATTTTTCATATTCGTCAAAACGCCGGAACAGCTTGGCGGTAATTTCCTCCGCATATGCGGCGTTCTTTTCACGCAGCCGGCGCAAAAGCGCCAGATCTTCAAAACCTATGCGGTGCGCCTCACTCCGTGTAGAGATCAGCGGCTGTTCAAAGCCGGGATAGAAAATACATGCGTCACCGGCGGGGAGGAAGTTCGCATACTTGGGATGGTACTCGAGCACCTGTTCCGAAAACATGGCGGCCTGACGCTCAAAGGGATTGTTTCCGCAGGTATAGTTCGCACCCCAGTGCAGATAGCCCATCACGTCGGGATAGCGCATCATGCCCCATGCAATATAGACCACGCGCAGGCGCTCCATATCAAGCAGGCGGTTTGTATAATTGCCGCCCGGCGTCAGACACGAATAGATATAAATGCGGTCGCCGTCCTTCACGCGCGCATCGAAGAAAGCTTTATTGCGCTCGTATACATCGAGAGACGGACACCAGACGTCAAGATCCCCGATTACGCCCTCGGTCGGCAGAACAGGCTCCAAAATCGGGATACCGGGCATGGCCTCGCGCGTAACGGCGGAAATGGTGTGATATACCGCGCAGAGCGCGTCGTTCGGCTCATCCAGGCAGGACTGCGTCCAGACGCCGCAGAGATCGTGCGCTTTCAAATAGGCGTACAGCTCGCAGAGCGCCTCTTTAAGCTGGCGCCGTCCTTCATCCGAGGACATGGAAGCCCCAGTTAAAGAAAAGACCGCGTCCGTCCCGTAGTCGAATTCGTCAAATGCACGGCGCTTAAAGGCCTGACCGATCTGCTCAGGCGACGTAAAGCTTTCATGGTCGAGCGAATGATAAAATGCATCGTCGTCAACAAGAGAAGCTGCGCGGGAACAGAAGGCGCCGCCCTGAAACAACTCGATACCGGCACGCTTTGCCGCACGAAGGAGCAGGTCAAGGCGCGCGGATTCAAAGCGAACTTCGCCGCCCTCTGTGACAGTAAACAGAAGAGGCCCCGGAATTGCCATAACATTTTGACGGGTATAGCGCGCGGCGCGCAGATAACGATAAAGCATTTCCTCATAGTCGGGAGACCACATCGGCGCGTTGTGCCACCTGGAAATATTGTGATAGTCGAACCAGTTTACAAACTGAGGATCGTCCTTGGAAGCCGGCTTGACAACGGCGGGATAGCGTTCCGTATGCAGGATAAGCGTGCGGGAGGCATCGCCGTGATGCAGCGTGATAGTAAAGGAAAACGTCTCCTTTTTACGGCAGTACTCGATCGGAGTACGGAACACAAAGGCGGCTGTGGTATACTGCGGGCGCGTCAGGTTGAAGATGGGCTTCAACGCCTCGTACACATAAAACGGCGCGCGGCGGATGACGTTTTCGTTATGATCGTCTTTTAAATATTCACTGCGCTGGACGGCACCGGTGTTGACCTCGACCGGGATCGGGATCATTTCAAACAGTTTGTAAGCGCGGTGCGGTCCCTCCACATGAAAAGTGAGCGGGATACCGGGCGTAAGGCCGGAAACGGCGATCTGCACGCCGGCGTATGTGCCATTGCAGCCCGCAACCGTGTAAGCTGAAACACCACCGCTTACATTAGTGTCGGGATAGATCGGCTCCAACTCGTCAAAGAGTGCGGCGCGGAAGCTGCCGTCCGCTTTCTGCGGAAAGGCGAAGGAGAGCTGTCCCTCCTCAGGGGCGGCGTGCTCCTTCTGCCGCAGATCGTCATATGGCTCCTCGCTGTCGATAAGCCAGGTATGCCCCGTTTTCTGCGCTGTTTTAAAGCCGCCACGGGCCGCCTTTTTCCGTGCGGATTCCGGATTTTTTCCGTGCATTTTCGCATAGGCGGAAAGTGTAATCAGCATATGCCTGCTCCTTTCGTATTCCTGCCGCGCGGCAGGGAGTATTTACGCAAAAGGGGGATTACCCCTCAATCGTTTTTTTAGAAAGCCACTTCTTGCCTCTAAAACGCAGCCAGAATATAAACGTCCGCACCGCCCATTCTGCACCCATGGCAATCCATACGCCCTGTACGCCGAGGCCAAGCAGAATGGAGAACACCCAGCCGAGGCCGACACGCACAATCCACATGGTAACCAGCGAGACCAGGGAGCTGAAGGTAGCATCGCCTGCGGCGCGCAGAATGCAGGGCATAATGTTGGAGGATGGCCAGAAAAACGGCATCGGCACAATCGCGGTAAGCAGGAGCGTATATATAATGGAAAGCGTGTTGTCCGGCGCCTGATAGAGCTTTAAGATCAGCGGCTGCAAGGGCAGGAAGATGAGAATGGACAAAACAACCATGGCGGTGCCAAGCAGGATCATCTTTCTCCCGTACCAGCGGGCGAGCTTTTGATCTCCTGCACCGATGCATTGACCGACAACGGTGATGGCAAGCGTGCCGACGGCAAGACCCGCTGAATAAATGATTGCGAACGAAGAATTTGTTACGGCGTTAGCGGCCACGCTTTCCGTACCGAGGTTTACGATATAGGTCTGTACAATCAGGCTGCCGCCGTTAAAGAAAATCTGCTCAACGGCAAAAGGAATGCCGACCTTGAACACAGAACGCAGAATACCCCAGTCGATTTTGAAAATATCCGATGGGAATACCCGCATGGCGCTGTGCGGGTGCATCAGCGCCCACATCGCAACCGTACCGCCAATGAAGCGTGCCACATTCAGCGAGAGCGCCGTACCGATAATATCCAGCTTCATTACATTTAAAAACAGCATGCTGCCGAGCAGATGGATGAGATTGATGATGATGGTGAGACGCAGGCAAATCTTGGTGGCGCCGGTTCCGCGGAATACGGCGAACGCTCCCATATAAAAGGAGTGGAAGATCAGCGAAATTCCTACGCCAATCATATAATCGCGCGCCTTTTGAATAACAACCTCGCCTGCGCCGCCGAACATCAGCCGCACAAGCGGATCGGCAAAGCAGACAAGCACAATACAGCAGACGATTGCAACCGAAACGGTGGCAAGCACGACCTGACCGGCGGCGCGGCGCATCCGCGCATGGTCGCCGCGCCCCTTATACTGCGCAACGATAACCGTGCCGCCTGCGGAAACCGCATTGAAAATGGCAAAGATCATCATATAGAGCGGACTTACAAGGCTGACTGCGGAGACCGATTCCTGACTCGACGCACTAATCATGGAGGTAGTCATCACACTGATAAAATTGATGAAAAACTGATCGAGCACAATCGGAACGAACATCGAAAAAATTTCCCGATATGTAAACTGACTGCTGCCAAACTGCTTTGCAAAAAAACGGTCAACCTTAGACCCTTCGTGCACAAGTGTGATATGGCGGGGAAGATTCAGGTGCAGACGCATAAAACCACCCTTTTTATACCGCGGAAAAAACGCCGCGGCCGCCGCTTTTCCCGGCGTGCGGCGCGCCGTAATGACGAAAGTCTTCGTTTTCTGTGAAAGCTTCCTTTATATGCTTTCATTTTAGCCGGTACGTTTGGCGAAAGCAAGCAGAACATTTTGATTAGGAGGCGGTTTGAGTAAAAAAACAGCTTCATTTCGCCCGATTTCTTAAAATAGCTTTGTATTTTGCAATATTTCGCAGGTGTGAATAGACGCCTGCTTCTCCGTTTATCTAAAGAAAAAAGAAAAATTTTTTCAGGAGAATGTATCCTTTTTATACTATGATGTATCCTTTTTAGTCTTGTGTGAACAAAAAAAGACTTATATACTTATATAAAGTCTGTAGCAGCATGTATCGTCATGAGAATGGAAATCGTTTGATGCGTTCCTGCGGATGTGCATGCGTAAACAGATCGAATCGAAAGGAGTTTGAGAGATGAAAACCAGCATTGGAAAACGGATCGGTTCCGGTATTCTCGCGTTGGCGATCACCGCTTCCATGTATGTCGGCGGCTCTGTGTCCGTTTTTGCGGGCGACACGCTTCCGTATCTGGGCGACAGCGCGAAGGGCGAGAACCAGCCGTATCAGCATGGCTACCGCGGCGAGGATCTGCTTGCGTGGAGCCCTGAGACGGATCCGTATGCGGAGCTTTTGCGCGCGCAGATTCCGCTGCAAAATCGGAATACAGCGTTTGCGGCTACGCAGGCCGATCCCAATTTGAGCGCGGCGCCGGAGTATTTTACGCTGACCGGCGATTATGGCAACGCGTTTTTTGACAGCTATTCCTACACAAACGAATTCAGCCAGCACGTATTCAACTTCTGGCAGTATGTGGACTACTACGGTTCCTGGCATGGCATGCCGACAGAAGAGGTTCCGGAAAGTCTGTATAATGCCGAGGGCGAGAGAAATGGCACATCGGACTGGACGAAGCGCACCTTTGAATTTGGTCTGGTAAATCTGCCGAATGCAGGTTATACCAACGCCGCGCATAAAAACGGCGCATTGTCGCTTGGATGCATCTTTCAGCCGCGCGCATATCAGGACTATACGGTTCTGCTTACGCAGGATGAGGATGGAACCTATCCCTATGCGAAGAAGCTGACGGAAATCGCCAAGTATTATGGCTTCGACGGATACTTCTTCAATATGGAGGGCCGTTCCATCAACAGTGCGGATAGTGCGAAACTTAAGGATATGTTCGCGCAAATGCGTGAGGACGGCATGTATATCCAGTGGTATACGGCGAGTTCGTCCTTCAGCGGAAATACGGCGGGCTATCTGACTTCCGCGACGACAGAGGATACGGAAAATGCTGTACAGCGCGCAAATTCCGTATTTCTGGATTACGGCTGGTCGTCCTCTTCGCTTCAGAATTCTGCCAATACGGCGGCTTCTTACGGGCTTGATCCGTTTAAGGCAGTATTCGGCGGCATTGAAGCGGGCGGCAACCGGTGGAACAACAACTATGACCGCTTTTTAAACGGCGACGGAGAAATGATCGCGTCGATCGTATCTCTCGGCACAGATTTCGTGCAGACCGGCTTTTACGAGAGCACGATGCAGCGCGAGGAGGACAACTACCAATGGATCGCGTTTGAGCGCGAGCGCATGTGGTGGACGGGACCTTCCGGCGATCCGACCGAAGCGAAGACGGTTTCACAGGCGGGGAAGACCGATATCGATGCATCAAGCGGCAGCTTTAAGGGCGTCGCACAGTATATTGCGGAACGCTCGGTTGTAAGCGGCGACACCTTTGTTACGAATTTCAATACTGGTCACGGTCTTGAATATGTCGTAAACGGCCAGCTTTCGGGCAATTCTGAGTGGTCGAATATCATTATTCAGGACATCCTGCCGACTTGGCAGTGGTGGATTGAGAGCGACGGGAGCAAGCTTTCCGCCGACTTTGACTACGGTTCGAAGTATCGTAAAACGCTGACAAACGGAACCGAGTCCGCTTTCGGATTTGATCTGGTCGGCGCATACAACGGCGGCTCCTCTCTTGTGCTCTACGGTACTGTTGACGCGGAGAATTTTATCCATCTTTACAAATCGAATCTTGACGTAAACAACGCATCCAAAATGGACGTCACCTTTAAGAAAACCTCCGACGACAGCGCAGCGCTGAAATTAGGCGTGATCTTCAAGGACGATCCGGATACGGTTGTAAAACTTGACATTGCCAATTCTTCTGCCAAGAGCGAGGAGTGGGTAACCTCTACGGTTGACCTTTCCGCATATGCGGGCAAGGAAATCGCGGCCTTTGGTCTGGTTGTCGACGGCGAAGCGTCGGATTATCAGATCAACATCGGTCAGATGAAGTACACCTCCGGCGAGGCCATTGTTCCGGCGGCGCCGACCGGTCTTACGATTGATAAGGCGTATGATACCGGCGAAATGGTCGTTTCCTGGGATATGGCTTCCTATGACGAGGTAAAGCAGTACAATATCTATGCGGTGAAAGACGGAAAAGAAATTTTCCTTGGCGGCACCTACGATCAGATTTTCTATATTAAAAATGTAGAAGAAGCGATCGCAGAGGCTGATAAGATCATTGTGGATTCCGTTGCAGTGTCTCCGGATGATGTCCATGCGAACGCCGGCGATACAGTCGATTTTGACGCGGCTGTAACTGGTACAGAGGAAAAAGCAGGATACCTGACTATCGTGCTGAAGGCGGTTTCCGCAGACGGCACAGAGAGCAAAGGCGCAGTGGCTGAGCACAACTATAATGATGCGGCTTCCAATGTAAAAGTCACGGCCGAGGACGGCAGGCTGAACGTCACATGGGAAGGCGGAGAAGCCGATGTCGTTGTCACCACCTCCTGTGAAGCGCAGCCGCGTACCTGGACTGCGTCTGGCAATAATGGCTGCACAGTAAACGTTGCTTCCGGCGCAGAAGCGGACGGCGCGCGTTACACGATGGAGATCACAACCGCAGCCGGCGTAACGACTACCTATGACGGACGGTTGGACGACAGCTACTGCATCCCCTACGACGGCAGGCTGATCGACAATAAGGCAACCAACCAGAATAATTCCTTCATTGCGCCGGTCGCCTGCAAGGACTGGTATAAGCTTGGATATACCTACACCACCACGGACGGGCAGACGGTAAGCGATTCTTATACCCGCGGTACAAAGAGTCACAGTGAGCTCAACAACGACTGGTCCGTATTCCAGAGCCTTCCGAGCAATCTTGAAAGTCTGACGGTTACGCTTACCGACTATGCGGGAAATGTATCCGTTCCGGTTGCAGTATCTCTGCCGATTGCCGTTGGCGTAACGGCACCCCAGGATTCTGCACAGGCGGGCACTTCGCTTCAGCTTTCAGCAACAGTAAAGAATTATGAGATAACAGACCAGGTTGTCTGGAGTATGTCCGGAGCAAAATCCTCCGCTACAATACTTTCAGAAAACGGTCTGCTGACAGTTGCAGAGGATGAAGGCGCTTCTTCCATTACTGTTACCGCAACTTCAGTTGAGGATTCTACAAAGAGCGGAAGCAAATCGATCACCATTCTTCCTGCTTATGCAGTTTATCCGAACTCCGGAAGCGTATATAAAGGGGAGACAACACAGTTTGTCGTACAGTATAAAGGCACTGACCTTCCGACGTCTGATTACACCTGGAGCGTAGCGCCCAGATACAGTTGGTCCACTCTTGCCGGAGGCACGTCAATTTCAGAAGACGGCTTGCTGACGGTGGATTCCAATGAAAACGTTTACGGCGGCTTAATCGTTACGGCGACAAGCAAAGAAAACACGGATTTGAGCTATTCAACGGGAGTATTTTCTATTGCAACGGCCCTTTCAATTTCGGCTGAGAGCAACAGGGCGTATTACGGCGATACCGTTACCTTTATAGCAAATTATAAGGGTGAGGCAGACAACGCCGAAAATTACACCTGGAGCGTAAACAGCGAAAAATCCACGATCGCCAACGGCGTTCTTACAATTGCAAAGGACGAGACGGCTACACGCCTGACAGTGACGGCGACAAAAAGCGGCACTTCGCTTTCCGCAACCAGTTCGGTCAGCGTTTCTTCGCCGCTTGCAATCTCTTCCTCCACAAGCACGGTAACTGCGGGCAAGACCATGCAGTTCGGGCTCACCTGGAGAGGCAGTACGGCTGATGCGTCTCAGGCTGCCTGGAGCGTGAGCGGCGCGACAAGCAGCGACACGGTTATCGGCTCAGGCGGTATGCTGACAGTCGGTGCGGATGAAACTTCAACAAAGATCACTGTTCAGGCGGAGCGTGAAGGCTTCAGCGTCAGCAAGGAAATCACAGTAGAGATTCCGGTTAATATTGATGGCTGCGTTTCTATCGGTGCAACGATTATCGGTTCCTCTGGAAGAGGAAACAGCGGAGAAACACAGGAAATGGCTCTTGACGGCAAGGAAGAGACCAAATGGTGCCACAGCGGAAATACCGGCTGGCTGGCAATCGATTTGGGCGATACCTATACCATCAACCGCTGGAGAACAGTTCACGGAGAAAAAGGCGATAAAGAGCCGGGCTTTAATACCGAGAAGTTTGCACTGGAAGTGTTAAAAGATCCGAATGCTTCTGCATCTGATCTGGCGAGCAGCTCATATCTCTCCAATAAGGACAACTGGACCGAGATCGAGTTTGTAGACAACAGCAGTGCACAGGCAATGGTCGTCGATCACACTCTGGCGGAGGCAGTCACAGGAAGATATTTCAGACTTCGCATTGATGATTCCTGTATCAACCAGTATACAGCGGTTCGTATTCACGAGTTCCAGCTTTATGGCGAAAAGGCGGCCTCCGGCGCATCTGCAATGCGCGCGGTTCCGGCTCCGGATGACTTAAGCGATGCGGTGAAAGCGACCGATAACGCAACCGTTTTGTATGCAACGACAAAGAGCGATCAGAGCACAGACGAGCTTCCTGCAAAAGCATTTGACGGCAATGAAAGCACGAAGTGGTGCCCGGGTGGAAACGCATACGAGGCGCAGATGATCATTGATCTTGGAAAGACCTATGACATTTATAAATGCGATCTGACACATGCAGGCATCAGCGAATCTCAGGCGCGCAATACCCGCGACTTTACGGTTGACGTGCTGAAGACCACGCCGACGGCGGAGCAGCTTGCGGATCAGGCCTGGCTTACAGACGATGCAAATTGGGAAAGCATCGTATCCTACACAAACAATCAGCAAAGCAGAACGTCTGATACATTCGACACGCCGGTGACCGGCCGATACTTCCGTTTGAATGTCACAAACGGCGACAGCTCTGCACAGTGGAGATCAACCCGCATCTTTGAATGGTCTCTCACTGGCTATGAGGCGCAGGACACACCGGTTAAGCCTTCTGTCCCGCAGGAGGTTACCTGGACAGTAGAAGGCGCAGCGAGTGCTGATACTAAAATTGACGAAAACGGTACGCTTACAATCGGTCTGGATGAAACGGCCGAGACGCTGACCGTCCGCGCTACCTCTGTTGCAGATCCGACCAAGTCGGGCACGGCGGTTGTCCATGTAACAGCAATTGACAAAGCCGCGCTGAAAGCTGCAATCGATGAGGCTGAATCGCTTAATGCAGACGACTACACACCGTCCACTTGGTCGGCGCTCACCGATGCGCTTGCAGATGCAAACGATGTTTACAGCGGTAAGACCACACAGGATGAAGTCGATGCGGCGGCGACAGCGCTGAACGATGCGATTGACGCATTGGCCCAAAAGGCTGACACTACGGCGCTTGAGGCTGCAATCGGCGAAGCGGACGCGCTTAATGAGGATGACTATACGCCGTCCACATGGGCAGGGCTTGACGAACCGCTTGCGGACGCGAAAGCAGTTCTTGCTGATCCGGAGGCGACGCAGGATGAAGTCGATGCGGCGGCAGCAGCGCTGAACGATGCGATTGACGCATTGGCCGAAAAGGCGGATACTTCCGCGCTTGAAGCGCTTGTTGAGACAGCAGGGAAGGAAGATCTTACCCAGTATACGGAGGAATCTGCTTCGGCAATTAGTAAGGCGCTTGCCGATGCGAAGGCAGTCCTTGCGGATCCGGATGCTTCTCAGGATATGGTCGATACGGCTTACGACGCATTGCAGAATGCATTGAATGCGGCGGAGAAGAAACCGGCAGTTGATCCGGAGAAGCCGGAAAAACCCGCGCCGGATACCGGCGATTATACGCCGATTCTGGTACCGGTAATCTTTACACTGGTGGCGGTTATTCTTGCGGCAGGGATCTATCTGTTCGTTCGCCACGGTAAGAAAAAGAATGACTGATTTTATTTGAGTATCACTAGTTTTCTCCTTTTCTCTTATAGAAAAACGGCTGCATCCATTCGATGCAGCCGTTTTTCAGTGCCATTTAAGAATCTGTAAGTGCGTTTCTTGTAGCGACAGAACAGCGCCAAAGCTGATGCTGTCAGACAAAGCGGCACTGCTTCTGAACAAAAGGAAGAATCCTTCAAATACGAAAAGCGCGTCCGATCTCAGACCGGACGCGCTTTTTATTTTATGCCTGCCCCAGAATTTGATTCATATGCGTTTATGAAGCCTTCCATGGATTTTTCGGATCAGGATCGGTGGGATCCCAACCGCGTCTTTCGGCGTCGTTTATGTCGATACGTTGGGCGGCGGCCGGTCTTCCGAGCGGGCCGGCGCTGTCCGAATCGTCATAAACTACAGCCGGAAATCCCGCCGGACAGTTGTCGTACAGCCACTTGATGTCCTCTGCGCTCATTCGGATACAGCCCAGGCTGGCGGGTTGACCGAGCTTGTTGTATTCTTCATATTCGAGATTTCCAGCGTTTTGTGTAAAATAGGGGACAGAGTGGAACATAATGCCGCCCTTGATCCGAATGGCGTACTGCGCGTAGGAGCCGTCCACCATGTAGCACCAGCGATAGCGTTCAAGAGTATTCCACTGCCCTGTCGGCGTTTCGTGCCCGCTGCGCCCAACGCTGCACAAAATGGCTTTAACTGGGACGGTATAGTTTCCGGAAGCATCCTTTTGATAAACAGTAAGCGTATTTTTAAGACGGTTGACGGCGACAAGATACGGCTGTCCGTCAATGCCGGAGGCGTCCCAAGTGGCGCCGCCGTCAGTCCGATAAATCATTTTGGAATTTTTAACGGTGATCTTTCGTCTAACCGTAGCTGTATTTCCGGCTTTGTCCGTTGCGGTATAGATAACCGTATAGGTTCCGGCCTTGCTGACGTTGAGGGCGGAGGCGTCAATCGTCAGCGTTGGGGAATCGTCCTGATCGTCTTTAACTGTGACGTCTGCCTCGGCAGAGAAGGCGTCGCCGATTCTGATCGTCGTATCCCGCGCGCCGCTGATGACGGGAGGTGTCAAATCGGGCGCTACGACACGCACCGTAATATTCATTCGCGTTTCGTTGCCGGAGAGATCCTTAACGGAAAGAATTGCGGTATAATAACCGGCTTTATTCAGGTCAACCGGGCTTGTATCGAATTCGGCTGTATATTCGTCGCCTTTTATGATGGTGGCATCTAAAATTTCCATGTCAAAGGCTTTTATTACATCCTCTGCCTCACCTGCGCTTGCAGCGCCAAGCGGAACGTTATAGTAGTGCTCGCCTGAGTAGTAAATCATGGGCGCCTGCGTATCCTCAACGGTGACACGGACGGTTTCAGACTGCCAGCCAAGAGAGAAGGTCACAGAATATTCGCCAGTGACACTGAGATCGACCGTATTGATGATCTTGATATCCTCATGCTTTGCGAATTTTACAGTATCGACAAAATCAAGCGGGTCAAATTCGCTGCCCGCTTCAATAACAGACGGAGCGTCACTCTTCAAGGTAAAGGATGGCCTGGTCAGTAAAAACAGCACAATGCCGGTTGTCAACAGGACGGAAACAATTCCTGTTATGATAAAGATGCTTCTTTTTGACGGATGCTTCATTTCATTTCTCCTTTATGTTTGTTTTACCAACTAATTTGAAGAAAGACGGCACGCCCGATGTGTAATCGAACGTGCCGTTCTTTTCATCTTAGACGAAGCCCTGTACAGCAGGCCGTTTTTTATATGCGCAGCGCTTACGAGAATTTCAGTACGCTGTCCGGAAGATCAGTCTGGTCAGCCGATACAGTAAAGACCAGGGTGACATCCGACGGAATTTGCTTATAGAGCTTTTCGAGCAGAGCGCCCAAGCCCTCATAGTCCTTTGCACCGGCCTTCTCACCGATTTTTAAGATACCGTCGATAAAAATCTCTTTGATATCATAGTTACCGGCCAGCACACCGGAAACAAAACCATAAAACGCATCGTAGCCTTTGATAGCGTATTCATCCGCGTCAATCAGACGAACCGCATGATCGATCTCAAAGGTAAGCTTCATCCCCTTTTCGATGCAGACAACATAGCCGTTTGTATTCTGAACCGCGGTATTAACCTTATCGATCAGCAATTTTGTTTTTCCGCTGCCTTTTTTGCCGATAATCAGTTTAATCATAGTCGTATCCTCCATTGTTTTATTTGAAACCGGAGTAAACTCCAGCGTCATGTCCCTATGCATGCGCTCAGTGCAGCTTTGCCTCCAGCGCAGCGCGCTCTTCCTCATAGCCCGGCTTGTTCAGAAGTGCAAACATGTTTTTCTTATAACTCTCAACGCCCGGCTGATTGAAGGGGTTGACGCCCAGCACATAGCCGGAAAGACCGCATGCCTTTTCGAAGAAGTAAATAAGATAGCCGAGTTCGTGCTCATTGATTTCCGGCACCTCTAAGACAAGATTCGGCACGCCGCCCTCGGTATGCGCAAGGATGGTGCCCTGCATGGCCTTGCGGTTGACCTCCGACATGTTGCGTTCAGAGAGGAAATTCAAGCCGTCAAAGTTGGTCGGATCAGCCTTGATATAGAAGTCCTGCTTTGGCTTTGCAAAATCCACGACTGTTTCGAACATGACGCGCGAGCCGTCCTGAATGAACTGACCCATTGAGTGCAGGTCGGTCGAGAAGACGACGCTTGCCGGGAAGATGCCCTTTTGATCCTTGCCTTCGCTTTCGCCGAAAAGCTGTTTAAACCACTCGTTCATCATGGCAAAGGCCGGATCGTAGCTTACAAGCAGTTCAATCGCTTTGCCTTTGCGGTACAGCGTGTTGCGATAAGCGACGTATTTGTAGCAGTCGTTTTTGTTAATATCCGGCTCGGCATAGTCTGCACGCGCTGCTGCTGCGCCCTCCATCAGAGCGGTAATATCAGCGCCTGCAACGGCAATCGGCAGCAGACCGACGGCGGTCAGAACGGAGAACCGCCCGCCAACGTCGTCGGGAATGACAAACGTTTCATAACCTTCTGCATCGGACAGTTCCTTAAGCGTGCCGCGCGCTTTGTCGGTAGTGGCATATATACGATGTTTGGCCTCGTCTGCGCCGTATTTTTCAATCAGAAGCTCGCGGAATACGCGGAAAGCGAGCGCCGGTTCCGTCGTGGTGCCGGATTTTGAAATGATATTGACGGAAATATCCTTTCCTTCACAGATGGAAAGGATTTCGTTTAAATAAGTCGGATTGATGTTGTTGCCGACAAAATAAATATCCGGCGTATCTTTTTTCAGGTTGTTGTAAAACGGCGATTTCAACAGCTCGATTGCAGCGCGCGCGCCCAAATAGGAACCGCCGATGCCGATCACAATAAGAATGTCGGAGTCGGATTTAATTTTTTGAGCCGCTTTCTGAATGCGTGCAAATTCCTCCCTGTCATAATTAACCGGAAGGTCAATCCAACCGAGAAAATCACTGCCGAGACCGGAGCCGGTCTTCAGCATTTGTTCCGCCGCAGCAATCTGGGGGGACATTCCCGCCAGCTCATCCTGCGCGATGAATTGCTTTACATAGGTAT
>ERZ857480.63217-NODE-97902-length-20507-cov-8.0000_pt1 | contig 20507 bp, 19 predicted proteins | sample MGYA00519767_ERZ857480 | MGnify/ENA primary metagenome ERZ857480 (study PRJEB31778, sample SAMEA3449210) | human gut metagenome | biome: human gut; feature: human-associated habitat; material: faeces | place: United Kingdom | collected 2010/2012 ...
GTGTTATTTCAGTTTAGCGAGGATTTCATCGGCACTCATGCCTTCGGCAAGCAGCTTTTTCAGAACGGACTCTGCTTCTGCTTTTTTTGTTTCTTCCGCCGCTTTGGCGTCTGCCTTCGCCTTTTTTGCCTCCAGGGATGCCACTTCTTTTTCGGCCTTCTTCAGAGCAGTCTTCTTCTCTTTCAGGTCAGCCTTTAAAGTGTCAATGTTGGCAGTGATGGATGCGATTTCCGCTGCGAGTGCTTCCTTCGCTGACTGCTTTTCCGCAATCTGTGTTGCAAAATCAGCAGTCATAGTCTTGGGTTTATTCTTGCTACCTTTTGTTCTGGGCATAATAAATAACCTCCAGAAAATTATAGTAATTTTAGTATAGCACTCTGATAAGGCTGTTTCAATATTACGCTTAATAAATGCTTATTTTCTGGTAGGCTATTTTCAATTTACAGACTATATCCTCTATCACGAATCACATCGACAACTTCGGAAACATATTTCTGACAAGTATCGTGATCAGGGGCTTCCACCATCACACGCACCACAGGCTCTGTACCGGATTCACGAACTAGAATACGACCAGTATCGCCCAGTGTTTCTGTCACTTTATTTACAGCTTCCTGTACAGCAGAGTCATTCTGTGCGGCTTTCTTATCCGTCACACGGACATTTTCCAGTACCTGTGGATAGATCTTCAGCGGTGCTGCCAGCTCACTCATCGACTTCTTCTTGGCCAGCATGACTTCCATCATCTTCAGGCTGGTAAGGATGCCGTCGCCGGTGCTGGCGTACTTGCTGAAAATGATATGACCACTCTGTTCACCACCAATGCGGCAGCCATTCTTTGCCATGTACTCGTAGACATACTTGTCACCAACGGCAGTCTTGGCGTAGCCAATGCCCTGCTCATCAAAAGCCTTGTACAGACCAAAATTAGACATGACGGTCGTAACAACGGTATTGTTCAGCAGCTTGCCACGTTCTTTCATGTAGCAGCCATAGATGTACAGAATATGATCGCCAGTAATGACATTGCCCTTTTCATCTACACATAGGCAACGGTCAGCATCACCATCATAGGCAAAACCAACATCCAGACCTTTCTCCACAACGAACTTCTGTAAGCCCTCGATATGAGTAGACCCGGCGTTGTTGTTGATGTTCGTGCCATTCGGCTTATTATTGATGACGTAGGTGTCAGCACCCAAAGCATCGAAAACGCTCTTAGCGATATTCCAGCTGGAACCATTGGCGCAATCCAGACCAACCTTCACACCCTTGAAAGAGTAGATACCCAAAGAGATCAGATAACCCATGTAACGGTTGCGTCCGGCCACATAATCCACAGTGCAGCCGATGTGCTCACGGTGCGCAAAAGGAAGCTCCGGCCAGTCCTTATCAAAGACATGGAGTTTGCCGTCAATATAGTCCTCCACCAGCAGCAGGGTCTCCTCGGGCATTTTTTCACCGTAGCAGTCGATCAGCTTAATGCCGTTATCGTAATACGGATTATGGCTGGCAGAAATCATGATACCGCAGTCAAAGTCATCCACGCGAGCGATGTACGCTACGGAAGGAGTGGTGGTGACATGGAGCAGATAAGCATCTGCACCGGAAGCCGTCAGGCCAGCCACCAGACTATATTCAAACATATAGGAGCTGCGGCGGGTATCCTTACCAATAACAATACGAGCAGGGTCAGTGTCACCGTTGCGCTCACGGAGACCATTATAATACCAGCCTAAGAAGCGACCAACCTTATAGGCGTGATCCGCTGTTAATGTAATTCCGGCTTCTCCACGGAAGCCGTCGGTTCCAAAGTATTTTGACATTTTCGCTTTATCCCTCTATTTTTACTGTCTTTATCGGACATACTTTTATACATTGATAGCAGCGAATACATTTGCTTTCATCAATCTGTGGATACTCAAAGCCTTCCTCATCTTCCACCATGGAAATAGCTTCTTTGGGACAAATCGCATAGCAGGCAGTACACCCGCAACATTCTTCTTTTCTTTTATAAAGTATTGGTAGCTCTCTCATTGATTTTCTCCTGACAATCAAACACGAAACACAAAGAGTAGTCCATATTCTTCATCGTGTTTATGCTCTGCCCCCCCCCGATTACTCGGAGTACTTTTTTGATTGCAATCTTAGCTTTTCGTTTAACTTTCGTTATAAACGAAACCTTAATCGGAGCAGCATATTTTTGTTTGAGCTCTTCAAAGCTCATGTTTTGCATGTCATCAAAGAATGTATTTCTCTGCATTGGTCTAGCACATGATTTGTATTCTGCCGGATTGCCTCTCACACCATCTTTATAAGATACTTCTTTCAGTTTCATGCTACTGCTGATTTTCTCAAAAACATCTTTTCCTTTTTCGGTACGAATAAGCACTAAAGAAGTTCCCATGCCATCATTCATATCAGGAGCCACATCGTTAATGCCCCAGAAGTCAGCAATTGTCAGGTCAGACATCTTTACCTTTTTTGCCGCGCATTCATAGCAAGATGGTCTTAAACAACAATCCCTCAAAAACATTTGCATATACGCATCTTTGTCTTTGGAAATATATAATTTCTTTGTCTCGTCATCTGGGATACTTTTACAAATTTCTTTCATTCCAAAATCTGTCCAGCTGTCATCCTTACAACGAAAATTAATGCCTTTCAGCTTTCCACCGTTCGTCTGCTCTTGATATATTGCATACTTCTTCCATAAAGCTGGGGATGGTGCCCCATGACAAATAACATCAACGCAAATCAGATTCTCGTAATCTTTGCCTAGGAAGCTTTTAAGACCATTTACCTGACAACCGGTTCCACTAAAAAGCACAAGCTTTCCTGATGACAAAGCTTCTTTAACTGACCTGTATGTATTTCCAATCTTCGCCTGCAAATACTTTGATCCACGCAGTTTCGTCAGTTGTTCCTTACTTGTGACGGAAATGAACTCGGCTGAGTAACAATCCTCTGACATTGCAACACCATATACAACTCCCTGCTGTTCCAGCACATTTTCTGCCAGAGAAGAAAACACCGCTCCGGAAGAGCTACTTAATCTGACATCTTTATCCGTATTGTAACAGGCATAAACTTTTAATACACCCATCCTTGATATCCTCCTCTCCAGCTCAAACATCAAATGAGGCCTATAAATCGCAATAACTTCTTTTGTTTTTTAAGAATCTTTTGTCCAGCTAATATAATGGTAAAACTAATAATCGAGGTCATCGCAAATCGCAGGCCCCAATATAGATACCAATCGCCACTCTGTATGAATTTTCCAATTACTGTTAGTACTGCCATGTGAACATAAAAAATTCCATACGAACAGTCACCGATTCTTCCCAGTAGCTTTGTATTTCCGCCTTGCGTATCAGATTGTTTGAGTATCCATCCGATTACTGCAACAGAATATAAGAAAGAGCCAACGGTGATTTGACTTGTATAGAACCCGACACTCATGCCAAACTTTCTTAACGCGAGTGCCTCTACGCAGCTGATTGCCCCTGCAATCAAGACTTTCCCTCCACTACATTTCAGCTTTAGCCCACATCTTACATTGATTCCAAGATAGTAAAATCCAAACCATGCCGGAAACAACGTTTCATAAAGACGCGGCGAATATCCAGTTATAAGATTCCATACATATATATACAGCAGATAGCATGGCGTAATCAGCCACAAAAGTTTTTTAATCGTTTTACTATCTTTTACAACATTAACAAGCCAAGGCGTAATAACCGTAAGTTGAATCAATACTACAATGTAGTAAAAGGGTGTGGCTGCTTTTCCTATAACAAATCTATATACATAACCAAGCCAATTTACACTAACCCCGTGGTGTATATCTTTCGCCAAAGATATTCCGCTATAAAGCAATGACCATATTACAAAGGGTACGCCCAGTCGCCACCCCCCCCGATTTAAAATCCAATCTTTATAGCTAAAATCCTTATTACAAATTTTTTCTACAGGCACGAAATACCCGGACATAAAGACAAACGTTGCTACCGCAAAGTTAATAACCTGGCGAAGAATTATAAATTCAGCATCATAGCCTACTGAGTAGTCAAAACCGCCTAGTGAATGAATCAAAACAACCGCTAAGATACAAATGCCGCGGATACTTTGCCAGTATTCTTTTTTTCTTTCCATTTCACTATTTCCTTAGAATCTTTTTGATTGGTCCCGTTATCAATTGCTTTTCCTCTGCATTCATACCAAGGAAATACATAGAAAGTCCATATACCCCAGTGTAAATAATTGCAAATGCCCCAAGCTTAACAAGTCCAGTAATATCCACGAACTTCATAATAAGAGTTCCAACAATGCAGGGCGCAATTAGTGCCGGAATAAATTTAGCAATCTCTTTCCAAAAGTAGAACATGTTCATACCAATCCGAGCATGGTAATACCAATTCATAAAAATGATATTTCCAGCGACAAGAGAAATTGCGGTTCCAAGCGCTGCACCAGCCGGTCCCATAATTTTAATAAGCGGAATGCTAATAAATACATTGGCAATTGCGATTGCTAAATAAACAACCGCTCTTGCTTTGTGCATATTTTTTGCTCTTTGGATTTCAATTCCAAGGTTTTGTATCAAGGGAACTGTAACTGGGACAATTAGCAGAAGCGCGACTATATATGAAGCTCCGTATTCAGGTCCAGCCCATATTTTTACAAACGGAACGCCAAAAAAAACAAATCCAGATAGGATCAGTCCTAAAACCATAAACTGAATTCGACCAACCTTTGTAAATAGTCTTGTAAGTTGTGCATCATCATTCGATTCAGCTACAATGCGGTTGACCTTTGGAACAAAAACATTTGAAATTGATGATGAAAATTGAAGATATAGTGTATTGATTTGCCCTCCAACACCATATACCGCAACCGCCGCTGTTCCTGCTAATCTTCCCAGTAAAAATTTGTCTACGCTCCAGTTAATCTGATCGATAATCTGATTCAAGAAAATGAAGAATGTAAACACCCACATTTCTTTTAACAATCCGATCTGAAGCCCATGAAACTCAAATCTAATATGTAATTTCTTAAAGCAATAAAACAAATTAGACAGCAGTACTGCAAATGTCAGAAAGGTTGTAACAGAAACCATTCCAATAGAACCGTACCCCATAATAAGTAACGGCAACGTCAAAAAAGGACTGAACAAATTTTGCAGAAGTATCAATAATTTTTGAAAGAGAAACTTTTCATGAGCCGTAATTGAGCAGTTAAATACGCTGTTTGGGAATGTCATTGCGAGATTTATAATGAGTAAACCCATCAAAACTCTTGCTGTCTCATATTCACTGTCTGTAAGTCCTGTGCCAAAAATGCCACGGATATTTCCAATCATCACAATTCCACAAAGAATGCAAATCACAGAAATCGAACAGAAAATGAGCATGAACACACCGTTCAGCTTTGCAACGCCATCTTTGTCCTTTTGTGCTTTATATCTTGAATAAAAGCGTAAATAAGAACTACCAAATCCTAGGCTTAATAAGCTCAAATAGGAAACAACTGAATATACAAGTTGGTACAGTCCATATTCACTTTGTCCCAAAAGGCGAAGCATAATTGGAGTGTATACAAGATTTACCAGTATCTTAATTATTTCTCCGGCATAAGAAAGAAGCACACCGGCCTTTCTTTGATCAATCTTCATTTCCACAATCTCCAACAATGTTATATAATCTTCGCAGAAAAGTCACTTTGTTTTTCTGTCTAATAGTATCGAATTCTCGATAATCGTGAGGTTCAATCACACTTTCATATTGTCCGTTTATCTTAAACATTTTAAACAAACTGTCTATTCTAGAACCCATACAACTTTTTTGCTTGTTTCTCTTGAATATAATATATTTCTTACTGAATATCATTGAGAACACACAAGCATGAAAAGAATCCGTTAAAATCATATCAGCATGATCAATCAAATATATGAATTCCTCTGGTGACGCTGTGTGTGCTTCTGAATGAACATCCATCAAATCTATTTCTTCCGTATTCTCTTGCTCATAATTCTTTATTTTATTTTTATCATATCCTCCAAGAAAATACCTTAATGAATAGGATTGATTTTTCAACCACTTTGGTTTGCATTCAATTGTTCTCCATTCATCCATGTCAAGGAATAATGTGGGATCCATACATATCAAGCACTCTTTTCCAAGTAACTCACTTAGATACTCGGCACCTAACATTTCACGACATGTAATCATCTTAAATTGTTTCAAATTCTCTTTGAATGTGCTTTCATATATTGAGCTAAATTTTTCTTTCCCTATACTTGCTGCAAAGGATATTTTCTCGGGAATAGTTGTTTTATTAACTGAAAAATAATTAACATCATTCTCATCAAAATCTACGTCATTCCAAACTTGATCGCTTCCAATAGAAAGTAAATCAAACTTTTCCAATATAGAACGAGGAATATTTTTTGTATAATATTTTTGAGTCAAATTCAAATACTTACATGAAAACTCATGAAATTTCTTCGTCCGCAATTTCATGAATTTATATTTGCTATTTAAAGGAAGGGTCGCAATAATATTTTTAATCAACTGATAGATTTGCTCTTTTGGTGTTCTTAAAAAAGCAGATTGATATACCTGTAATGTTTTTACATCTGCTCCCATTTTTTTATATATATGAACCAAGGCAAAATTTTGCAACTTGTTTCCATAATTTCCTTCACCGTATACTGTTACAATTCCAACTTTCTTCATTTTAACTTATTCCTTCTATTCACCTCGATTAATTTATAAAGCAACCCAAAATTATTTGATTTTAATAACATGAGTTCCAACTTTCTGCTAGGGCTTAAATACCTCGAAGTGATTTTCAATCCATCAATTGCTTGCTGAAATAGCTTATGATCAGCTATACTTTTCATTTCCTCTATTTTTTCTTTTCGAGTTGTTCTTTTGTATAGAACACCCTCTATTATAGAAGAATAGTATAGTCTTAAAGACATTTCATATAGTCCGTCATTTAATTCCGGATTGTCTTTATTATTTAGCAAATACAACTCGTCCCAGTATGGCTCAACCATCTCAAAATAATTTTCTTTTACTTTTTTATTCATAGCAGAAAAATCATTAATATAGTAATGATACCAAACATCGGGAACAACTATAACTTTGTTTACACAATTTAAAATCTTTCGATTAAAAATAAAATCTTCGCAATAGCCAAGTCCTGGCGTAAAACAAACATTCTTTACAATATCGCTACGATAAACTCTTGCGCATGGGCTTCCAAGTATTCTATAATTTATTTTTCGCGGGCGAATGTTAACCAAGCTTTTTACTACTTCACAAATATCATTATTTTGAAACATCTCAATTTTTTTCCCAGACTGGACACATTCATTCCCGTCCATTTGTAGGCAACCAAACACAATATCGGCTCTATAGTTTTCGGTATACTCACGTGCTTCTTCAACAAAACATGGACTTACTGTATCATCCGCATCTACAAAGGCAATATATTTTCCTCTTGCTTTTTCTATTCCAATATTTCTTGTTGATGATACCCCTTGATGCTCGCCTTTTATTAGCTGAATATTAATATCTTTCCTAATATCACATATCTGCTGTAACTGACAAAAATACTCTTCTCCGCTACCGTCATCTATTACAATGAGCTCAAAATCTTTGACTGTTTGTTCTGTAATACTATTTATCATTCGCTCAACATATTTTGTGGGCGTTTTATATGTTGGCATTATTATACTTAAAAACATTATTCATTTAATCCCTTCGTTGATGTGATTCCATATGTTATATATTAAATAACATATGGAAGTGTCTGATGGAGTCCAAGCAAAACATAATTAATGTACCAATAGGCTATTGCATATATTATAATAATGGTATTTCTTGTTGATGCCTCCAGCCTCTTTGTGGCAATGTTGCTTCCCGAATATGCCATCCATAATGTCGCAAAAATTTCTCCATATAGCGTTATTCTATATACATAAATGGATTTAAAGGCAAAATACAAAACGCAATATGAAAAAACACCAATCATAGTATTCATTTTTACCATTTCGAACGTTTTACTTTTCGTATATGTCGTTCCAAGAAAAGCTGGAATCACCAATGTTCCAAGCTTCAATGCCGCGACAAAAATCATGCCCTTCGACATTTCAAACATATATGACTTCGAATTGTCTCCACCTAAAAAGACATCCAAATAAACATTCATTTTTTCCGACAGTACACCTTTTTGCACGAAATAGCCTATTATATTTCCAATATTAGGGCCTATTACAGCAAACAGTATAATAAACACACACATATAACCGAATCGTTTTTTCTTGTTTTCCACTCTATATGTAAAGAAAGAAAAAATGAGTATTGCTATTCCAAGTATCGCAGAGTTGTGAAACATCTGAGCTATAACGGCTGATATCACAGCCTTCTCCCAATGCTGTGAATCAATATATATGAAACAAAGCAAAACAAAAGAAATTGCTACACTTTGCCTAACAGCATTCAATGTCAAATTGAAAAATAGTAAATCATAGCATAATAAAATTATGCTTCCTTTTATCCCTTTTTCTTTTTCAAAATACTCAGCAACAACAAATATTGGAACATATGTTATTATTGCTGTAACAATCAAAACAGCGGACAGAGTTTTAAAGAGTTTTGTTATATAATAAACAACACAAAGATAGCCTATGTCAATTTTTGGAAAAGCGGCCATGTAACTAGTAAAGCTACCTATTTTAAGTGCGCCAGAGTATAGTGGTTTAACGTAAACTAAAACATCTGTTCCTACGGTTTCTCCTCGCAATCCTGCTAATAGCACTAAAATCATAATCGAAAAAAGAACACAAATGAATTTTCCTTTTGTGGCAACCCGTTTTCTTACTTCAAATAATTTTGCGCTCAAAAAGAATCCTGTTAAATAAATAAATATTGAAATGTACTTTCCCATTCATTTTCATCCTTCATTGTCTATTCATGCTTTGTGTAGTAATATAAATCTCCAATATATTTTTTTGTTGTCAAATAATATTTTCTTAATGAAAACAACTTAAACCAGTAAATAAATTCCTTATCAACAAGTAATTTCATTCTATATTGGCACCATTTCTGGCATTCATCGATAGTTTCCTTATACTTTTGTTCAAAATAATTTGAGTTCAGATACCATTCGTTAATCCGAGCAGTACGATCACATTCATTCACTTTATACATATATCCATGCGATATTTTTTTTGAGGCGTTGTTATCGTGTCTTCTATATTCTATAAAAGTATCATTATATAAATATAGTTTTCTCAATAAGCTGGCTATAGTCCACAGCACCGCATCATGTGGAGTTCCAGGCTTCCAATTTTCCATAAATAGTGGGAGCATTTCCTTTCTAAACGCCATTGTGCATCCCGGACGCAAAATTTGATAATACTTCTCATCGAAAACGACTCGACTTACAAGATTTCTATCCTCAGTCCTTACAGGTTGCTGTACAGCCATTTTCCCACCATACTCACTAAATGCATGATATCCTGAAACCAACAACCATATGTCTGAATTATTCTCAAATGCTTTCGTCATCATTTCAATCTTGTTTGTATGCCATATATCGTCCTGATCGCACGGAAAAATAACATCGCCGCTCGCTTTATTTAATCCCTGAACAAAATTTTTTTCCCACCCCAAATTTTCCTTATTTTGTTTGACCGTCCAACCTTTTAATTCATATTTTTTTATGTATTCTTTTATGTAATTAACGGTATTGTCTGTCGATCCATCATCAAAAACAAGAAGTTCGTCTATTTTTCTTGTTTGATTTCGTAAAGATTCTAGCATTTCAGGCAGAAATCTTTCACCATTATAGGTTGTCATTACTACTGATGTTTTCACGTTTTATCTATGCTCCTTCTGCCATTTTCTCATCTTTCCCATCATATTCACTATCCAATACATCCGATGCTTAATAAAGAACAATACAACTTCTCTTTGCTTTCCGATTCCAACTGTATTTTTTGTTTTCAAAGCCTCTTTTACAATCGGCTTTTCAAGATACACTGCATATTTCCGCTTTTTATCTATATACGGTTCCGTATTGGTTGGATTGAAATAGCCGCTGATTGCTGTGGTTACTATTACATACAGAAGTCGATTATCAAACCACGGCTTTAGCATTTCTTTGTTATCAGAGGTATCTATAAACGCCTTGATTTTCTCAAAGCACTTGATTACAAACTCATGATTCGCTTCATTGTGTGACGCTGAAATCGAGTTTTCATTATAGATATAATGGTAAAACGGCTTATTGATGAACGTCGCACTCTCTAGCTTTTCAAATAGTCGAAGATTAAATTCCAACCCTTCTGCACCTTGACGAAGCACTTCATCATGGAAAATCTGATTGTCTATCAGCAGTTTCCGATCAATCAGTTTTGAGTACGCAACCGCAATATTTCCGTTATAGACCAAAAGCTGCTGCTGAAGCCATTTACATTCTTGGTCTTTATATACCTTCCCATCTTCCAGATAGAATTTGTATTCCGTAGCCGATTTGCCGTAATCCTTCATAATGCCGCACATAACAAGTTGCACCTGTTTTTCTTCTCCGGCACTATACATGGTTTGGCACATGTCTGGTTCAATCCAGTCGTCACCATCTACAAACATGACCCATTTCCCCTGTGCAGCCTTACAACCGAAATTTCTGGCCGAGGAGAGTCCACCATTTTTCTTATGCAATACCTGAATTCGCTTGTCTTTTTCCGCGTACTCATCACAAATCTTGCCGCACTGATCTGGCGAGCCATCATCCACTAATAGGATTTCAATATTTTTCAATGTTTGTGTCATTGTGCTTTCAATGCACTTTCTCAGATACTGCTCCGGTACTTTATATACCGGAACAATAATACTTACAAATGGCTCTATCATTTTATCTACCTCGCACCCGATTTACGCATTTCTTCATTGTTCCATAGATTCCAGTCACCAGAAGTACCTTCCGAATGGCTGTTTTTACTTTTACCTTGTTCGTGACAGGATAGTATTTTTCAAACAACTCTTTACCAGACAGCTTTACCGCATCGACCAGAAACACTGTCCGCTTTGGATTCATTGGAACAGATTCGAACATTTCCTTTACACCTGCAACCAACTTATCCGCCGAAACTTCTTCACACCTTGCATACTCCATTACCTCTTGCATAAGGCTCGCCGCTTTTTGAGAGTGGCAAAGGACTCTGGTCGTACCTTTGTCATCATCCAATTTCTTATCGAAATCATATACTGAAAAACAATCCCAAATTGTGAAGTCGCTTACACGGTACCTTTTTTTGAAAGGACACTCATAACAAGAAGGCCGATCACATGTGTCTGAGAAGAAAGCTCTTAACATTGGATCAAGTTGCGATCCTGCATGGTATACGTTCTTTCCATTCTGGATAATACTCATTGTGGAATACTTATATCCATAAAATTTATCCCGGAAGCGGATATTGTCAGGGTTCGGAAATGACTGCTCTTGGTATTCAAGATACTTATTCCATATCAACGGCGACGGAATACCGTGGCATACCACATCGACCAGAACCAATTTCTCGTATGGTTTTCGCAAAAATCTGGATAACCCCTCAATTTGGCATGGTGTTCCGCTAAAGCAGACCCATCTATCTTTCTGGAGAAAATCTTTTACCAAACAGAAGGAATCTCCCAAATCGCTTTGTACATATTTGCTGTTCCGGAATCTTTTTAATTCATTAACAGCTTCCACATAGGTATGCTGTACATGAAAGTTCTCATCGTATGCTGCACCAAATACTACTCCGCCCCTTTGAAGAACAACTGTTGCTATAGCTGTAAATGCACCACCTGCCGAACTATCCAATCTCACCTTTTCATCGCAGTGCTGAACCAGATAAGCTTTTTGTTGCTTTTCTTCCTCAGTAACGGGACTTTGAATTGGACAAACCATATTGCAGGCATTACACTCTACACATCTACTCTTATCGACAACCGGGTACAGAAATCCCTCTTCATCCGGTTGCATCTGGATACATTTCTTGGGACAAATCCCTGCACAGGCTGTACATCCAACACAGTCTTTTTTATCCTTAATTTCAATCATCTGATTTCCTTTCCGCATAATACAGATTCAGAAATCAAGACGAATAATAAACTTAGTACTTATGCGTTAGTCTGACATATAGTTTCTTTGCTACGCTATAAATACCCAGTTTATAACAGGCCAACCTGATGCTGTGTTCCGCTTTAACCTTAAAGGTCTCCGGGAAGTACTTATTAAACAATTCTTCTCCGCTCATTCTATTTGCGTCTTTGAAGAATGACTCACGCTTCTCATTCGGTGCAACAGATTCTTTCATTTCTTTTGCACCAGCTACAGCGGCTTCTGGTGCGATTTCAATGTAAGAGAAATCATCCTTAATTGCATTAAAGATCTCTCTTCCTTTTTCTGTGTGCACCAAAACTCTTGTAGCCCCTTTGTCATTATCCAGCTCTTTTGAGAACCTACCGACATTAAAGCAATCCCATATCGTAAAATCACTAACACGATACTGCTTACGGAAATGACAAGAATGGCACGATGGTCGATCACAAATATTAGAGAAAAATGCTCTTAGCCACGGATCAGATTCAACGCCCTGATGGTAATTACCATGATTTCTGTCTGTTATGACATTCATCGTTGAATATTTATATCCGTAATGCTTATCGCGGAAACGAACCGTCTTTATATTGTCTGAAAGCACTTTTTTCTGATATTCTACATACTTACGGAATATCAAAGGAGAAGGTACAGCTCTGCAGACTACATCAACGGTAATCAGATTGTCGTAATTTTTCTTTAAGAAATTTTTCAGTCCCTCTATCTGACACGGCGTTCCACTAAAGCATACGAATCTGCCTTGCTCTAAGAAGGACTTAATCTGTCGGTGGGTACCCCCCCCCACAGAACTTTGGACATATTTACTATTACGGAATCGATATAAATCGTTTTCCTTTTCAACTGCAATATGATGAGCCATTAAGTCGGTGCCTAATTCCACACCAAACACAACACCATTATTGTGCAAAACATATTTAGCAATTGCCGTAAACGCTCCACCAGCTGTACTTTCTCTTAAGATTTTTTGATCTTTATTCTGTACGATATATGCAGCTTGTTCAAAAGGTTTCTCCTTTGCAGTATGAATGATCGGGCAAACCCTCTCACAGGCACCACAATCAATACAGTTTTCTTTATCAACTGTTGGATAAAGAAATCCCTCATTATCTTCTTTCATAATGATTGCATCTTTAGGACAAATTGCTGCGCAGGCAGTACAGCCGCAACAATCCTGTTTTTTATTAACTTCAATCACAAATCTGTACTCCCTTCATCTTTTAATGCCGCCAAAAGATATTCATAAGACTTCTGTCGGATTCCTTCTAACTTTTTATGAACACTTTCAAAATCCGTCTCTATCTTTAAGCAATCGGCTATATTTTCTTCTCCTGTCAGTAATCTGCCAGTGATTCCCGCCATGTGAAACAGTGTATCTAAACGACTGTTTGTTGACTGTTTTGTATTTCTGTTATACCGACGGAATGTAAAAAACTGCCGCTTATAAAGAATGGAGAACACGGAGCAATGGAAAGAGTCTGTACACACATATTCCGCATTTCGAATTAGATTCAGAAAATCTGCCGGATCAATATCATAAGGCGTTTCATCAGCATAACCTTCATCGCTCTTTACAAACTCATCCAAATGTGTCAGTGCTATAATCTTGCAGCCTGTAGCTTCTTTTAAGCGTTTTGCAAATTCTCTATGAGGCGGATTGTTGCCAAGAAAATAGCACAGAATGTACTTTCCTTTTACAATTGGCTCTTTCTGTTGAATTGCCATCCATTCATCGCCTGTAAACAGCAATGTCGGATCACAAACCACTGGAACATCGCGATTCGCAATTTCTTTCACCAGTTTTTGACCCGATTCTTCTCTTACACCAATGTGTTTTATTTTCTTTAAAAATACCTCTGCCTTTTTTGTAGAATCCTTCGGCAAACTTGACTGTCCAAAACTTGTTGCATAAGCAATCGAATTTACTGTCTCTGGAACAAAGTTGAGTGTGTAATAATCCGCTGCAATGTTTCCAGGAAGCCATAACTGATCACTTCCTACAAGTACACTCGAATAGTTATCTTTACATTTACGTCCAAGCTCTGCCTTTGAATCATATTTTGGAGATAGCCTAAACTGTTTACGGCTAAATTCATCAAATTTTTCTGCGCGAACCTTAGACAGTTGTGCATACTGATTATTAGAAAATTTCTTAATCAATACATTCCTTGCCATACCAAGTTTAGACAGCAAAATATCTGAAGTTAAACTTGCCTTAGCAAAATACAGCAACTTTGCCTTTTTAATTTCTCCGTTAAAACCTAAAATATCTATGGTTTCATTTTCATATCCCAGTTTATCTAATGCCATCTGCGTGGCATATGCCTGTAGCATACTTCCATAGTTATGCTGGAAATAGCATGACACAATTGCTGTTTTTTTCATTCCTCTACTCTCCAAACTATTCTTGATTACCTGACTATCTGCTCAAGCAGTTTCCCGTGTTCTTCTGAAACTCTCCGAGCGTTAAACCTGTTATGTACATCCTCAAATCCCTGTGTCACCAATCTATCTTTCAATCCATCTTCTTGATAGATCCGCAACACAGCATTACTTGCTCCGGTAGCGTCATCCGCTCCAACAAGCAAGCCATTTTCTCCATCCCGGATTATATTTGGAATAGCATCTACTCTGCTTGCTACAATGGATTTGCCTGCCATCATGTACTCAGGCAGTGCCAGTCCAAAGCCCTCCCAGCGACTCAGTAAACATGCAACATCGAAAAGCTCTACATAACTCATCGGGTTATCAACCCAACCTGTAATATGCAAGCTATCTGAGAAACCGTTATCCTCCGCATACTTTCTAATCTCAGCTTCCTGATTTCCATTGCCGACAATAATAAAGTGTGCATTTGGAATTTCATCTTTCACCTGCTTTGCCATCTTAACAAAAACATCTGGTGCTTTTTGCTGACTTATTCGCCCAACCATACCGACAACAAATGCATCTTCTGGAATGTTCAGGTCTTGCCTTTTAACTGCACCATGTGCTCCATTTTCATAGGCTTCGATGTCTACACCGTTAAAGATGACTTGCAGCTTATCCTCTTTACAAATCTTCTTGTCTAATGCCGATTGTTTCTCTGCATCAGAAATACAAATAATCTTATCGCAGAACGGTGCTGCAATTTTTTCTATCATTGTGTATATTGCTTTTTTCTTTGCCGAGCAGCGCATATTAAACGCCCAACCATGCGGGTTATATATACAGTAATTTTTAAGACCAATATCTGCAATACGAGCAATCGCTCCAGCCTTACTGGAATGAGCATAAACGATATCGGGGTTATATTTCTTTATCAACTTTCTAACGGCCTTAGTTGCCTTTAAGTCGCTCGCCCCAATGGCTCTCGTCATCTCAATTTGCTCAAAGTAGTCAACTAACCCGTTGTAATCTTCCTCATGGAAATCCTGTGAGCAAACTAATACATTTTCAAACTTATCCTTATCCAAATACTTGAGAAGCATTCGGATGTAGCGATCCACGCCACCAGCAGCTTGCGCTACATGTAAAATCCTTATCCTTTTCATCATGCCACCGCCTTTGCAGTGGCATAATCGTCATTGGTTAAGACGTACAGCCTTACATCAGGCTGTTCCCCCCCCCCAGTTTATTTATAGCCATTTCGTACTTTTTTCTATATTGTTCAGCCATCACCTTTGTGTTATACATCTTTAGAATATCCTGATATGCGTGTTCTGTTAGTTTTTCAACTTCACCCTGACATTCTTCGATAGCCTTTACGAAGTCTTCTACTTTCGTACACACAAAGCCATTCTCACCATTATGGATAACATCCCGATTACCGATTACATTACTTACCACACATGCTTTCTTCATATACATGGATTCAAGTAGAGAAATCGGAAGTCCTTCCCATCTACTTGGTAAAAGAAAAACATCTGCATTAACTGCATATCTAATTGCAGTGCTTCGGTCAGCCCATCCTGTGATTTCGATATTCTCGCTTGTAAGTTGGTCTCGAAGTTCACCATCACCAATCCAGACAAATTTCACATCTGGAAGTGATTCGGCTATCTCATTAAACAGTGTGGGATTTTTCTGATAGCAGATTCTTCCCAGTGTGTAAACTGTGAATGAGTGCTCCACTTTTTCCGTCTTATCAATAATCTCCTGAAGTTCTGCCATGTTGATGCCATTGTTCACATAAGTAGCATGTTTGGTAAGTTTCAGGGATTCTTGATGCTCACCCACGCTGCAACTGATTGTCGTGCAATTCCTCTTTGCACACACTGACTCGATCAGCTTAAACATTCTGCGTTTCATCGGCTTATAATTTTCCATCAGAAAACTATAACCGTGCGGGGTATAGAACATTGGGATTTTTCCATTGAACGCAACCCGACCAATTGCACCAGCTTTACTACTATGTAGATGGATTACATCAGGCTTGATTTTTGCCGCTATTTTTTTAACTTCAAATAATGCGGCGATATCTTTCACCGGATCAATTGCCCGTCCAAAATTTTTCACCTCAATCAAATGAATCCTCTTGTCAAAATAGTCCTTGTAATTTTTCGGTGTCTGCTTTCTTACTGCATACGCAATGTACATATCATATTTATTTACCAGTTCATTTGCTAATTCTACAATGTAAGTAAATACGCCTCCGCCCATAGCTTCGACTATGTACAGTATTTTCTTTTTCTCCGCCATAGGTTTGCTTCCTCCCAGTACCCCTTTATCTACTCATCTAACTTTAGAATGTTTTTTCCAATTTTCTTTTAACAGCAAACAAGCCCACGGCGGATCACTCAATGGCAATCCACCGTAGGCTCGATTCGTTCTCCTTGATTTTTTACTTACTTGCTGCTCATTTTGTGGGTCAAAACAGAGCTGCGCCAAAACCTCCCACCTATAACTTCTGGATTTTAGCATCTCCGCAGCCTATCAGCAAATAAATACTTTTGTTGAACGAGTCGAGCCGTCAAAACCCTTTAGTTATCGTGGTATTTCTTGGTTGACCCTATTATTTCACACTCCCCTGTGACTAAAATTGTTTTATTCTCTAAACTCACCGCATTCATTTTTCCTTTTCTCCCGTGCAGTCATTTCATTTTAAGTCTCCGAATTCAGAAATCTGACAATATTTGTTGACGAAATCTGCATTCAATATTCATACGTATCGTTCAATTGATTTAATATGCCGCTTTATCCTGTCAGCAATAAATATATTTTGTATTTTATCAAATGACATTATTTCACATTTTAAGTCTCATATTATTTTATCACGTGTCTCGTCAACAATCAATAGTTTTCGCCTTGTCCTCATTATATTACTATCTAAAAAAAATCGCATCAGCTTGAGCTTTCTTTACAAATTGTCTGATTTCTTATCCGTTCTGAACCATCAGCGGTTTCTCATTCCATAAGTTCCTGTGCTTTTCTTCTGACAAACTTATACTTTTCAGCAATTAAGCCGATTGAATGCCCCTCTATTTCTCATTTTTCCTCCAGCAAAAAAGGCACCGCGCCCTGGCTTGCATCTTACAAGCAGGGCACGGTGCTTTTTTTCTTCTATTTCCGTGATTTTTATTTCAGGTGCTTTTTCTCCTCATATTCCTGCAGAGCAGTCAAAGCTTCGCCGGACAAGGGGTAAAGAGCGATCATATTGAAAATGGTCATCAGGCCGATGCCCACATCGCCCAAATCCCATACGACCGTATAGGCTGCCACACCGCCCACCAGCATCATCGCCAGTGCCAGCAGCTTATAGGCGGTCTGCCAGCCCCAATGGTCGCCAAAGAGATAAGCCACGTTGCATCGTGCATAGAACAAAATCCCGATAAACGTTGAGAAGCTGAACAGTGCCAGCGTGACGGCAATGAACACCACTCCGAAGCCGCCCAGATGGTACTGCATCGCTGCCTGTAACAGATTCATGCCCTGCAGCCCAGCGGTCACGCTTTCCGGCGCCAGCAGCATTACAAAAGCGGTACAGCTGCAGATCACGATGGTGTCAATCAGAACGCCCAGCGCCTGCACCAATCCCATCTTGACCGGGTCATCACACTCGGCAGCCGCCGCCGCGCAGGGAGCAGAACCGGAGCCTGCTTCATTGGAAAAAAGGCCTCGCTTGACGCCATTCATGACCACGGCTCCAAAGCCGCCAGCGGCCGCCTGTCGCAGGCCAAATGCCTCCGAGAAAATGCGGGCAAGCACGCCGGGCAGCTGCGGCAGATTGGTGAAAACAACATAGAGCGTCATGAGGAAATAGCAGCCCGCCATGATGGGAACAATCACATCCAGGCTCTTGACCGTTGCGTCTTTCCGCAGGACGATGACTGCCGCCAGCGCGGTAAGCGCAAGGGTCGTCACCAGCGGTGGAATGGAAAACGCATTGGAAAACGCCTCGCTCACCGAGTTGCTGATAACCTGGCTGATGCCGCACCAGCAGATGAGTCCGGACACTGCAAACAGCGCTGCCACAACAGATTTTTTGAGCAGCTTCCCCCGCTTGCGCTCTGCCAGCTTGTGCAGATAAAATGCCGGGCCGCCGCGCCAGCCGCCATAAAGCGGATCAGGCTCCTTATACTTCTGCGCCAGCGTGGACTCCACAAAGGAAGTGGACGCCCCCAGCAGCGCCGTGACCCACATCCAGAACACAGCCCCTGCACCACCCACGGAAACCGCCGCCACCACGCCAACGAGGTTGCCCATACCCACCCGGGTAGCGGTGGAGACCACCAGCGTCTGGAGCGACGAAAGGCCGCCCTGCTTCCCCTGCTTTTTCTCGCAGACAGCGTCCAGCATATCCCGGAACAGCCGCATCGGAAGCAGCCGGGTACGCAGTGTGAAATAGATGCCCGCCGTAAACAGCAGGATGACCATAAGGGAGAGGTTGAGCGTCACGCCGCCCAGCGGCAGAGTGAGCAGATCTCCCCACAAAAAATTGTAAACGCTCTCAATCAGAGTAACCAGCACCAAGTTTTCCTCCTTTGGTTGTGTTATATCGAAACACAGCGATTTTATTATAATATATCTCTTCAGGTTTGTAAATCGATTTCCGTGAAGTTCAGGACACGAAAGTGTTTCATCTGCAAAACAGCGCCGCTGCATTTCTCAGGAAATTCTCCCAGAGCCGCAGCGGCGCTGTTTTTCTTATTTCCATCTCAGTCCACGATGTTTCCATCGGCGTGCTCGGCCAGCCATTTGCCGGATTGGCCGCTGCCGTCGCCGCCGCTGTAGGCCTGGCTGGTCAGTTCCTTGATGAGGGCGTTTTTCTTCTGCTTATAGGTTTTTTCCGCCTCATCCGCAATGCTCTCATCCCGGCCATTTTCTCGCAGGGTCTTCCGCATGGCAGCCATGATCTGCGCAAACTCCGCGTCACACTGGTTCTGAGCGGCCGTTAGCTCCCCGCTCTTGGAGAGGACCGCAGACACTTTTGTCACAAGGTTCCGCTCCTCCACCGGGTGAGACATATACTCGCTATAGGCCGACAGCATAATACTGTAAAGCCGCTTTTCACTGCGGGCCTGCAGCTGCTCGATCTGGCGGATATACTCTGCGATCTGCTGGTCACAGAGCTCCTCCGCAGTGGGGGCACTGCTGGCTGCTGTACTGGACGGGGCACTGGCGGCTTCGGACACGGCATGGGATTTCGCCGCACTGGATGGCACGGAAGACGCGGCGGCTTCCGAGGCCGAGGAAACCTCCGGGGCGGTGCTCTCCGCCGAGGCACTTTCTTCCGAGGCAGCCGCCTCGGACTCCGGCATCTCTTCCGGCACGGCCTCACTGGAAGCGCTGTTTTCCGCGTCGATCTCTTCCAGCTCTTCTTTTAACTTGCTGACAGCAACCGCTTCTTCCCCGATGGCTTCCGGCAGGCCAGACGCTGCTTCCAGGTCTTGCTTCGCGGAGGCCGCCTGAGTCTTATCCCCGGCCAGCACCAGCAGCTCATGATACGTCAGGCTGGGGCCGGATTCCTTTGCGCCCACAGCCACCAAACCCGCGGCCACCACAATTCCCATGGCCAACGCTGCCACAGCCTTTCCGGCCCGTTTGTTTCGCATCCGCTCCGCCCACTTTCTTTCCGGGTATTTTAACTGTAAAATTTAAAGTTTTGTGAATTTTCTTGTTCAAGAATATCTTAATTTTACCATGCACCCGGCGAAAAAACAAGAAACAAACCGTGAAATATGACAAAATGGTAAAAAAGAAAAAGCCCGGCGAAGCTCTTGACCGGCAAAACCACATAGCCCCGCCGGGCAGCACCCCGTTCCCACACACGGTGCCGCCCGCCGCAAGCCACACAGCGGTCAAGTTCTCTATGTACAGCAATCCCCAGACTGCCGCCAAGAGCCTCGTCA
>ERZ857480.35000-NODE-54089-length-20377-cov-8.0000_pt1 | contig 20377 bp, 17 predicted proteins | sample MGYA00519767_ERZ857480 | MGnify/ENA primary metagenome ERZ857480 (study PRJEB31778, sample SAMEA3449210) | human gut metagenome | biome: human gut; feature: human-associated habitat; material: faeces | place: United Kingdom | collected 2010/2012 ...
ACTACTACAACGCGCAGGACAAATGGAACGATGACCACAGCCTGCTTGGCCTTGGGTTTGAAAAACTGCTGGCTGCCCCCACACAGGACGCCGCCGCCCGCTGGCCCCGCCAGTGTGAGGCCATCCGCAGCTGCCTGGATCAGCTGGCCGAGTATGAGGCCGCCGGCAGCGAAGATTTAGACGCCGTCTCCGGCTGCTTTGGCCAGCTGATGGCGGAGCTGTTTGATTACCAGCAGGATCACTGGTCGCCGGAGCTGCGGAGCATCGGCTTCCACCTGGGCAAGTATCTCTATCTGCTGGACGCCTACGATGATTTAGAGCGGGATCAGCGCAAGGGCGCCTACAATCCGCTCAAGACCCTGAGCCAGCAGCCCGGGTACGAAGAAGAGATGCGGGAAATTTTTGAGCTGCTGCTGGCCCGCTGCGCCAAGAGCTTTGAGCGCCTGCCCTGCGTGGAGGATGCAGACTTGCTGCGCAACATCCTGTATTCCGGCGTGTGGCTCAAATACAACTGCAAAAACGCCAAAAAAGAGAAATAACCCTCTCGGGCGCTCACGCGCCAGATCTCGCCTCTCCCTTTGGGAGAGGTGTCATTTTGCAAAGAAAAATGACGGAGAGGGCGCGGAAACACTTGATTTATTCTCTGTGTTCCTGTAGACTGAGAAAGTATTGTGACCAATGCTAGAGACGTGAGGAAGTAGACCGATGAGAGACCCCTATGAGGTGCTGGGCATCCAGCGCGGTGCAAGCGATGAAGAAATCAAAAAGGCATACCGGGCCAAGTGCAAGCGCTGGCACCCGGACCTGAACCCCAACGACCCGACGGCTGAAGAGCACTTCAAGGAGGTGCAGGCCGCTTACGATGCCATCACCAAGGGTGAGACCCAGCAGCAGGCCGGCGGCTATGGTTACGGGCAGCAGGGCTACAGCAACCCCTACGGCAATTATCAGCAGCAGGGCAGCTACCAGCAGAACGGCTATTACAGCAGCCAGAACAACGGCTATACCGATTTTGGCGGCTTTGATTTCGACCCGTTCGGTTTCGGGTTCAACTTTGGCGGCTACCAGCAGCAGAGCGGTGCCAGCTACAACAGCACCGACAGCGCCGAGATGCAGGCCGCCCGCAACTTCATCATGAACCGCCGCTACGCCGAGGCCCGCCGGGTGCTGGACAGCATGAACGCCCGGAACGCCCGCTGGTATTACCTCTCCTCTCTGGCCAACCAGGGCCTGGGCAACAGCATCGACGCCCTGCAGGACGCCCGCCGCGCCGTCCAGCTGGACCCGAATAATACCGAGTACCAGATGCACCTGCGCAATTTGCAGAACCCCGGCCAGAATTATCGCACTACTCAAACCACCTATGCTAGACCGGGCGGTCTTGTAAACTGGTGTTGGTGGATGATTCTGCTTAATTTACTCTGCAACTGTTGCTGTGGCGGCTGGGGCTGGAGATTTAGAATGTAACACAGACTCTCGTACATTTCCAAACGAAGTGTGCGGGAGTTTTTCTATCTTGTCCGGTTCTTTCCATTTCTTTGGCTTTCTGCTAAAATAAACTTGTATTTTGCAAATATTTCTTCTTGGGAGGTTTTCTCTTATGCCGCTTCGCTTCCGCAAAAGCGTAAAAATCGCTCCCGGTGTCAAAGTCAACTTTAACAAAAAGAGTACCAGCATCAGCGTTGGCGGAAAACACGTTGGCATCACCGCCAATTCTCACCGGGGCGTTACCGGGCGTATTTCTGCCCCCGGCACCGGGCTGACTTATACCACAAAGCTCACTGGCCCTTCTCGCAGTTCTCGTTCTTCCAGTTCACGCCGTTCCAGCTGTTCTTATGATTACAGCAACGTCGATTTTGATTCTTATAATTCGGACGTTCTTTTTTCCTCGTCCGAGTCCGCTTCACAGTCAGGCTCCCGTCCCCAATATCCTACCGCGCCCAAGTCTCCTCCACCCGCTCCTGTAAAGCCATCTGACCTGCCCACCACAGAGTACCAGCTCCGCCAAATGGCACAGACTTCCATTATCCTCTCCATTTTTCTGGCAGTTCTCTTTTTTGTTTTTCGGCACTGGGTCTGGGGGCTTCTTCTTGCCTTTTTCGTCCTGTGCAGTATTTCTTTTATTTTTGACGCATACGTCCACCCAAAAGAGACCATTGCCAAAAACCAGCAGATCAACGCGCAGAATTACGCCAAATGGAAAGTAGAATATAATAACTGGGCCATACAAAACGGGCGTAAACCTTTTGATTCGCCCGTCACCTCTTCTCAGCCTGCATCTTCTGCCATTGCCAAAACCGAAACCACGCCTGCACCTCAACCGCAGGAACCAAAAAGTGTTTATGCCATTGTACGCCCCATTTCTCCTGCTTCTTCCGCCGTTTCTAAGGGAACCTCAGATTCTGCGGCCGCACATACCGAACCTCCAAAAGCAGATACATCCAGCCAGTCAAATCCATTTACAGAAAAATGGTCGGCAGACGTTCTCACTGCCAAAGATTCCATCCCGCGAATTGTACAGGCTAAAACGCAGAAATTCAGTTTTTATCACAGCTCTATTTCCGATTTTAACCAAGCTGTCCGCCTGAATGATATTTCAGCCAATCAATCCTTTACGGTAACTGCCCGCTCCTGCACCTGCCCCGACTTTGTCCGGCGGCAAGCCCCCTGCAAACACCTTTTCTATTATGCAATGGAGATGCATTATTTTCCAAATCTTGGTCCTCTTCTCCATTTATCCGCTCCTGAAATCTCGTGGCTGACCTCTCTTTATCAAACAGATTTTCAGGCGTTTCTTCTCTATCTTACCGCCCATAAAGATGCAACCACTCCTGCGCTTGTAGAGCGGACTGCTTCCATCAAGCGTTTCCTCAAAGCCGGGGTTTTGCTCTCGTCGTATCATGACCGAGAGTTACTGAACAAATACACCAAAGCCGAGCTTCTCGACTTTGCCGCTCTGTGTGATCTTTCTTCCAAACCAAAATCCAGCATGAAAAAAGCCGACCTCATTGAGTGGATTCTTGCCTCTGCTCCGCAGGTCGTGAGCCTCTGCCGCAAGAAGTATGTATTCGTTCACCTTTCGCCAGATTTCGCTTCGGCTACTACGCTCTGCCTTGCACTTCAGAGTACCGCAAAAAGCTCTAAAATGACCCTGCCGCAAGTTTACGCCTATCTCGCTCTTCTCTGATACTCCATAAATAGCAAAGGCCCCGTGCAGTGCACGGGGCCTTTGCTGTTATGCATCTTTAATTGATCTTTAATTGATCACGATGGTCCGGGTGATCTTTTCGCTGGAGTAGTTGCCAGCGGCCTTGGCCGTCTGCGTATAGGTGCCCGGCTCAGTGGGGAAGCCGCTGATGGTCGTACCGCCAAAGAAGCTGCTCTTCTTTTTATAGCTGTAGGTCACCTTGCCGTTCTCAACCACCTGCCCGTCGGACTCGACGACAGCGGCAGCGTTGAAGCTCCGGGCCTCTTCCACGGTCATGGCGGCGGGAGCCTCCTGGGCCCAGTAGACCCGGACGCCCTCCGTCTTGGGCTTGATTTTGAAGAATGCCACGCCCGCGGTGTTCAGATCACCGGATTCCAGCGCGATGGCACCGGCAATGTAGCTGCCGGCATCGCTGGGCTGTTCATCCACATAAATGCGGCTCATGCTGCCCGCCGGCAGATACTTGCGGATCATCTCCAGCGCCAGCCGGAGGCCAGTGGAAACATCCTTGATGGTGGGGATATAAAACTGCAGAGCATCCATCACCGAGGCGACCTCATCGGCCACCCGAAGCAGCACCTCCACGTCGTTGCCGTCGATGAGCTGCTTGATGTAGGAATACAGGTTGAAATCGGTGGTCTGGTCCGGCGTTGCGGACATCCGCTTGGGCAGCGGGATCATTTTGAGCAGGGTGCGGATCTTATCGGAGAAGACCAGGGTCACAAAGCCTTTTGCCTCGCCCTTGGTGCCCAGCACCACCCCCAGATACTGCGTCTCGGCCGGGCGGGTCTCCACCACCAGCTCAAACGGAGAGCCGTACACCAGCGGGCCGGAGGCCGTCAGCTTGATGGACACCGGGCCGTTGCTCTCCTCCAGCGCCGCGCTGCCGGGCAGAGCCGACGCTGCCGAGGCGGCCACAGCCGGAGTCACGGCGACACCCAGCGTCAAAACCGCTGCTAAAAACAGTGAAAGAATGCGTTTGGCGTTCATATGCAAAACCTCCTGTTTGCAAAACTTCCGGCAGAGTTTCCGCATTCTGCACGGGCCCGGAGCACCGCCCCAAACGCGGCACTCCGGATAGTCTCATTTTACCGCAAACCGGAGGGCAAATCAACAACGGGATTCAACCAGTTTCACTTTTTGAGGTATTTTTTCCCGCCGCTGCCGCAAAGAGCCGCTGCCCGGGCGGGCGGCGGCTCTTTGCGTATAAAAAGGTTCGGGGAAGATCTCCGTGTTACAGGATGCGCACCCGGATGACGGCGGGGATGGCAGCCAGCTTTTCGGCCAGCTTGCCGTCCACGGCACCGGTCGCGTCCAACATGGTGTAGGCCATATTCTTTTTGCTCTTGTTCACCATGTTTTCGATGTTCAGGCCCGCCTCGGTGGTCAGGGCGGTGATCTGGCTGATCATGCCCGGCTCATTCTTGTGAATGATGCAGATACGCTTGCCGCCGGCACGGGGCTGGTGGACTTCCGGCATGTTGACCGAGTGGGCAATATTGCCGTTTTTGAGGTAATCGCTGATCTCCTGCGCTGCCATGACGGCGCAGTTGTCCTCGGCTTCCGGGGTGGAAGCGCCCAAGTGCGGGGTGCAGACGACGCCCGGCTTGCCCAGCAGGGCCTCGGTGGGGAAATCGGTCATGTAACCGGAGACCTTGCCCGTCTCCATGGCGTCCAGCAGGGCGGGGGTGTTCACCAGCTCGCCGCGGGCGTAGTTCAGGATCCTGACGCCATCCTTGCACAGGGCCAGTGTCTGGGTATTGATGGTATCTTTCGTGGTGGGCAGGTAGGGCACATGGAGGGTGATGTAATCGCAGAGAGGCAGCATGTCGTTCAGGTTGACACAGTGGCGCACCTGGCTGCTCAGGTTCCAGGCCGCGTCAATGGAGATGTAGGGATCGTAGCCGTAGACCTCCATGCCCAGCGCGATGGCACAGTTGGCCACCCGGGAACCGATGGCACCCAGACCGACGACGCCCAGCGTCTTGCCCTTGATCTCGTTGCCCACAAACTGCTTTTTGCCCTTTTCCACACTCTTGGCCATGGCGGCATCCCCGGCCAGCCCCTGGGTCCACTGGGCGGCGTCAGCCACATTGCGGCTGCCCGCGATCAGCATTCCGATGACCAGCTCGGCCACGGCATTGGCGTTGGCACCCGGCGTGTTGAACACCACGATGCCCTGCTCACTGCAGCGGTCCAGCGGGATGTTGTTGACGCCTGCACCGGCGCGGGCAATGGCCAGCAGGTTGTCCTTGAACGTGGTGTTCAGCAGGTCCGCGCTGCGGACGAGGATGCCGTCCGGCGCGTCGGCATCCACCGACACGTCAAAGAGGCTTTTGGGGAGCTTTGCCAGGCCCACCGGGCTGATGGCGTTGAGGGTTTTGATGGTAAACATACTTTCCAATCTCCTATACACAAATCAGGCATTCGCCTTGCGGAATTTCTCCATAAAATCGACCAGCTTGTCGATGCCCTCGCTGGGCATGGCGTTGTAGATGGAGGCGCGCATACCGCCTACCAGACGGTGGCCTTTCAGGTTGACAAAGCCTGCCTCCGCGGCCTCCGCACAGAATTTCTTGTCCATGTCGGGGTTGGGGCTGGTGAACGTGACGTTCATGGTGCTGCGGTAACGGTGCTCGACGGGGTTGTTGTAGAAGTCCTGGCCGTCCAGATAATCGTAGAGGACTTTTGCCTTGGCCTCGTTGATCTTCTGCATGTTGGCCAGGCCGCCGATGTCGTTTTCCAGGTACTTGAGCACCAGCCCGGTCATGTAGATGCACCAGCAGGGAGGCGTGTTGTACATGCTGTCCTTGTTGATCAGGGTGGTGTAGTTCATCATGGTGGGCACATTGTCCGCTGCTTTGCCCAGCAGGTCGTCCCGGATGATGGCAATGGCCATACCGGCGGGTGCGACATTCTTCTGGACCCCAAAATAGATGCATCCGTACTTGGTCACATCCACAGGCTTGGAGAGGATCATGGAGCTCATATCCGCCACCAGCGGCACGCCCTCCACCTGCGGCACCTCCACATATTGGGTGCCGAAGATGGTGTTGTTCTGGCAGATGTGGATGTAGCTTGCATCCTTATTATAAGGGATGGCGTTCACATCCGGGATGTAGGTAAAGTTTTTGTCCTTGCTGGAGGCCACGATATTGGCCTCGCCGAACTTGGCGGCTTCTTTGGCGGCCAGGTTGGAGAAGTTGCCGGTCACGATGTAATCGGCCTTGCCCGTGGTCATAAAGTTCAGGGGCACCATGGCAAACTGCTGGGTAGCACCGCCCTGGAAAAAGCCGATCTTGTAATTCTCCGGGATGTTCATGACCCGGCGCAGGGTGGCTTCCGTCTCAGTGATGATGGCATCAAACCACTTGCTGCGGTGGCTCATCTCCATCACGCTCTGGCCGCTGTCGCCGTACTCGAGCAGCTCGGCCTGCGCCTGCTTCAGAACTTTCTCGGGCAGCATGCTGGGCCCCGCGCTGAAATTATACACTCGTGCCATAATGCACCTCTCCTTTTCCCTCCGTGATTCATGGAAACGACGCCCGAACCTTGGCGGCGTTCGTGTTCTGGATTTGTCCGTAGTATACCGGTTTTGAGGGGTGCAAAACAAGAGCATCTTTGCACAAAGATGCAGCGTTCCTGTCCGCATTGAAATCGCAAAGCGCACAAACGTTTGTCGTACAAGAGCAAATTCTAAGACATCTGTAAAATAAGTACAGAATCACCGCATGACCACTCGATTTTCCGCTCTTGCGCTTTGGTGTGGATTCTGGTAAAATAGAAGTATCAGAGACAATTGTAAAAGTATTTTTTTGAAAGGAGGCGGTCCCATGTACGGTATCCCGGAGCACTGCCAGCCCCTTTCCCCCGCCGAGGAGCAGGTGCTGCTGGCCGTCTGGGCCTGCCGCCCGCCTGCCACCCGGCGCGACATCGGCGAAAAGCTGGCTGCCAAGGGCTGGGCCCCGGCCACAGTGCTCAACTTCTTGTATCGGCTGGAAAAAAAGGGCTGGGGGAAGAGCGGCAAGGACCAGAACCGCAACACCTACACCCCCACCGTTACCCGCCGGGCCTACGGCGTGGCCGCCATGCGGGAACGGCTGGACACCGTCTTCGGCGGCGACCTCGCCGAGGCCGTCCGGGCCCTCGTCAGCGAGAGCGGCTGCGGCCAGAGCGAGCTGGAACAGGCCATGGCCGTCCTGGCCGAAAAGCACGCTGAAGCGGAAGAATATGATTTGTATGACCCATACGGGTAAAGCAATAGTCAATTTAGCGGATGCTGACCACATGCTTTTTGTTACAACCAGTAATTATTCTTCTGGTGCTATAGAGTATGCCGCTTCAAGTGGGGTGTCTCTTATCAATGGCTCTGAATTATTAAAACTTTTGAGCACTTACGGCTTTCTTCATAAAAATGATATAACCATTGCCCCCTCTGAATGGCAACTAACTGTTTCCGATTTAAAGCCGTACGTTCCTACTGATATTTATTCACGATTCTTTTTGTAGCAGTGCATTAAAAACGAAAAAAGCTCCGATTTGTCGGAGCTTTTTTCGTTGCTTTTCGTTTGCATTTATGATATTCTAAAAGTGCCGTATTTCGCGGTAGGCGCTGTCTGCAAATGCAGGTGGTCAGACTCCACCCCGGGCATTGACCCGGAGGAGTTTCTTTTTGTCATCCTCCGGGTGGTACGAATGTTTTTACACACGATACCCAAAGGAGGAGTCCATTATGGATTATTTGAATCTTGTTTTTAGTGCTCTCACGCTGTTAGCCACCGTTACGCTCGGCGTCATCCAGATCACCTGGATGATCGCGCGGGACGTTTTTCGGGACAAACACAAAGCCAGGCATGATTCTTGGGATAAAAAGTAACGACCGCCTCACGTTCCCCAACACGAGCGGTCGTTGCTTTTAGCAATAATGTTCTGGTAAGGAGCTGACCATTTTGCAGGCAGCGCCTTTTCTATTTGTAGTATAGTGATTTTTTGTTGTTTTGTCAAGCCCGCATGGTGGGCTGGGAGGATCTATGTCAGATTGCAAACTGCGCGCCAAAAACTGCGGCGGCTGCCCGCTTCTGGGGCTGGACTACGCCGCGCAGCTCAAACAAAAAGAAAGCGCCGTCCGCGCCCTGCTGGGCAAATACGGCCCCGTGCACCCCATCCGGGGGATGGATGTCCCCTACCACTACCGCAACAAGGTCATTTCCACCTTTGCCCCGGCAGCGGGCGGGAAGCTCACCTCCGGCATCTATGCGGCCCGCACCCACAAAGTGCTGCCCGTGGAGAGCTGCCTGCTGGAAGACGAAGTGCTGGACAAGGTGCTGCTGGCTGTCCGGGCGGCGGCCAATCGCTGCCGCTACCAGCCCTACAACGAGGACCGCGGCACCGGCCTGCTCCGTCACTGTCTGCTCCGTCGGGCCGTTGCCACCGGGCAGGTGATGGTGGTACTGGTCACGGCCCAGCCCGTTCTGCCCGGTGCCAAGAACTTCGTCCGTTATCTCTTGGAAGAAGCCGAAACGCGCTGCGTCCCTGTGACCACCGTGGTGCAGAATTACAACCCCCGCCAGACCAGCGTTGTGCTGGGCGAGGCCGAAAAAGTGCTGTACGGCAAGGGCTTCATTCTGGACACTCTCTGCGGCAAGACCTATGCCCTGAGCCCCCGCAGCTTCTACCAGGTCAACCCGGTGCAGACGGCGGTGCTCTACGGACTGGCCGTGGATGCCGCCCGCCTGACCGGAAAAGAGACCGTGCTGGACGCCTACTGCGGCATTGGCACCATCGGCCTCACGGCCTCCGGCAAGGCCAGGCAGGTGGTAGGCGTCGAGCTCAACCGGGACGCCGTGCGGGACGCCATTGGCAACGCCAAACACAATGGCGTGAAAAACGCGCGCTTCTTCGCCGCGGATGCCACCGCGTGGATCCAGGAAGCCGCCGAAGCGGGCCAGCGGGCAGACGTCATCTTCATGGACCCGCCCCGAGAGGGCTCGACCCCCCGGTTCCTTGAGAGCGTGGCCAGGATGGCCCCGAAGCGGGTGGTCTATGTCAGCTGCAACCCCGAGACCATGGCCCGCGACCTCGCTCTCCTGACCCAAAAAGGCTACCGCGCCGAAGGCTTTGTCCCAGTGGATCTATTCCCCCAGACCGCCCATTGCGAAGTGGTCGGGGCCTTGTCCAGACCGTGAATAAAACACCGTGAAAGCGAGGAAGCAGTATGAATGAGTTTGAATTGGACGAAAAGACCACCCTCAAGACCTGGACCATCATGGAAACGCTGGTCGGCGGCGTGGGCTTCCTCGTGGCACTGATCCTCTCTTTCTTTGCTTGACCGACGATTTGATTCTCTTTCAAGTTGTCGTTCCCTGTTCTCCTAATTCATTTCCCTTCTAAAACAACAGCCGCTCCGGTTTATGCTTTGCCCGGAGCGGCTGTTGTTTTTTATTTTAAATTGAAATCACGCCCCAAAGAACTCTTTTGCGATATCCGCGCTCTGCTTGGCGTCCTTGGCGTACCAGTCCGCGCCGATCTTCTCGGCGTACTCGGGGGTCAGCACGGCACCGCCCACCATCACCTTGCAATCCAGCTTGGCGGCGTGGAGGGCCGCAATGGTCTCCTCCATGCTCTTAAGGGTTGTGGTCATCAGGGCGGAGAGGCCCACAAGGTGGACGTCCTTTTCCCGGACAGTCTCCACTACGGTCTCCACGGGAACATCGCGGCCCAGGTCGATGACCTCAAAGCCATAGTTTTCAAGGATGACCTTGACAATGTTCTTGCCGATGTCGTGGACATCGCCCTTGACGGTGGCCAGCACGATGCGGCCTTTGCTGGCCCCGGCGCCGCCCCGCTGGGCAATGGCGGTCTTGATCTCGTCAAAAGCGCTCTGGGCCGCGCTGGCGGCCTGCAGCAGCTGCGGCAGGAAGAGCTTCCCTTTCTCGTACTTGACCCCCACGATGTCCAGTGCCGGGATGAGGGCCTCATCCACCAGCTCCAGCGGCTCTTTCTCGGCCAGCAGGGCCTTGGTGCAGGCAGCAGCTTCCCCTTTCAGGCCCTGCTCCACCGCTTTCATCAGGGGGGCATAGGGGCCGGACACCGCCGGGCCCGCTGCCTCCGCGGCGGCAGGGACACCGCTGGCAGCTTTGTCCTGCATGGCCTTGGCCAGCGCCGCCGAGGCGGGCACTTGATCGGCATAGCGGGCAATGTATCTGCCGCTCTGCTTGTCCCGGTTGGTGAGGACGTTGTAGGCATAGACCGCCGCCATCATCTCCTCGCTGGAGGGGTTCATGATGGCAAGATCGAGGCCTGCATACATGGCCATGGTGAGGAACGTGGTGTTCAGGTACGGGCGGCAGGGCAGGCCGAAGCTGATGTTGGACACGCCCAGAATCGTCCGTACCCCCAGCTCCGTCTTACAGGTGTGGAGAGCCTGCACCGTGGCAAGCACGTCCTCCTGCTGAGCGCTGGCGGTCAGGGTCAGGCAGTCGATGTAAATATCCTCCTGCGGGATGCCCGCTTCCAGCGCCGCTTTTTTGATGCGGCGGGCAATGGCCACACGGTCTTCCGCCTTGGGCTGGATGCCCCGCTCATCAATGGCGAGGCCTACCACGGCGGCACCGTACTTTTTGCACAGGGGCAGAACTTTTTCCAGCACCTCCGGCTCGCCGTTGACCGAGTTGACGATGGGCTTGCCGTTGTAGACCCGCAGGCCCCGCTCCAGCGCTTCGGCGTGGGAAGAATCCAGCTGCAGGGGCAGGCTGACCACGCTCTGCAAGGCCTTGACCACCTGCTCCATCCGAGCGGGCTCATCCACGCCGGGGGCACCCACGTTGACGTCCAGGATCTGTGCTCCGGCCTCGGCCTGGCTGACCGCCTGCTCGAGGATATAGTTCATGTCGCCGTCCCGCAGGGCCTGCTGGAACCGCTTTTTGCCCGTGGGGTTGATCCGCTCGCCCACCACGGTGATGCCGTCCACATTCACGCAGTCCACCGGGCTGCAGATGACCGAGAGCATCGGGTGCTCCGGGCGGCCCGGCTTGCAATCGGCAAACACGCCGTTGAGCATCTGGATGAACTCCGGCGTGGTGCCGCAGCAGCCGCCCGCCGCAAACAGGTGCAGCTCCCGGTAGGGCTTCATCTGCATGGCGTAAAGCTGCGGGGTGATGTCGTAGCCGCTGCCGTCAGCCCGGGGCAGGCCCGCGTTGGGCTTGACGAAGACCGGGAAATCTCCGGGCACGGCCTCCGCCAGCCGCTTGGCCATGGGGAAGATCTCTTTGGGTCCCAGCGAGCAGTTGATGCCCACGGCGTTGGCCCCCAGGCCCCGGGCCGTGGCCGCAAAGCTCTCCACCGTGCAGCCTGTAAAGGTGCGGCCATTGGCCTCAAAGCTCATGCTGGCCATGATGGGCAGGGTGCTGTTCTCCTTGGCGGCCAGCAGAGCCGCTTTCATTTCATACAGGTCGGTGAATGTCTCAAAATAGAGGATGTCCGCCCCGGCGGCCACACCGGCCCGGACGATACGGCCATACTCGGCCACGGCGTCCTCAAAGGCCAGCGTCCCGCTGGGTTCCAGCAGCTCGCCCAGCGGGCCCACATCCAGCGTGACCAGCGCGCCATACGGAGCCACGGCCTGCTTGCAGTTGGCAATGCCCGCCGTGATGACCTCTTCCAGCGTGTACTTGCTGTCGGCCAGCTTGTGGGGCGAAGCGCCAAAGGTATTGGCGTTGACGACGCGGCTGCCAGCGGCCGCGTATTTTGCATGGATGCTCCGGATGAGCTCCGGGTTTTCAAGGTTCAAATCTTCCGGCCGGGTCCCCAGCTTCATCCCGGCTGCCTGCAGCATGGTGCCCATGCCGCCATCCAGCAGGATGGTATTGGGCTGGTTGAACAGTTCACTCGCTTGCACAGGTCTTCCCTCTCTTTCGATATTCGCACCGGGTACGGAGCACACAATGCCCGCAGCCCGCTAAATGTCCCTTGACCGGGTGGTCACTGAGGCCCAGAATGGCCGTCACGCTCTTGCGGGGGGTCATCAGGTTGGTGTTCAGCACACAGATGCCCGCCCGCCGGGCGGTGTCCAGCACTGCCGCTACTTTCGGCTGCACCGTGATGGGCCAATCGCCGTAGCCCGGCGAGAAGCGGCCCGTGAGGTACTTTTCCTCCCGCGCGGCCCACTGCCGCAGCTCGGCTTCGGCGGCATCCGCCGCCTGCTCCGCCAGGGCGGAACCCAGCGCGTCCGACGCCACGGAGGCAGCAATATCCCCCACCCCGGCCCGGCGGATCTGGGCATCCACGCCGGGGCCCAGAGTAACTGCCAGCATCAGTGCCTGCGGGCAGCCCTCCAGATGCTTCATCACATCCTCGCCCTGCAGGATTCCTGCTTCCAGCAGGCTGTCCACATCGGCTTCCAGCCAGACGGCCCGGGGCGTGGCGGCTGCCAGAATGGGCACCGCGCATTTTTCCAGCAGTGTCCGAGTGGCCGTGTCCGGCTCCCCCCGGGCTCCAAAGTAGCGCGCCGCCTGCGGGATATCGATCTTGGCCGGTTTTTCCAGCACCAGCGGCCTGCTTGGCCCGATGGACATTTCCGCCGCCCCCTTTCCGTAGAATCTGTTTCAGTATACCGCACCGGTGGGATTTTATCAATCCCGCAGACAGAAAAACACCCCTGCACACGGGGCGCAGAGGTGTTTTGCATCCGGTATCAGAATTTGATCTTCCACACATGGTCGGTGCGGAACGTGCCGTTGGCGTAGTGGATGGCACCGGACTCAAACAGCACATAGATGCCGCCGTCCTTGGCGTCGGCCAGTGCCTCGGTCATGGGCATGGCGGTCACGCTCTCTTTGAGGCGCTTGCTGTCCAGAATGTAGCCCGGCACATCCCTGCCCTGCACGGTCAGCATGGTATCCAGCGTCTCTCCCAGTGCCAGCGAGTAGCGGAGCAGGCTGGCGTTGTTCTTCCGGCCATAGGACTGGCTCAGGGTGACGGTATCGTCCTCCCCGACCACGACACCCTGAATTTTGTTGGGGCCGACCAGTACCACATCCGGCTGAGCATAATCGTCGCCATCCGCCACGGAAAGGCTCCCCTTGCTGAGGTCATAGCCCATGATGTAGCAGCCATAGTCCTCGCCGTCAGCGCTGGCCGTGGTGTACTTCATGCCGTCCGAGAGGGGGTAATCCGCGCCCGGGTGGTAGAAGTTTCCCACCCACAAATAGCCGTGGGAGTAACTCAGGAACGAGGGCGAGACCGGCACCGGGATGGTCTGCTCCAGCTTCACCTCGTGGCTGCCCTCGGCGGGCAGGTCTTTGAGGGGAATCGCGCAGATGGTGTACAGGTCGTTTTGCTTCTGGCCCGAGACGTAGAGGGTGTCTTCACTGACAGCCACGCCGCCCACATGGCCGTCAAAGGGGGTGCCATCTGCATTGAGCAGGAGATACTCCGCCGTCAGCTCCCCGGTGGCGGTGTCCACGGCCAGAATAGCCGAGGATTTTCCGTCGGTGGTGTAATAGCCGGAGATGTACAGGATGCCTGTTTCATCGCACTGGTCCATGCCCTGGGGGATGAGGTTTTCCGCAAGGCCCGGAATGACCGGCCCCGGCTCCGCCTTGCTCAGGAAATCCGCAAAATCCGCTTCCTCTTTGTAGGTCTCCGTGGGCACGGTGGGGGTCTGGGTGTACTTCATGGCGGGCTCTTCCGGCTGCTCTGCCGCCTCCGAGGAAGCCACAGACGATGCAGGCACGGAAGAAGCCGAGGATGCCGGAGCACCGCCGCAGGCCGTCAGGAGCAGGGCCCCTGCCAGCAGGGCAGCAGAGAGGGATAACCCTTTTTTGAAACAGGACATCGCTTTCATCCTTTCTGTTTTGTTGTTTTGTTCGTGTTTATTCTGTTTTGTATGATCTTTTCCAGGCTATTCCGCAAACTCTGCCCGCCGGAACGCCCGGGTATGGGCGGCTTTTCCATCGGCCGTGTAGACCGAGAAATAGACGTACTCGCCGATGGGCGGCAGGTCCAGCTCCGCGTGGGTGATGGGGCTGCCGTCCGGGTTGTAAAAGCTCTTGCCCAGCTTGGGGCTGCCGTGGACGACGATCCGCTGGGCCGGGCTGCAGCCGATCCGCACATGGCTGCCGTCAAACGTCAGCTCGGTGATCTCGGGGCCGGTGGTGGCATAAAAGCGGCCCTCTTCCAGCGCCCGAATGACCGCCGGGTAGGTCAGCTCCTCGGCCAGGATCTGGGTCCAGGAGCCAAACGAATCGCACATCAGGTCCCCGAACGGTGCCTTGTTGTGGTTGTCGTCCGCGCCATGGACATAGAGGAATTTGCCCTTGCGGAGGAACTTATCGTACAGGGCCATGTTGCACTCGTAGCCGCTGATCTTCTCCGAGCCGGTGTTGAACACCTCCAGGCTGAAGCAGCCGTCATAGCTCAGGGTGTCTTCCTCGGCCTCCATGGACCAGCAGGGGTGGTTGTAGATGACGAGATATCCGCTGGCCCGGGCTGTATCAATAAACCGCTGGATATATTCCCGGCTGTATTTCCGGGGGCCAAGGTCGCCCTTGTGCTCCCGCTGATGCTCGGCCACTTCCAGCGGCATATACTTGCAGAAATTGGGGTCCCAGCCGATGATGGCGGTGTTGTGCGGATCCTTTGCCAGCAGGTTGAGGTGAATTTCCGGCTTGAACAGGTCAAACTCGCAGGTGGGCGAAGGGCGGATATAGGCCTCATAGCCCGTCAGCATGAGGAAATCGTCTGTGGAAAGGGCCGTGTGGTCATAGGGAGCCTCGTGGTCCGTGATGGCCAGGATGGAGTAGCCTTTTTCCTGATAGGCTTGTACCATCTGTTCCGGCGTCAGGGTGCCGTCCGAAAGGTTGGTGTGGGAGTGCAGGTTGGCGCGGTACTGCTTCGCGCCCGGGGCAATGTACGAGAACATGGCATGTGCCTCCTTGATTGCTTTGTGCCAGAACGGCAAAAGGGCAGCCGACGTGGGCTGCCCTTTTCCGGTTGTGTGGAGGAATTTACTTCATTGCGGCCTTGGAGTAGCCCGTCATCATATATTTCTGGAAAATGAGGAACAGGATGACCACGGGGATGATGGCCAGCACGGCGCCCGCCATGATCTCGTGATAGTTGGAAACTGCCTGGCCGGCAAAGGTGTTTTTGAGCTGTGCCAAGCCGACGGTCAGCACACGGCGGACTTCGTTCTTGGCAATGATCTTGGGCCAGAAGTAAGCGTTCCAGCCGTTGGTAAAGGTGACCAGCGTCACGGTGAAGATGGTGGCCTTGCTCATGGGGACCAGCACATACCAGATGGTACCCAGACGGCTCAGGCCATCAATGCGGCCTGCGTCGATGTAGCTCTGGTCAATGGACATGAACGTGTTCCGCAGCATGAAGATGTAGTAAGCGGAAACCGCTTCCGGCAAAATCAGGCCCAGGAACGTATCGCACAGGTTCCAGTTGGCACACATGATGTAGATGGGGATGAACGTGACCTGCAGGGGGATCATCAACGCGCCCAGCACCACATAGAACAGGGCGTTTCGGCCCTTGAAGCGGCCCACCGCGAAACCATACGCCGCCAGGACGCCGGTGCCCACCTGCAGCAGCAGGATGCCCGCCGTCATGACGATGGTGTTCCAGTAGTATTTCATGAAGTTGGCTTTCTGGAGCACGTTGAGATAGTTTTCGGGGTGGAACTCATGCGGGAAGAGCGTGGGGATGACCAGCTGCACTTCCTCGGCGGACTTGAACGACGTTGCGATCATCCAGTACAGCGGGAAGAGCATGATCAGGGTAACGATGACAGCCACAACGGTCTGTGCATGGTAGCCCACGGAATATTTTTTGTGCTTGTGCGCCTCGTTGACCTCTTTGATCAGAGCCGCGTTGTCCATAGCTGTATTCTGCGTAGCCATGTCTGCATTCTCCTTTCAAAGCATTACGAGTCGTAAGTGACCGAGCGGTCGGACACTTTCATGGTCAGCACGGTGATGACCAGCAGGATGAGGAAGAACATGACGGCTGCGGTGGCCGCGCGATCCATCCGGAAGTCCACCATGGCGTAGCGGTAGATGAGGTAGACGAACACTTCCGTCGAACGGGCGGGGCCGCCGGACGTCAGGATATCCACCGACTGGAAAACTTTCATGGAAGACAGGAACGTGGTGACCAGCAGGAACAGCGTGGTGGGAGACAGCAGGGGCAGCGTGATGCGGAAGAACTTCTGGACGCCGTTTGCGCCATCCAGAGAAGCCGCCTCGTAATACTCCTGCGAAATACCCATCATGGCCGAGAGGTAGATCATCATGCCGTAGCCGATGACACGCCAGCCGGTCAGCATCAACACCGAGGGCAGCGCCGTGGACTGCTGGTTGAGCCAGTCCACCGCCGGCAGCCCGATGCACTGCAGCAGGTAGTTGAGAACGCCGGAATCGGTGTTCAGGATCCACAGGAAGACCACTGCCGCGGAGGACATGGCCACATACTTGGGCACGAACACAAAGGCACGCATCAGGCCGAACGAGCGGGTCATCCGGTTGAACAGCAGTGCCAGCAGCATACCGCCCACCATGGTGACGAGGATCTCGCCCATCGAGTAGAGGAACGTGACCTTGAGGGAGTTCCACAGGTATTTGGCACCGCTGCCTGCGAACAGCCACTGCCAGTTTTTCAGGCCGACATATTTCCAGGTGTCATTCAGCAGGTTCCAATCGGTAAAACTGATCTGCACCAGCTTCACGATGGGGTAGTAAGTAAACACGCCCAACAGGATCAGAGCAGGCAGAACGAAGAGGAAATCAATAAAATGGGAAAGGGTGCGCTGGGAAAAAAACGGCTTCTTGTCGGCTTTCACGGCCTGTGTGGCAGAAGCTGCGCCCACAGCGGCTTGTTTCATGATCTCACGTCCTTTCAGGAGGTGTCGAATACTTATTTATCAAGCGTGGTCCGCCAGGATCTCGTCGATCTCCGTGACCATATCCTCGGAGTTGGAGTTCACGTCGCCGCCCTGGTTCATGATGACTTCCATGTAGTTCTTCCAGGTAGTGGCCAGCTCGCTCCAGGCGCTGTTCTGGATACGCGGGTTGATGAGGTTCAGGTTATCAAAGATGCACTGGAATGCAGGCTTCTTCTCCAGGAACTGCTTGCCCTCATCGGTCTCCAGCACGGAGTTACGGGTGGGCAGGTAGCCGGTGCCCTCGGCCCACTCCATGTTGACTTCCTTGCCGCAGAGGAACTGCAGGAACTGCCATGCAGCGTTCTTGGTGGCCTGGTCGTTCTTGGAGGGGATGCCCAGCACGCAGCCGCCGACCTCAGAATTCTTATCGCCGGTAGAAGCGGCGGGATACCATGCCATGCCGACCTCGAAGTCCGGGCACTTGCTGACGTAGTTGTTATACAGGGAAGAGGTGTGCATCACGGAGAACGTCTTCTGATCGTAGAAGTTCTGACGCATGGCAGCGGAAGCATCGGTGCCGGTTGCAAAGTAGGCATCGCCCGCGTCGCACCAGTCCTTGATCATGCTGGTCACGCCCAGAGCGGTGTCGCTGCCCAGGTCGCAGGTGTTGTCATCGGTGATGATCTGCACGCCCTCATTGAGGTACATGGTCTCGAAATACCACTGGTCCCAGCCCGGAACCACGGTGCCGTACACACCGGCGGTCTTGTGGACCTCGGCCAGGAACGGGGTAAAGTCCTCGATCTTTTCGGGGATGGTCCAGCCGTTGGCGTCGGCCATGGTCTTGTTGTAGTAGATGACCTGGGTGGAGTGCAGGAACGGCAGAGCCACCTGCTTGCCCTCGAACTGGGAGCTCAGCAGCAGACCAGCGGAGAAGTCATCGGTGTCATAACTGGTGCCCTCGATGTAGGGGTCCAGGTTCTCAAACAGGCCGCTGTCGCCGTAGGAAGCAACGTAGTCGGTGTTGGCGACGGCGATCGCGGGCAGGCCGGTTCCGGCCGCGTGGGCAGCCACCAGAGCCTCGTTGATGTCCTTGTAAGCGCCGATGTACTGGGCCTCGACGGTGATGAGGCTCTGGGTCTCGTTGAACTTCTTGACCACGTCGGCCACCAGATCGTCGTACTGAGACTCCAGCGCGTGCCACCAGGTAATGGTGATGGGTTCGGTGACCTCATACTTGCTGGGGTCCGCAGCCTCGGAAGCGGCCGCGCTGGATGCGGGTGCGGAAGAAGCCGCCGCGCCGGCCTTGCCAGTGGAGCCGCCGCCAGAGCACGCGGTCAATGCTGCAGAAGCCGTCAGGATACCAGTAGCGGTCAGAAAGCTGCGACGAGAGATCTTTTTCATAGTTCTTCCTTCTTTCCTTCGTGTTTTGGTTGTTCTTTTTTCTTTTTCAAAAGCGCCCGTTCCATAGAGCGCAGGGTCCATGGTAAATTGGCATCCCGTTCCCCGCTCTTCCGTTTTCAGGGATAAAAGAAAAGCGAACAATCCAAAACGGCTCGAATGGCTCTTCAAGTCTCTTTCTGGTTGTCCGCTTGGCGCTCTCATCTCTGCAAGCTAGATACAGGGTCCGTGATGCAATTCTCTGGTTTTGATGATATCATATCATCTTGGATTTTTCAACGGGAAAAACGTATTTTTTACAATTTCTATTGCCTATCTTGACCAATTTCGTCTACTTTGCCTAAATCCAACGCAAATTATAGGCAGATTTTACAATTGACAGAGCTGCTGGCCCATCTCGCCCAGTGAGGCAAAGATGGCATCCGGCTGCACCTCGGAAGTCGGCACATCTTCCAGATGTGTCTCCCCTGTCAGCACCAGCAGGCCGACGGCTCCGTTTTTCACGCCGGTAGCCACATCTGTATACAGGCGGTCGCCCACAAAGGCCACTTCCGGGGCGGCAAAGCCGGTCTTGTCCAGCACCATCTCCACGGTTTCGGCAAAGGGCTTCCCCAGGTACTTGGGCTGCTTGCCGGTGGAAAGGCTGATGGCGGCACAAAAGCTGCCGCAGTCCGGGATAAAGCCCGTCTCGGTGGGGCAGTTGATATCCAGATGGGTGGCTAAAAACAGCGCCCCCTCCCGGATGAACGTGCAGGCGTTGGAGAGTTTCTCGTAAGTCAGGGTGGTATCAAACCCGATGACCACAATGTCCGGTTTCTCATTGACCAGAGGGATGCCCGCCTCCTGAAAGCTCTCCACCAGCGGGGGCGTGCCCACCAGATAGACGGTCTTGTCCGGGTAATGGGTCTGCAAATAGCGGATGGTCACATCGCCGCTGGTCATGATCTGGTCCCGGGTGATGGGGCAGCCCATCTTTTCCAGCTTTGCCATGTAGTCCCGGGGCGAGCGGGAAGAATTATTGGTAAAAAACAGGTACTGCTTGCCTGCTTTTTCCACAGCTTTCAAAAAATCAGCCGCTCCGGGCAAGATCTGGTTGCCCAGATAAAAGGTGCCGTCCATATCCAGCACAAACAGCTTGGTGCGCTTGAGAAGTTCCATTTTGTCGGTCATACTTTATACCACCCTTTCGGTGATGCCCGGTGCGGGTCACTCGTTGACTTCCAGCACCCACGGCAGTTTCTCCAGCTCGCCGATGATGGTCAGCTGGTCCACATTCTTACCGGGCTTGATCCGCATTTCCACACGGATGATGTCGTTTTTCTTCTGCGTTACCGTCAGGTCCACCAGTTCGCCGCCCAGTGCCTGGATCTGCTGGACGGTCTGGCTCACGGTGCCGTTCCGTCCATCGATGCGCAGGACCAGGAACATCAACCCGCCGCCGATGATGTGCTCGTTGTGGAGCAGGCTCTGGGCCGTGATGAGGATAATGGTACCGGCCACGGCAATGAGATACATCCCCGCGCCCATGGCCATGCCGATGCCGGCGGTGGTCCAGATGCCGGCGGCAGTGGTCAGGCCGGTAACACTGCGGTTGCGCTCAAAGATGATGCCCGCACCGAGGAAGCCGATGCCCGCGACCACGCTGGACGCCACGCGGGAGACATCCGCCTTGAAAAACCCGGCGATGGTCGAGACATCAAAAAAGCCATATTTGGAGACCAGCATCATCAGGGCCGCGCCCATGCAGACGATGAGGTGGGTGCGCATCCCCGCATCCTTGAGGCGGTTGGTGCGCTCGATGCCGATGGCGAAGCCGCAGACGGAAGCCAGCAGCAGCCGCACCACGCAGACCATCTGGAATTCAAACGAAGACATTTGCTGCA
>ERZ857480.40887-NODE-63248-length-20327-cov-7.9861_pt1 | contig 20327 bp, 19 predicted proteins | sample MGYA00519767_ERZ857480 | MGnify/ENA primary metagenome ERZ857480 (study PRJEB31778, sample SAMEA3449210) | human gut metagenome | biome: human gut; feature: human-associated habitat; material: faeces | place: United Kingdom | collected 2010/2012 ...
CCCGGCTGACCGGAGTGTACGACGACGGCGAGAGCTGGGGCAGCGGTTACGATTTCGAACTGACGAATGACGGGAACACCCTGACGATGACCACCCGAACCGAGCCGGCCGAAACCAGCGTATATTCCCGGACGACGATTCCGGACGACGTGCGCGATGCCCGGACGTCCCGTGCCGGCTCTTCGCCGGAAATGAAGCGGATGCTGTAACTCGCCGCATCCGTCCTCTCCGCGAAATCCGTTCTGCGACCGGAACCGTTTTTCGGATCGCCTTGTGCCGTGACCGGTCGGATAACCGGAACGGCATGATGCCCTGCATGAAGCGATGCGAATGATTCGGCCGCGGAACGGATTTTTTCCAACCCGATTGCCATCTTAAAAACCTACGCCCATGAAAAACTCGTATTTCAAAGCCTTGTCCGGCCTTTTCGCCTTGTGCGCCCTGCTCGTCGGGGGAGGGTGTGACGACAGCGACTCCGAAGTGAATGAAAAGCCGTACGCCATTTCCGTATCCCAGAACGAAATGGCGGCGTATTACAAAATCAAGGCTCCGACAGCCGCCGGAGCCGGAGAGACGGTTCCGTCGAGGTCGAAGTCACCAGCGAAAACCATTACCTGAAGTTCGTCTCCGCGAACGGCGTGGCCTGCGAGCAGGTTGCCGGCGACACCCGGGGCGGTACGTTCGAATTCGTCATGCCCGAACGGGACGTCACGTTAGGAGTCATTATCCAGGAGTTCAAGCCCGAAGAGTACCCGATCAACGCCCCCGTTTCGCAAGAATATACCGTCGCTGTCGCCAAAACGGCCGTAGCGGGCGAAGTCGTGGACGTCGAAATCGTCGTGACGAACGGCATGTTCGCCGTTTCGGCCTGTCTGTTCAACGACACTCCCTGCGAACTGGTCTCCAGTGGGACCGTCACCTGGAAATACCGTTTCACGATGCCGGCCGAGGAGGTGACGCTCACGGTGGCGACCGATCTGGAAAGACACCTCATCTCGCTCAAACAGGGTGAACACACCAGTCTCCGGATGCTCAACTGTTGCGACGACTGGGAGGCGGTTCCCCCGGTATTCGACGAATGTATGTACGGCATAGTCAAATTCATGTGGAGCGCGGACCTGGGTTATGACGGTCAGGTGAAGATCACGGGACAGACCACGGGAAACAATATCGAGTACACGTATCAGACCGACGATCCGGATATGGGCGAATGTTGGTCCTGCGTCATGCCGGACGAGCCGATTCTGATCGAAACGTCCGCCGTCGAGAAAACCGACTACGTCGGCAAGCTGTTCGTCGGAACATACAAAGGTTTCCAGCTTACGGCTTCCAAGACACAGGTTATCCGGGGCAACTCGTCGGAATTCTCGATGGAACTGAAGACGAATACCTCGTATTTCGTAAAATCGACGGATGCCAACCGCTTCGATTTCGACGGCTGCTACGAATTCGACGAAGCGAAAAACCGCTTCGAATATCTCGCAGAGTTCAGCGACGACGGCTACGGAGAAATGGATTTCGGAGCCGGCGGCAGCTGGTTCGAAGGCGGCGACGCGTTCGTATATATCAACGACCTGATAGACGACAAGCCCGACAATGTCAAATACTATTTCACGAGTACCGCCGACTTCGAATTCGTCAGTGCGGCGAGCGATTCGTACGGCTCCCGTTACCTGATCGAACTGAACAGGGCCGGTGCGAAAAGCTGGTACTATGTCGAGCGTGGGACCCGGAGCGCCCGGCCGGTCAATCTGGAATTCGAGAAGGGGGCGAGCATCGGTGAAAATTCGGAGGCGACGGTTTCCGACGAGACCGCCGCATTGTTCCGTTATTCGTACGATCCGGAGACCGGAACCCCCGTCTTCACCCTGCGCGGCAAAGAGGCGGGGACTTACAGGCCCGGAAGCGGCAGCGGACCGGAACTCACGCTCGACGGATTCGGACACGCCGTCTATGGCGATGCGGAAGGCGCTTACACGCTTCAGGGATCGGTCGTCGCCTTCGTCTCCGGGGCGGAACGGAGCGAGTTTGCGATCGACATGCAAAAGATGACCTATTCGGCGGTTTCATCCGGCGTATGGGACGGTCCCAGCGTATTTTCCGCCTCGTTCGACAAGGATTCGGCAATAGCGATCTTCGGCAATGAGCCGACCAAAGGCTCCGTTACGATCCGGCTCGACTCGGATTTCAGCGGGAACGAAAAGCAGGGATATGCGAAATTCAAGGCTACGGTTTACGATACCGTCTGGTTCAGGGATACGGACGTGACGGACGAAGCGTGCGTATATACCTACGACCCGGCGACCCGGACCCTGCTGATCTCTCAGGTGCTCGTCGGCACGGCAGACGGACGCGGAACGGAGCGCATCGACCTGCGTTTCGGGGTGTCGGACGACAAGCGGGAGCTGACCTGCGGGGAGGATATCCTGCTCCGCGCGATTTCGGGAGGCGACCGGACTTACATCAAGTTGAATGGCCTGCGGCTGAAAAGCGAATGAAGGGTCAAATCGAAGCGGGTTCAGGATTGAATAGATGTAACGATTCGATTTATCGGATCGTTACATTTTTTGTATAAGATAACAGGTAACGAGAAGGCAACGGTTTATTTTCAGCTTTTTGCGTTCGAATACCACATTTCAAATAACCCAATGCAAGATACGAAAACATTGCGGATTTGCCAAATTTCCGGTATCCGGGCCTTTTTCAGCTATCAGAGTATTCCGTTACAAGCCCTACAACCTCCCTTTTTTCAGTTCCATCCTCTAACAAAGCGCCCCTCGGATGAGGGGCACACACCACTTATTGCCGACCTCTTTTATATATCCTCAGAGTCTGTCCAAAAACCACGTGAGCCGAAGCTTACGGTTCTGCAAAAATATCTGCAACACTCGAGATTTTTGATCCGAGTGTTGAACAGCCATACGAATCCTTCGGCGAACATCTCCACGCTTACCGTGGAACCGTCGCTGCACAGCCTCCCTATCATTCATAAGCTATTCTTGTGTCCCGAAATTCCCTTGCGGATAAAGGACGGGTAAACGAAAGACGTACAAGGCGGAGAAAACCGTTTTTCTCGAGTGAGCGGTATTTTATGACATAATAATTTTGTTTTACAGATTTTCATCCGATTGTTTTATTTGAAAGATGATAAGTTGTTTACGCCCCGACGGGCGGTTCCCGCACCTGCGGTCCGTGGAAAAATACGACAAGCCCCGGTATTTCGCACCATGCATATTTCAGTTAAAAACATCAAAATCGAAAGAGCCCCACCGCCGTAAGGCGGAAAGTTCCACAAGGTATGCGCACGTCGGTGCGTTGGTCGCACAACGTATCCAGCAGACAAAGACTGCAAAAGAGTTTTAGAGGGGTGCATGCGTTACATCGTATTTAATAAGTTAAGGAGTATCGAGTTACGGGGCAGGAGTTACACAGCACGCACGACAAGGTATAATGTTCCTGCGAGCGACACCGCCGGCAGTATGGACGCTAGCGCACCCTTCCCTGCAGCGTCCGCAGTAGGTATCCGTGTAGCCGTATCATCCGTCCGTGACGGTAATAATTCTTACGAGGATTGCCAAACCAGTGAGACTCCATTCTTTACACCCTATGACAATACTTATCAGCACGCAGACAACCGCCCCCCCCCAGCAGCAGGAGCATGAAATTAGGATTGCTGGCATCCAATGCATCCGCCTCATAAAAAGAGGTCTCTTTGTCCGCAAAGAAGCGAAAGATATTCCGGTAAAGTTCTGTTATTTGGAGCATATGGAAAGTCATCATATGTGTTATTATTCTTGGACGGGATGCACGGGCAAGCCATACGACCAGTTAGCGCCGTTACTTAACGGAGTGACGTCCTTCGAGATGAAGTACAAGTTGTGCCTTCCGTTCGTCACATGGAGAAATGGCTCGGCGAACACGGCCGCAAGATCATCAACTGGGATGAAATTTTCGAAAGCGGAGTTTCGCCGACAGCCACTGTTATGTCGTGGCGCAATTCGAGAAGCGATATCGTCGCGACCGAAATCGGCAATCATGTCATCATGGCACTAAATGATTTTTGCTACCTGAACTACTATCAGACGAAAGATCCGATGAGCATCGGCGGATTCGTTTTGGTCAGCAAATTATGCACTCAGCCCTTACGACGGACTTGCACTGGAGGAACGTCCTTATATTCTCAGTGTCCCGACGAACTTTTGACGGAGTACATCTTCACGTCTACACACCTGAAACACATACAACTGTCGCGCCTGCCGTCATTCGCCAAGGTGAGCTGGTCGTATGGACCGCAAGGACTTCACGGATTTCAGGCGCCGCATGAACACCTTTCGCAAATGCTACAATACCGCAGGTTACAATTACACCACCTATTTCTTCGACGGCCGGGACGAATAAAACCAAACGGGAGATAATCAAAAGATTATCTCCCGTTTGAGCAGAAAACGGAACTCAAACCTAATACGGACATCATCGAGCATAACTCTAAACCCACAACTCGATGAACGTCTTACACATCATTTGCCGCATCAAAATAATGCCTTGATTATTCCACAACAAAATATGCAAACAAACCTCTTTGTTAATACAAGGAGGTTTTTATTCTTTTAGTCCGAACCAATTTTAATTAAGGAGGCCCACAAATCCCTTCCTTTATTTCCTTAAAAATGTTCGATAAATCCAACTTCTGAAACCATTAGATATTATACGGGAAGGAAAACGAATACAGATATTCTTGAAAGTTCTTAAAAAACTCGTATAACCAGCCCTATACAACCGCCATTGAAAACGGGTTTCGACACACGCATATTTTAAACTGCCACGACGTTTAAACATTTCAGATGAAAATCTGAAAAACAATAACGATTCTTGAAGATTATAAAATTTATGCCCATTAAGCAACATTCTTACCCACAAATCATAATCTTCGAAAAGGTAAACAGACCGGTACCCGCCTACGGCTTCTACGGCTTTCCTGCGAAACATTACGACAGGATGATTCATCGGACATCGTTTCTTTCCAAACTGCCTGATATTTTCGGGAAATTCCGGCACTCTTCGGGTCGATATAATATTAGTAATATTCTCTTGGAATTCATCAATCCACGCCCCTACTACATCGATATCCGGATGGGTCTCTAAAAATGCCACCTGCCTGACAAAACGCTCCGGTTTGCAAATATCGTCTGTATCCATCCGGGCTACCAATTCATAAGAACAATGCTTCAAACCTTCATCCAACGCTTTTCCCAATCCTCGGTTCTCTTTCAAGGCGATAACCTTCATTTCAGGATGGTGACTTGCAAAGGCATCTACAACTTCGTACAATTCAGGCGTAAGAGGCCCATCTTCCACCAATACGACTTCATCCGGGGGTAGTATTTGCTGAAAAATACTATCGAGACTTTCGCGGAAAAAGGTTGGATTTTCCTTATGATATAAGGAAAGTAATACGGAAAACTTCATTCTATCTATCTAAGTCGTTACCTTAAAATTGGAACCAATCTTTAATTTCTGCAACCAGCCCCAGTCAGCAGTTTGTACATGGATATGTATCGCTTCTGCATAATATGAGATGAAAAATTGGAATACAAATATTGTCTATAATCGAAATCCCTCTCATATCCCTGCGAAGAGGATAGAACGTTCTTAAGAGATTCATCATTTACATCAAATAGAAAAGGAGAGGGTACCCCACTCAACATCTCGCGATGAGGTATAATATTGGAAAGAATCGGAACGACACCGACACTCATAGCCTCAAGTACCGCCGTCGGAAATCCTTCAGAAAACGACGGGGAAATATAAAAGTCCGAAATTTGCAAATATTCCAATGTCCCGGGTTGGGCTCCCAGATATCTTACAATCGAAGGATCGTCACAAATCGCCTTACAGGAATTGAGAAGTATCCCATCCCCCATTATCAAAAGAAGGGTTTGGGGAAGTCTGAGCCTTGAAAATACCTCGATCAGAAATTCAGGATTTTTCCGTGGAATCAGGTTTGCTATAAAAATATACACCTTGCAGTCTTTAGGAATCCCTAATTCATTGCGCTTTTTCTGTTTCTCCGATAACGGCAAAGGCACAAAATAGTCCGCATCGACACCCGTATATATTATCGACAAAGATTTATAATAATTTCTCAATTTATTTGCGATAAAATTCGAACAGGTGATCACATTGGCAAACTGCTTGTAGCTTCCAATGAGGCTCTTCGCCATTAGGAAACCTTTTATGCGCCCATATTGCATCTCAAAGTCCTCGAAAGGATTATTGAATGACGACGAGATTTTGACGATCAAAGGGCCTAAATTCAATCGGCTTAATATGATATCAGCCCGAAAACCATACGAATGCACAATATCGGGCTTTAATGAAACTATGAAATCCCGAATTTTTTTGTTTTTGAAAACAGCACGGTATCCCCGTTTAATATTCAGCGAATGAATCCGTAACCCTAATTCCCTAAAATCCTCAATTCTTGTTGTAATCGTCTCCGGAGAAATCGTCACGATTTCAAAAACGATATCGGACGGATTTTTACAGTATGCCTGAAGCATATTGTAGATCACATTCGTCGGCCCCACTCGATCCAGAGTCGAACAAAACAGAATTACTTTAAGCATCGCAAAATTTCATTTTGATAAATCTCCCATCTTTTATCCCAAGTATTAGCCTCTATCAGGCGATCTTTACCTTTCATCGTAAAAGAAAGCCCGGCCAATGAAATCGGAGATTCCATGATTTTCAGATATTCCTTGTTTTCATATTGCTTAACCTCGGGTAGCGGAGTGGAAAGCACCGGGACATTGGCGGCTAAATATTCGAATAATTTAGTCGGATAAACCCCGACGGTATGTTCATTCACAGCATACGGAATCAACCCGATTTTCATCTTCGCAAGATACTGGTTTAACTCCCGTTTAGAGATCTGAGGAATGTACTTGACATTCGAATAAGACAGAATTGATGCGGCCCGATCGTCTAAAATTCCGCCGATAATGAGGAATTCTTCAACCTTGTTCAACTCGATTAATTTTGCAAGGAAGTCATAATCAATGGCAAAATGCAGATTCCCGATATATCCAATATATTCCCGGTTATCAACAAGTTCATAAAAAGTATCGATATTGACACCTTGAGGCAAATAGATAATATCGTTTAAAGATTCATAGTCCCCAATCGTTGCCATATTGTCAGCAAAAACAATATCAGCCTCTGCGACCGCCCGTTTTTCCCATTCTAGAATACGAGGAGTAAGCAACGGATTTTTAGATCTTCGTTCTGCGATATCATACACCCTGAATCTGGACCGTTTAAAAAACTCATAAACCGTCGGATTCATATACGTAGACCAAAAAAAGTTATTCTTCGGGGAAAACCTCAGGCACCTCTTCATCAAATTATAATTAATCTTTCCTGTCAGCGAAGAATGCAGAGGTACATGCAGCACATTCTTTAATTTCATATTGCTCCGTACCGGATTTTGCGTACCTGTAATCTCAGACTGCTGCGACCGAATATAATGCCCTATCCGACTGAAAAAATCCTTCGACAAAGGATTATGATTAATCAGCCCCAATGGAGAGCACACATACAAATCAGAGCCTGTAAGCCAATTGGCAAACCGTGTTATCAACTCATGCTGGCGTTCCCACGTATGTGACCAATGTTGTCCGGGAAAGAATGTATAACTGTCAAAGTCCGAGATATTCATCGTCTGAAGAATTCTTTAACCACGCTTGTTACATAGGTTTGTTCATCCTCCGAGAGCGTAAAATATAGTGGAAGTCGAACAAGATTGTCCGTGTAAAAATCGGCTTGAGGCAGATATTGTCCGCCTAATCCGTGATTCTTCGCAAAATCGGAATTATGGAGTGAGAGATAATGAAATGTTGCGTGTACCCCATGGTCTTTTAGATAACTCAACAAGGCCGTTCGAGCATCCGCTTTTCTACATGTAAAATAAAACATATGTGCATTGTTTGTCGCATATTCGGGAATATAAGGCAAAACAATATGTTCATTCAGAGCCGGGTCATCAAGTTGCCGGAAATAATGATTCCAGAGAGCGATTCTTCTATCCTGAATCATCTTCAGATGTATTAGTTGCGAATATAGCAATGCCGCATTCAATTCGGAGGGCAGAAAAGAAGAACCTGTATCCACCCAACCGTATTTATTCACTTCTCCTCTGAAAAATTGAGATCGGTTAGTTCCTTTTTCCCAAATGATTTCCGCTCGTGTCAGCAACCTGTCATCATTTACAACCAGCAGACCGCCTTCACCGGATGTGATATTCTTTGTTTCATGGAATGAAAATGCAGACAAATGGCCAATACTTCCTAAAGGCCGTCCATTATAAAACGAATCAACGGCCTGAGCCGCATCTTCCACGACCCAAAGACCGTACTTGTCCGCAATACGCATTATCTGCTCCATGTCGCAGGCCACACCTGCATAATGAACCGGGACGATAGCTTTCGTATTCGGAGAAATGAGCGATTCTATTTTTGAAGTATCTATATTGGGGGTCATCGTTTCACTGTCCGCAAACACAATTTTTGCTCCTTGCCTTACAAAAGCCAAGGCTGTAGATACGAATGTGTACGACGGCACGATGACTTCGTCTCCGGGACGGATATTGCACAATATCGCAGCCATCTCAAGCGCATCGGTACAAGACGACGTCATAAGACATTTTTTAAACCCGTAACCGGTTTCAAAGAAAGTCTGGCATTTTTTGGTAAAATCTCCGTTTCCACAAAGCTTTCCTTTTTGGAAAACTTCTGACACATATTTTAGACTGTCATCTAAAATACACGGTTTATTAAAAGGAATAGTATTCATATTAATCGTGTTTAAAATCTCCCGATTCATATACATTGTCATCAATCCATTCTTCACTATAATGGTTAGTCAGAATACCTATTGAGGACGAACAAAACAGCTGCTTTTCTCTACTTATCGATAATTGCCTCCTTACGCCCCATAATTCCGTCATATTGCTAATAATCATGCACATAAACAGAACATGCAAATATCTTTTACTCATTATGGAATTATCATAGGAATACAACAAAAACATTTTTATACCATATAGCAACACTATCATGAAGCGGCCATACATTACAACAAATGGAGACGAGACTACAGCTAACAACAATAAAGAGTTGACCCACGCAACGAGCCGATTGGGTTTAGACGGATATAACAATATGAAAGTTCCTACTCCACAATACACGACAAGATTTCCCAAAAACTGTTGAATTTTATACCAGATGGAACGATCCTTCAGAAAATCCCCGGCCCAGTATCCGTCAATATATACCGAGAACTGATTTACGATATCTGTCGGCAAATAGTCCATCACGAGATGCACAATGAGTCCTCCGCAGAAAAAGCCGCACACACCCAATACGACAATGATTCGTCTATTAAATTTAAACAGCCCCCAACGCTGGAAGATCAAAGCCAGAAAAAAGATTAAAAACGAGAAATGATTTAAAACCGATAACACAACAAACAACCACCCTCTTTTTTTCTTATCCTCAATGATCAGGTATGTCCCGTAAACAAAAAGGATCATTGAAAAAAAGAATCGGAAAAGAAACAATGAGATGGAAAAAGGGATGAATAACACGAGTGCCAATATTCGTGTTTTTCTATCGCTGGACAAAGCCGAATTTCTTTCGGTCAGTTTCAGGAATACGGAACCCAGCAACAAATAGGCGACAAAATTGTAAATGAACCGTACCAGATCAAAATTCAGATTCAGTTTGCCAAAAAAATAGCTTAAGAAAGCTAATAGGTAATCGAATTTCAATGATATGGCCATTAGGAATTCGGACCAATCAAGTTCTTTATAGAAATAGAAATCTCGAGTATACCGATAAAAATCGCCGACAGGTGGATATAATATGCCGATGAATCCCATGAACACTGCCCACATGACGAAAGCCCATCGTTCATATCGCAACATTCCTTGTATAATCCAAGGCAGTGTTATAACCGGATATACGATAAACCCGACAGATAGAAAAAAAAACTTTTTATCGATCTTTATCGAAAATCGATCTGATTTTATGTCGGACATCAATCAAGGAGTCGTTTGAGAAAATAGGCCAGTGAAAAAGATGATTTATGCCGATACTCCGAAGGCGTGCTCCGGCATATCTCTTTTAATTTTTCGTCCTCGATATCCAAAGGATATACCTCCATGTCATCGAGCAGTTCATAGTCCTTGAATGCCTCGTAGTTTGAAGTGATCAACTTCTTATTCATTCCATAGCATTCGATCGAACGCATCGAAAGGCCCTTTTGCGAAGGAGGTATAACATCGACAAAAACGCGACTCCGAACGTATAATTCGGTTAATGCCTTTCTACCGATGGAAGTGAATTTACATATATTCAGAGACACGAAATGTCCGCGGGTCAATTGTCTAAGAAACGTAGTAAAAGGAATATAAATCCTACATTTAAAAATCAAGTTATATTTCTCACTCAACTTATACAATCTCAAAGCCTCCCGGTATCTACCTTCCTGATAGGTACCAATCAGAAGCAAATCTATGTTCTCGTTCCGCCCGCTGTCGGGAGGACTTTTTATATCACAAAAAAGAGGTAAATGAATAAATCCATATCTCTTTGCATCGTTTTTTTCAAATGTAAAAACCCGATCGAATTTCGATACGATTGGAAGATAATCATATTGGGAAATTGCATCCCACTGATAAAGAATCTTTGTCATGTCAGGGTTTCTGGATGCGATATAGTCCAAATGCGCCTCGGTTAAAGTAGTTCCCCTGATAACGAGCAAATAATCGAACTTTTCAAGCGGTAATTTCTTTAATTTGCGGATAATTCTTCTTTCGAATAGGGTTTTGGATATAGTATTCCCGAGAATCGCATTCGCATGGGAATATTTAACAGGGCCGAAATAATCCAAATAACAGATGTCGTACCCCATCTCCCGCAATGTTCCGGCAATCGATTTTTCATATCCATAGAACCGGGACATTATGAGAAGGATTTTTTTACACATCATAATGAGCTGCAATTAAAAATCAAGTGCAGATTTCAAATACGCCTGCGTTTTCGTTCGCTCGCTGGCTATAATCTTGTCCGTTTCGCCGAAATCCGGTTTTTCATCGAGAATACCACTCATCCGGGCTATATCCTTACACCCACGATGAATAAGCATTAGACATTCCAACAGAGCCGTCAATTTTTCGTTATTCGAATCTCGTATAATGGTGCAGAACTTCCGTTTCGTAATAATTGACATGATAGTTCCATGAAACGTATCCGTAATCACGGATTCCGCACATCTGAACCATCTCAACACATCGAATGGAGTTGCCGGTACGACAACCTCATCAACCCACGTGTAATCCGCAAAAATCGAAACCAATTTCAATCCATGATCCTCTGCATAATTCTTTATATGCAGGATTTCATGTTGCGAATGGATTCTTCCCTGATAGGAATATACCAGCAGATAATTATCACACCAGGGACGTTCACACCGATTCATTATTTCAGAGTAATCATAAAGTAAGACAGGGTCTAAATGGATAACCGGAGGCTCTCCGATAAGTTTTTCTACAATGGAAAATGAATTGAGATCCCTTACGGAAATCGCGGAAAGTTTCAACAGATTCTCTCTGATTTCTTTGTCTAGGCCCAAATCATAGATTTGTTTGAGGGAGGTATGCCCGAAAGAACCTGCGTAGCTTACGACTTTATCCGCATTGCGGATATTTCCGAATAGCTGAGAGGTGAATCCCCACGGAGAGGCTTGACAACAATTAAACACCTCATCACTCCCGATCACGACAAGATCGAAATATCCGGGATTTTCTTTCTGAAGCCCAAGAAGCGGATAATATTCATTTTGAAATTTCACGCCTAATCTGGCCAGAAATCTTTTGCCCCGCAAAACATCCTTGAAAGTTCCTTTGGCCAAATATCGCAGACATCTGCCAACAGCTTTTATTTTACCGTAAACGGAGCGATTATTGAATCCTGGCAATTGCCGTCCAGGTTCAATATCTATAAAATGAACAGCACCAGCTCCGACAGACAGCAACAACTGCTTCAATGCGTACGCCTGCAAAAAAGAACCATAATTGACCACTCTCTGCATAGAGAGGATTCCCACGACTTTAGCCATCAGATAATACGTTTCAGAACACGAAATACTCTTTCGACAAACCGAATGAAGATTAAACAGAGCCAATACATCCGAAGTTGGAAAGACCGATCTATCCGGGACAAAGATTTTACACCGCGAAGTTGCCTCATCGTGCTGTCATGCGCAAAGGGGACGAACGGACATCTTTTCATCTGGCCTTCGGTTACAATCCCCACAGGCAAATGCTCGACGACACATTTACCGGATATTCTTTGAACAATATCATCTCCTTTCGAAGTGAAGGAAATGACTCCGCTTACCCCTTCATCATTTTTCTTGAAAACATGCCCCCACAAATCGCCAATACGAATATCCGCTGCCGACGACAACATTTTATACTTACAAGACGAATAGCAGCAGGGGCTCAAACAAAGATCGTTAAGAAAAAATTTATAGAACAAATCCCCTTGGGATAAACGAGATGTATAAGAGTGACTTTTTTGTCGGACCGACACCCGGGAAAAGTCGGAGCTACCCAAATCTCGATTATCTTCCGCCTGTGAATACCCGTCAATGGTCATTGCCCATGAGTCGTGCCAACCAGTTGCCTTATTACGCCATGCAACAGACTTCACAGGCCCGACAATCTTTTCGACATTCTCCATGTATTTACGCCAAAGCAAAAGGGACGGAACTCCGTGGCAAAAGAAATCCATCAATACAAACCGATCTTCTATTTTAAATCTGCGTATGTATCTGCGAAACGAATCGATCTGACACGGTGTTCCAGCGACAAAATATTTCCCTGCCAGCCTGTTTATCCGCGTAAAGCCCGGCACACTGAAACTTGGAATGTATTTACTGCCAATCGACAGCACAAAGTCATCCATTGTCTCAGCTATATAATGCTCTGCTCTGCTTTTATCGACATTGTAGCGAACTCCACAGGCCCGATAGCCTCTCTCAATCAAATAACGCCCTATTTCAAAACCGACACCGCCGGATGAACACACATACCTCACATCGGTATCCTTGCTCCAAACCGCATAAGCTTGCAGCCCATTGCCGGACATACTCACTTCCCGATGATTGAATGCGCAAACATCGAGACATGCTCCACAACCAATACATTTGTCCTTGCCATGAATTACCGGTGAATAGAATCCATCAGGATTTTCTTCCAGTTCAATGATCTTGACAGGACAAACTGCGACACAAACTCCACAACCGTAACAATTGTTCAGTTTGGAAATATTATCTTTCATCCTATTTATAGAGGTTTTTCCTCTTCATTTCTTCAATGGATTTATCATAGTTATCCTCCTGAATCTTCTGTCCGTTTACCCATTCGACGAATTTGGCGATGCCGGCATCGAACGTCCACTTGGGTTCGAAGCCCAAAAGACGGCGCGCCTGCGATATATCCGCAAAGTTGTGACGGATATCGCCGAGCCGATAGTTACCCGAAACTGTCACGGGAACGTCGATACCATAATATTTCTTCAGTGTGTTGGCCACCGTCAGAACATCGGTCGCCACCCCCGTTCCGATATTGAAGGCGTGGCCCGATACCCCTTCAGCCTCCAGGCCGAGAATCGTGGCGTCCGCCACATCGTCGATATAGACGAAGTCGCGCGTTTCGCGTCCGTCCTCGAAAACATTGATTCCGTTTCCGTTCTTGATGCGGGTGGAGAAGATCGACAGAATGCCCGTATAGGGATTGCTCAACGATTGGCCCGGACCGTACACGTTCTGGTAACGGAACGATACGGACTCCACTCCGATACTCTTGCAAACCAAATGGACGAGCTGCCCCTGTACCTGCTTGGTGATTCCGTACACCGAATTGGGATGGATCGCCGAGTCTTCCGTCGTCGCGACCAGGCGCAGCGGTTTCGTACACTCCGGATATTTTACCTCGAAATCGCCCCGCGCCATCGTCTCGTCGGGACGTTCTAAGGGATAGACATATGTATTCAGCTCGTCGCTCCAGTAACGGCCTTCGCCGTAAATGGCGCGCGATTCGGCGACTACGACGCGTCGGACCGTATGCGGAGTATTAGTAAGCAGGTCAAGCAGGAGGGCCGTACCGCCAATGTTGACGTTCACATACTTTTCGATTTCGTACATGGACTGCCCTGTTCCGGTTTCCGCCGCCAGGTGGATGACGGCATCCGCTCCGCTCAGCGCTTCGAGCCAGTCCTCGCGGTTCGTGACGCTGCCACGGATAAACCGGACCTTGTCCCTGATACCGATATAGAGCGGTGAAGTATGTTCGGGATCTTCCCCGTGAATCTGAGGAGAAAGATTGTCCAGAACCGTTACATCATAGTTTTTCGCGAGCAGTTTGCGTGCGACGTTGGAGCCGATGAAGCCTGCGCCTCCGGTAATCAAAACTCGTTTCATAGTGAAATATGGAATATTAAACCGATTTTTGTAAGAAACTGCCATCGGGAGCAGTCCGTTCCCAGTTCTTCGTTACCGGATTGTAACGCTTGATAATCCGTGCGGGAGCACCCACAGCGACACAATAATCGGGAATATCATGCGTGACTACTGAATTGGCTCCGATCACACAATGGCGACCGATACACGCACCCAAAATACAAGCATGTTCGCCCAACCATGATCCCGCGCCGATGACCACCTCTCTGTGCTGCATAACAGGCTGATCCCTAATCGGAATATCAATATTTTCAAATCCGTGCAAATTATCGCTGATATAAACCTTATCCGCGGTCAAAACACTTTCTTCAAGTATAATCCGACGAGTTGATATGATGTGGTTAAAATGTCCGAGAAGCACTCGGTCGCGCAATTCCAGCCTACATTCTTCAGCTCCGGTCAAAGGCAAAGCCTGCAACCATGTCTTATATCCGATACTCACCCTATTCCCAACGATGATATTAGGGCAACCGACCAGATGAAGCGGCGAACGAATCACGGATCGCCAACCGAACGAGCGAAACCGTATTTTGTAAAATACAACTTTTACAAGACGGAACGGCAGGGTGAAGAACAGTCGAAAATATTTCATATGGATTTGTTGTGAACGATCTGCCCATTTCACAACAAATCCATTCGAATCAATCTATTGTGAAATTTCCGCAAGAATCCGTTTTTCGCCATTCTTGCCTGGAGAAATCGTATCGTTTGATAATTCGTGCGGGAGCACCGATAGCAACGCAATAATTAGGAATATCGCGAGTTACAACCGAATGAGCACCAATCACACAATGTTTCCCGATTTGGGCTCCGATAACGGCGACTCGTTCGCCTAACCACGTATCGTCGCCGATTATAACATCTCTTTTCTGGATGATCGGCTGATCTCTGGGCGGAATATTGATATCTTCGTATCCGTGGATATTGTCTGACAAATAAACGCTATTCGCGATATTGACATTATTCCCGATAATGACCCGATGGGTTGCTACGATGTGCGCATAAAAAGCGATACGACAGCGTGAGCCAATAATGATCTTAGCGTCAGAACCTTCGATCAGCGGCAGCGTCATCAACCATGCATGTTTATTTATAACAGTTTGATCGCCAATAAAAATTCCCCCCCCCTCTGAACTGTAAACGGAGGTAAAACATGCGTATGCTCTCCGATTTTCCCGAACACCACCCTACAACGCATATACCGATATACGCTCCACGGCAACCGGAAAATCCGATAGAACAGTTTATAAATATTACTATTCATTTCTCATCTTTCGTATAAAATCCTCGATATTTTGAAACTCCCGATAATGTTCGTTAATCCATTCAATATTCTTTTCCCACCATTTGAAAGAGAGCAGGAATGCTGCCTGATCTTCAGTAAACCGATAACGAATAGGTCTCGCGGGAACTCCTCCGACAATACAATACGGTTCGATATCTTTTGCCACGACTGCTCCTGCGGCAATGATTGCTCCATCACCGATCTTCACTCCATCCATGATTAATACGTGACTCCCGATCCATACATCATTGCCGATTTCAACGAGATACCGTCGTTCCGAGTCTGCATATTTCAAAATATCAAACAAATACCCCCCCCTCGATAAAAAGAAAAACCGAGATTTTTTGTATCATAATAAAATGCGGGGAATGTAGTTACAAAACATTTGGTAGGATGACTCCCAAATCCGGTATTCACATGATCCGCGATACTGCAGAAACGTCCGATTTTTGTTTTTTGCAAATTGGAATCTCCTCCCACATAAGTCCCCAATCCGATATTGCAGGATTGGACGCATGCATTTTCCATAAGAGTATTCATGCCTTCGAAAGCCGTTCCGTTGCATCTGCTCCCTTTACCTAAAATCACCTTGTCCCACAATCGAAACCGGGATAAACTTTCCCTCAATGGAAAAAGCGTATGCCATATACGGTACAGCAAGGTTTTATTTACCATGAAAACGATTCTTTATGGTTGTCAGAAATTCAGTCCGCTCATTCAAAGCTTTCAGATAAATATAGCAAACCGGTATTCCAATCAACGAATTGACAATATAGGCTAAGGACTTGGGAAGATACAGAACAGATAAAAGAATCAACACACAGAGAACAATGCTTTCAAACTGCATCTTTATGAAGGTCGATTGATATCCGACCCCGTACTTACGACGGACATATAACACGATCGCCAAGGTATAAATGCACATCATTAACAAATAGGCAATCCCTAACCCTTTCAATCCGAGCAAATAATACCCCAACGGATTGAATAACAGAAGGCTGCCGTTGATCAGCAAGGCAAATACCAAACAACCTTTCGTATTTCCTTTAGCCAAAATCATATAGTAGACCGTGTAGGATGCTGCCCGAAAGACTGCCGCCAATAATATCCAATGAATGAAACTCTCTATAATCAAAAATTCCGAAGATAAAAACAACCGAATGAGAAGTGGCACGAATGCAATCATGCACACTAAGATAGGCGTACATACCAAAGTAGCGACCTCCGCTTGCTGATTAATCAAATCATTCGATTTATTGCGGTCATTGCAGACTGCCGACAATCGGGGATAGAAATCTCCTGCCATAGCATTATAAACCATATCTATGGATATGGTAGTTATTGCCATTCCTGCTTGATAAAATCCGACATCCGCCAAATCACCGTAGTTGCGTATAAATAAATTGGTGAGATACGCAATAGCCGTATGAACAACAGATGCAAGCACCAACATGGATCCCAACGAGGCCATTGTCTTTCCCCTCTGAAAGATTTCACGCCCCGTCAGATCAACCTCTTTGATAATTTCTTTCCGGGCATAATGCCGATTGAAAAAATATACTGCAAAAAATGTTAATACAACGATTGCTGCAATTCCGTCCTTACCCAAGAAGTAATAAGCAGGAATAGATGCTATCAACCCGCAAAGGGCACTTGATACACCGGCTTTCGCAATATATACAATTTTTCTTTGCCCTTTGAGGATGACATCGTTTTCATTTCCAAGGGCGATGAACAAAACAGCAAGGGATAGAAAGCGAAAATCCATTGCGTGCTCTTCGCTGCCGAATGTCCAGCGACTGACTAATGGTGCAGCGAACAGCAAAAACAGCATGCCAACAAGACCGGAAACCCGAGACCAGGAACGTACTGTTTTTACGGTCTTCCCCAATTCGATCTCGTCTTCTCTGGACTGTGCGACATCTCGTATCGCGCTCGTATTGATACCCAAGCCTGTTAGCTGAGAGATCAATTGAACTGGATTCTGAAATAACGAGAACATACCGACGCCCTCCGGTCCGAGAAACAGAGCGATAATCTTCGATTTTAACAGATCTATAACAATCTTGAAGATTTGCACTCCTCCAAACACGCTGGTTGCTTTCAGAATCTGTTTATACGATTCTTTACTTTGATCCACTACACGTAATATCCATTCGCTATTATCAATTTTCAAACATATTGAAATTCCATCCGGAATAATAGCCAATTAATATAATTCTGAAAATAAAAGGCTGAAACAGTTACAATGGTTTATACATCTTCTCGTAATAGTTCTGGTACTTTCCGGAGGAGATATTTTCGAGCCACGCTTGGTTTTCGAGGTACCAGCGTACGGTCCGTTCGATCCCTTCTTCGAACTGCAGCGAAGGCTCCCATCCCAGTTCTCTCTGGAGTTTTCGCGAGTCGATGGCATATCGCAGGTCGTGCCCCTTTCGGTCGGAGACATACGTGATCAGGTCGTCCGAATATCCTTCTGGGTTTCCCAGCAGACGGTCCGCCGTGCGGATGAGCACCCTTACGATGTCGATGTTCTTCCACTCGTTGAATCCCCCGATGTTGTACGTCTCTGCGACCTTTCCCCTGTGGAATATGGTGTCGATAGCCCGTGCGTGGTCCTCGACATAGAGCCAGTCGCGGACGTTCTCTCCTTTTCCATATACGGGCAGCGGTTTCCGATTTCGGATATTGTTGATAAATAGCGGAATCAGCTTTTCCGGGAACTGGTAGGGGCCGTAGTTGTTGGAGCAGTTGGTGACGATCACGGGCATGCCGTAGGTGTCGTGGTAGGCCCTTACGAAGTGGTCGGACGAGGCCTTCGAGGCCGAATAGGGCGAGTGAGGGTTGTATCTGGTAGTCTCGGAGAAGAACTCCTCGCCGTAGGCCGAATGATGTTCTCCGCTCGAGGCCGAGGTCGAGAAGGGCGGCTCGATGCCCTGGGGCCGTGTCATCTCCAAAGCCCCGTACACCTCGTCGGTCGAGATGTGGTAGAAGAGTTTGCCGTGGTATCCCTCCCCGCGGGATTCCCAGTACACCCGCGCGGCCTCGAGCAGCGCGAGCGTGCCCAATACGTTCGTCCGCGCGAAGGTGAAGGGGTCGCGTATCGAGCGGTCCACGTGGCTTTCGGCAGCCAGATGGATCACTCCGTCCGCCCGGTATTCCCGCATCAGGTGCGACATGCGTTCGTAATCGCAGATATCGGCCCTGACGAAAACGTAGTTCGGTTCCCGTTCCACGTCCCGGAGGTTCTCGAGGTTGCCCGCGTAGGTGAGCTTATCGACGTTGACGATCCGGTAATCGGGGTATTTCGAGACGAAAAGACGCACCACGTGGCTTCCGATGAAGCCGGCGCCTCCCGTGATGATGATGTTGCGTTTGAAATCCATCTTCTATTTCTCTTTTTCGATGTTTCCGATACATTTGCGGAGGCTGTCCGTCCAGTGGGGAATCACGATACCGAATGTCTCCTTGATTTTCGTCTTGTCCAGCACCGAGTAGGCCGGTCGCACGGCTTTCGAGGGGAACTCGTCGCTGTGGCAGGGGCGGATGTCGCAGGCGGAGTTTCCGGCGTATTCGGCGATGGCCCGGGCGAAGTCGTACCACGAGCAGACGCCCTCGTCCGAGAAGTGGTAGATGCCTTCGCGGCCTTCGTATTTGCGGTGTTCCACGATGTCGAAGATCGCTTCGGCGAGGTCCCCGGCGTAGGTCGGGGTTCCCGTCTGGTCGAATACCACGCGCAGCACCTCCTTTTCTTCCGTCAGACGCAGCATCGTCCTGAGGAAGTTCCTCCCGATCTCCGAATAGAGCCACGCCGTGCGGAGAATCACATAGCGGCAGCCCGAAGCCAGCACCTCCTCCTCGCCGTGCAGTTTGGTCGCTCCGTAAACGCTTCGCGGCGCCGTCGGGGTTTCCTCCGTGCAGGGTCTGTTCGCTGTGCCGTCGAAGACGTAGTCCGTGGAGACGTGCACGAGCAGTCCGCCGACTCCTTTCATCGCGCGTGCCAGGTGTCCGGCGGCGGTGGCGTTCAGCAGCTCGGCGCGCTCCGCGTCCTCCTCGGCACGCTCCACGTCCGTATAGGCCGCGCAGTTCACGACAGCGCCGATGGCGTGTTCGCGGACGAAGCGTTCCACGGCCTCACGGTCCGTGATGTCGAGCCGCAGGGTATCGTCGCCCGCGACGTCCGTGAAGAAGTAGCGGTCCGCCGAGGCGGCCGAAGCACGCCGGAGGGCATGTCCCAACTGCCCTCCGGAGCCCGTGACAAGGATGTTCATGACTTGTAAAGGTTTTCGTTATACTCGAACGGCGATACGAAATCCCGCAGAAGCGGATGCCGTGTATCTTTCTCGCTCAGGATGATCTTCTCCTCCGGGATGCGCCAGTCGATGCCCAACGCCGGATCGTCCCAGGCGATGCCGTCTTCCGCTTCCGGAGCGTAGTAGTCGTCGCACTTGTACTGGAA
>ERZ857480.96982-NODE-150616-length-20005-cov-5.9950_pt1 | contig 20005 bp, 17 predicted proteins | sample MGYA00519767_ERZ857480 | MGnify/ENA primary metagenome ERZ857480 (study PRJEB31778, sample SAMEA3449210) | human gut metagenome | biome: human gut; feature: human-associated habitat; material: faeces | place: United Kingdom | collected 2010/2012 ...
CTTCACCGCTAAGATATGCTTCAACAACCTGCTTTTTGAATTCATAACTGTATTTTGCCATAAAAATACCGACCTCCAATCGTTAGATTTTTAGGTCTAACTTTTGGGGGTCGGTACACACAATGCTTTTTTATATTTTATTATCATTATTTTTTTACAATAAAAAACTGTTCGTCATGAATAAACTTCTTATTAACTTTGTTTTTCATCTGCCAAACTCCTATCTGATTCTCTCTGTGAGTCCAACTTTCTTCTGAACTTTTCTAAGGGTTTTGTTTGCAAAATAAGCAGCTTTTTCATCATTTTCTTTGATAACGCTATTTAAATATGTTTTATCTTTCTGAAGTTCATAAAATCTGTCCTGTAAAGGTTTTAGTCTATTAGCAACACACTCTCCTACTGCAAGCTTGAATTCACCATATCCTTTGCCATCAAATTCTTTTTCAACCTCTTCAATAGTCTTTCCTGTAATACATGAATAAATATTAATAAGGTTCTGAATACCCGGCTTATCATCTGAATATCTGATTTCCATATCTGAATCAGTTACAGCTCTCTTAAACTTACGGATAATTGTATCAGGATCATCCATTAACAAAATACTTGCATTAGGATTTTCGTCTGACTTTGACATCTTTCTTGTTGGATCCTGAAGGCTCATAATCTTAGCTGTTGACTTTCCAATGTATGCCTCAGGAATTGTAAATACATCACCATAAATTCCATTAAATCTGTTTGCAATATCTCTTGTAAGCTCTAAGTGCTGCTTCTGGTCAACACCTACAGGTACAACATCTGCCTGATACAGCAAAATATCTGCCGCCATAAGTGATGGATATGTAAAAAGTCCTGCATTAATATTATCTGCATGTTTAGCAGCCTTATCCTTAAACTGAGTCATTCTGTTTAATTCGCCCATATACGTAAAGCAATCAAGGATCCATGCAAGTTCAGCATGAGCAGAAACATGTGACTGAAAATAAATACAGTTTTTTTCAGGATCAAGTCCTGCTGCAACGTACAATGCATATAAATCTCTTGCTCTCTTTCTAAGTTCAGCAGGATTCTGTCTAATTGTTAATGAATGTAAATCTGCTATTGCATAAAAACATTCATATTCTTCCTGCATTTTAAGCCAATTATCAAGTGCTCCCAAGTAATTTCCTAATGTTAATGTTCCTGTTGACTGCATAGCACTATATGATACCTTCTTATCGCCTAACATATTGTTCTCCCTTATATCTTTATTTTTTGCTTTTATTTTTTATATTTCTATATTGATTTGATTGTCAAAGCACCCAAGTCACTATCTATTTATTACACAGATTGACATATGCTTCTCTCTCTCATATTCTTATACATCATACCACTTTTTAAATGGTTTGTATATTTATTTTATTAAGCACTGCTTTAAGTTAAGCCTTTATTGCCCAGCGCATCTTTGTTGACCTTGCTCTTGGATTAGTGTTACATTCCTCTGCACTTGGTCTTATAACATCTTTTGCAACTTCACTGTAAACTCCCTGCTTCTGTAAAGCTTTAAATGATTTCTTTACAAGACGGTCTTCTCCTGAATGAAATGTAAGCACTGCCACTCTTCCGCCACTTGCCAAAGCATCCGGAAGTTTTTCAAGAAAATCATACAACACTTCAAATTCATTGTTTACATCAATTCTTAATGCCTGAAAAACTCTTGCACAGCTTTTCTTTACTGCTTCTTTTCTCTCTTTTTGTGGCACAACACATAAAGCTTTCTCAATTACGTTTTTTAAATCAGTAGTTGTTTCAATCTTATTATTTGTTCTATTTCTTGCAACTATAGCTTTTGCAATTTCATATGCATATGGCTCATCTGAGTTTTCAATAAACATTCCTTCCAGCTCATCTACAGAAATATCTCTAAGTCTTTCTGCTGCCGAAATTCCTTTTTCAGGATTCAATCTTAAATCAAGTGGTCCTTCATACTTATAAGTAAAACCTCTTTCCGGATTGTCAATCTGCATTGATGACACCCCAAGGTCCGCCAAAATAAAATCAAAAGGTCCGTGTTCCTTAGCTACCTGATCTATGTTTCTAAAATTAGTATTTATTGTAGTAAGAACATCTTTCCCAAAACCTTTGTCTGCCAAACGCTTAGTTGTCTTTTTTATTTCAATAGGATCAATATCCAATCCATAGATATGTCCTTTTCCATCTAACTTCTTAAGCATCTGTAAAGTATGTCCACCATATCCAAGTGTGGCATCCAGACCAATCTGTCCCGGTTTAATATCCAAAAACTCTAGAATCTCCTTTACACATATTGAAATATGCATACCTGCCGGAGTACTTCCCTTACTAATAACCTTCTCAATGGTATCCTTATATTTTTCCGGATTATGCTCTTTATACTTTTCAGCGTAAGTTCTTGGATGTGTGCCTTTGTAACGCACACGTCTTTTATGCGGCTTTTCGCTGTTTATATTTTCGTTATTATTTTCATTATTGTTTATGTTTTCGTTATTAATATCCATATTTTAACGCCCCTTTAAGCTAGAGTATGACTAGTATAACATATAAATTTTTCCATTTCTATATCAACAAAGAACACTTTATGCCTTCTGTTTGATTTTCGCTATAATTCGTGTTATATTTTTCCTATAATTTTTAACCGTTATGGTTTGTAATAGGAGGAAGTTTCTATGGAAAAAATAGCAAGTTTTACAATAGACCATTTAAAATTATTACCCGGCGTTTATGTCTCAAGAAAAGATAAGGTTGGCCAACAGGTTATTACAACTTTTGATATTAGAATGACACGCCCTAATTTTGAACCTGTTCTTAATACTGCAGAAGTTCATACAATTGAGCATCTTGGCGCAACATTTTTAAGAAATGATTCTGAATTTAAAGACAAAACAATATACTTTGGTCCTATGGGATGCAGAACAGGATTTTATATGGTTTTGGCTGGTGATTATGATTCAAAAGATGTAGTTGAACTTGTAACAAGAATGTTTATATTTATGAAAGATTTTGAGGGAGATGTTCCCGGTGCATGTGCCAAGGACTGTGGTAACTATCTTGACATGAATTTAAATATGGCAAAATACGTATGTAACAAGTACTATAATGAAGTTCTAAAAGATATAGACGAAACAAGACTGATATATCCTGAATAAAAGATTTTTCGTTGAAAGTTATTTAAAATAATATTGAAAGAAAAAAGCCATTGCAAACAATAGGCAGATTTTTGAAATTTTGCGAGTATAAGCGGTTCTTCGTATTCCGCTACGCTTCATACTCATATCGCGCTGGCGCGATATATAAATTAGTTAAACAGGCTTTTAATGAGCAAGCTCATAAAAGCAGTTTAACTAATTTATGCACCGCTTGTAGTGACGCGTATACTGTCTGAGCCGTAGGCGAGTTTAAGTTTTCGCTGTACAATAGACGACGGAGCAAAATGAGAAAATCAACGTGTTTGAAAGGGCTTTTTTCTTGCAATATATAAATAACTTTCAACGTAAAAATAAGTTTAAACTAATGTATTACATATATCTTTACTAATACCAGTATCAGCAAGTGCACCGGATAGAACCAGTAGAACATATATTTTAATTTCTTTGTTCCCGGTTTTTTGTTATAAAATGCTATGGGCAACACGCTTAACGCCCCCCACCACTGCACTCCAAATCCAAACATTCCAATGTTGAATACCATGTTTGAAATTGCTCTTCCTATGTGATGATTATTAAACACATAAAAACATATAATAAGCATTACTCCACCGTATGAATATGATGTGTGGAGGAAGTATGCCATTCCAAAAGCTATTGCCATTGTTACTAATTCAAGTATTGTGTTAAGTCTTCCGGCTCCTATGTGTTTTAATATTTTGTCAGAATATGCAACCCTAAACATTGATATGGACTGTAATGCCCAGATTGCCATATAACCTATAAATAAAGTGAAGATTACGTTCTGTCTTGCCATATCAAAGAATCTGCCATAAAGCATATCATAAGGAATCTCTGATACTAAGGCAAATATTCCAAGCCTGATTGCATGTTTTAATCTGTCTGATGTATGGAAAAATCCCTCAACCAAAACAAAACAGAATATTGGGAAGCTTATACGCCCAATAGATCTAAGTATTATATATGTCTGATGATTGTCCTGAAAAAATAAAAAACCTACGTGGTCAATAATCATTGTAATCATAGCAATTATTTTTAGGGTAAATGTACTAATCCCCCATTTATCAAGATTAATAAAAACTCCAAGACCTTTTTCTTTTAATTCACTCATTTTCTTTTTTTCCTTGTGTTTCCATTTATTGCCTTTTCTTATTTAGCCATTAAAACTACAATGCTTCTTGGTGGCACCTGAAGCATTCTCTCAATACCATCACTAGGTTCCTTAAATCCTGAATCTGTAGCAAAAACAACTTTCCACTGTTTTTTATTTCTTGCAGACGGAATGCCGAATTTAATCATCTCCCAAAACATATTGTAAGCTATGAATAAGTCTGCTTCATCTTCTTTTCCATCAATAGTTGCATATTTTCCACAATACATAACAGAAAAATGTCTGTTAAAATGACTAAAATCTGCATACCATGCCTTAGAACCGTGATAAGACATATCCGGCAAACCATATGACTTATAATCCATAAGCCTTGGCTCGCTGCTTAAATGCAAAATCTTATGCTGCTTTCTAAACTGAATAAGCTTCTTTGTAAAGTCAAGAATCTCCTTTGCCATGGCTGTTGTATTCCAGTTAGTCCATGATATTTCATTATCAAGACAATAAGGGTTGTTATTTCCTTTCTGGCTGTTACACATTTCATCTCCGGCATAAATCATAGGTACTCCCTGACTTAGCAATACAAGTGAAAGAGCGTTTTTAATCTGATGCTTTCTTAACTCATTTATTTTACGTTTTCTTGTATCGCCCTCAGCGCCACAATTCCAACTATAATTATAAACTGCACCGTCCCTGTTATTTTCGCCATTTGCCTGATTGTATTTCTTATCGTAAGAAACCGCATCATATAATGTAAAAGTATTGTGGTTAGCCACATAATTAACTACTGCCACTGCTGGCGGATTAGCCTTAATCTTGTAAGATATGGTATTTAACATATCCTCATCGCCTTTAATGAACTTTCTTGCCGATACCATAAAATCATCATTAAAGTTTGCCAGATTCTTATTTTCAACATTGGCATAAAAATCCGTATCAGTAGCAAAATTATAAGTAAAAATCTTTGTTGTAGACAAAAGATTGTCCGTCTGAATCATCTTCATGACTGCTTTTTCACAGTTAGCGTGAATACCGTCAATATGATATTCCATAACCCAATAATGAAGTGCATCCAAAATAAGTGTAGGATTAGTTCCTTCAGGGAAAAAGTATTCCATAGAAACCTCTATTCCGTTTCTATGAAGCTCTCTTACCATGTATTTGAACTCTTCAACTTCACTACCCGGCTTTGTGGCATAAGCATATGAAGCTTTCGGTGCAAAAGCATAACCGCTTGTATATCCCCAATAATTAAGCACAGGGTTCTCAATGCTAAACTGTCCCTTCATAGACGTTGCCACATGTGATTCCATTTCATTAAATTCATATGCCGGCATTAACTCTATCATAGTTATTCCAAGTTCCTTTAAATAAGGTATCTTATCTACAATTCCCAAATAAGTTCCCTTATGCTTAGCCTTTGAACTTACATGTTTTGTAAAGCCACGTACATGAAGTCTATATATAATTGTCTCATCATAAGGTCTTCTAAGTGGTGCGTCGTTTTGCCAGTCAAATTCACTGCTTACAATGCTTCCTCTTATATCAGTAGGAACAATTCCCCATTTTTCTTTTCCTGAAAGTGCCTTTGCATAAGCATCTGTCACAATCTTTCCATCAATAGAAAAATTATAATCATATTTCTTATAATCAAGCCCTTCAATGCTCATTGCAAAAACATTTCCTATAACCTGCGCATTTTCAAAAGGAATACGTGCCGCTTCATTGTTTTTTCCTTTTTCATATAAAACAAGTTCACATTTGCTTCCTAATCTTGCTGTAATGGCAAAATTAACCGTGTCGCCTATTACAGTAGCCCCCATCATTAAAGGATTACCTCTGTATACTTTTATTTTATTTAAATCCATTGTGTATCCTTTCCAGTCATTCTTAATATGCCCATATAGACACAATTTTGACATAAATTCTTATGCCCGAACTTTCGCATAGATAAGTGAATTATAACATACCCTTTTGATTAAAGAAACAAAATCAACCTACAAAAATAGTTTTATTAATTTTCCCACATTATCTTTTCTGTACTTTTACACTACATTTATTAAACCTTTATTGCTTAAAATTCCCAAAACTGTTATACTAATCTGTACGGGTGCGATAGCCCACACACCATTATTAAATAAGAGAGGTAACAAAAAAAATGATAAGTACAAGCAATGTGTCTTTACGATTTGGTAAAAAGGCATTATTTGAAGATGTAAATATAAAATTTGTTCCAGGTCACTGCTACGGCTTAATCGGAGCCAACGGTGCCGGAAAATCAACATTTTTAAAGATTCTTACAGGTGAAATCGAACCTACAAGCGGTGAGGTTATTATTACACCGGGTGAGCGTCTTTCATTCTTAAAGCAGGATCACTTCCAGTATGATGAATGTACTGTTCTTGATACTGTTATTATGGGTAATCAGAGACTTTACGATATTATGAAAGAGAAAGATGCCATTTATATGAAGGAAGACTTTAGCGATGAAGATGGTATCCGTGCTTCAGAATTAGAAGGTGAGTTTGCAGAAATGAACGGTTGGGAAGCAGAAAGTGATGCTGCTACTCTTCTTAATGGTCTTGGTGTTGATACTGAATATCATTACAACCTTATGAAAGACCTTAACGGTTCATTAAAAGTCAAAGTTTTGCTTGCACAGGCATTGTTTGGTAATCCTGACATTCTTTTACTTGACGAACCTACTAACCACTTAGACCTTGATGCCATTGAATGGCTTGAAGAGTTCTTAATCAATTTTGACAATACAGTTATTGTAGTATCCCATGACAGATACTTCCTTAACAAAGTTTGTACACAGATTGCGGACATTGATTATGCTAAGATTCAGTTATACGCAGGTAACTACGACTTCTGGTATGAATCAAGTCAGTTAATCGTTAAGCAGATGAAAGAAGCTAACCGTAAGAAAGAAGAAAAGATTAAGGAATTACAGGACTTTATCCAGCGATTTAGTGCCAATGCTTCTAAATCAAAACAGGCTACTTCAAGAAAACGTGCTCTTGAAAAAATCGAATTAGACGAAATTCGTCCATCAAGCCGTAAATATCCATACATCGACTTTAGACCTAACCGTGAAATCGGTAATGAGGTTCTTACTGTGGAACATCTTTCAAAAACTATTGACGGTGTTAAGGTTTTAGATGATATATCTTTCGTTGTAGGACGTGAAGATAAAATAGCTTTTGTAGGTTCTAACGGCCTTGCAAAAACTACATTATTCCAAATTCTTGCAGGACAGATGGAACCGGATGAAGGTTCTTACAAATGGGGAATTACAACTTCACAGTCATACTTCCCTAAGGATAACACTAAGGACTTTGACAGTGATGATGCAATTGTTGACTGGCTTACACAGTACTCAGACAACAAAGACGCAACTTATGTTCGTCAGTTCCTTGGCAGAATGTTATTCCCTGGTGATGCAGGTGTTAAGAAAGTTCGCGTACTTTCCGGTGGTGAAAAAGTTAGAGTTATGCTTTCAAAACTTATGATTTCAGGTGCCAACGTTCTTATTGTTGATGAACCTACTGACCACTTAGATATGGAAAGTATTACAGCTCTTAACAACGGACTTATTAAGTTCCCTGGCGTACTTTTATTCTCTTCAAGAGATCATCAGGTTGTACAAACTACAGCCAACAGAATTATGGAAATCGTTAACGGTAAGTTAATTGACAAGATTACTACTTACGATGAATATCTTGAAAATGATGAAATGGCAAGAAAGAGAGCTGTTTACACAACTGACGGAATGGATGCAGATAACTAGAATCAAATATTTTGATTTGTTTTTTTGCTTAGATTAATACATTTTATTATTAACAGTTAATTTTATGGAGTATCTATGAGACCACATACTATTACCTATCCCCCTGACGGTGTTGAGCCAATTGGGGTTATTGAATTTGTTCACGGAATGTGCGAAACACGTAACCGTTATGCTGCTCCAATGGAGTATTTCAGCCGACACGGATATATATGTGCCATTGCCGATATGCGTGGACACGGAGAAAACATATTAACAACTGATGACTTAGGCTATTTTGGCGAAGAAGGCTACAAAGGTCTTGTAAACGATGTTCAGGAATATACTATGTATCTTAAACGTGAATTTCCTAATTTACCTTTTATACTTCTAGGTCATAGTATGGGTTCATTGGTTGTAAGAACATATTTAAAGAAATATTCTCAGGAAGTTGATGCCGTTATACTTAGCGGTTCTCCTTCTGAAAACTCATTGGCTGCTGTCGGTAAGTTTTTAGCCAAGTTTCTTGCATTTTTTAGAGGCTGGCATTATAGAAGCCCTTTTATTGAAAATATGGTTAACGGTCCATTTGAGAAACCTTTCCTTAAAGAAGGTATCGTTAACTCATGGCTTTCTACCGACAAGTTTATTGTTGAGGAATATAACAAGGATCCACTATGTGGTGTTCCTTTCACACTAAATGGGTACTACTGCCTTTTCTCATTAATGGAACAGGTTTATAGTAAGCTTGGCTGGACTAACAAGAACAAACAACTTCCTGTTATGTTTATGTCAGGTGGAGATGATCCCTGCCGTAAAAGTGATAAAGATTTTAAAAAAGCTGTTACCCACTTTAAACACTGTGGTTTTCCAAATACTTTTTCAAAGTTATATCCGGGAATGCGACATGAACTCTTTAATGAATTAAACAATGAAGAAGTCTACTATGATATTCTTAAATTCTTAGAAATAAAAGTTGGTATTGAACCACTGGAAGTTGATGAGGATTAATTATTATCTATAAATAAAAAGAATTGCGTATCCTTTAAGTAAAACACTTAAAAGCATACGCAATTCTTTTTTATATTAATAATTTCCCAATATTTTCATATTAAGCGCTTCTGCATTAATTCCGCTAAGAGCATTTACAACTCCCGGCTGTGTAGCCCTGCCCTCAAATTCAACATAGAATCTGTACTCCCAATTCTTATCAGGTACAGGTCTTGACTGAATACGTGTCATATTAAGGTCATTGTAAATAATATGCGATAACATCTGATACAAAGTACCTGATGTATGAGGCATTTCAAAACTAATACAGATTAAACCTGCATCTCTTCTCGCAATCTTCTGACGGCTGATAATAATAAACTGTGTTGTATTAGAATCATTAAAATTAATACCTTTGTGTAAAATATTAAGTCCATAAATATTTGCTGCATTCTCACTGGCAATACAACCTCTGGACTTATCTGACTGTTCCGAAATATATCTTGCGCTTATTGCAGTATTGGCAAGATTAACCTTGCCCCAACCATGTTCTTCAATAAACTTGTTGCTCTGCATAAATGCCTGTGGATGTGAATAAACATCCTTAATATCATCAATTGTAGCTCCCGGAATTCCACAAAGACAATGTTCGATTTTTACATCAAAAGTATCCACAATATAATTTTGGAATTCTACAAGTAAATCATATACATCTGTTACAATTCCTGCTGAAGAATTTTCAAAAGGAAGAACTGCATAGTCAGCCTTTCCATCTCTAACATATTTCATTGCTTCTCTAAAAGTTGTAACATTAACGTAGTTAACCTTATCCCCGAAATATTCTGTTGCCGCCTGCTGGCTGTAAGCTCCGGGAATTCCCTGATATACTACTGTTGCATCCTCTGTTGGAAGCTTATCTACAATATCAAACCCAATATCATTGTTTACGCCCTCTTCATTTAAAAGCTTATACTGCATCTTACGACTCATAGCCATAATCTGTTCAAACAATTCCTCTACGCCGTGAGCATAAAAATCGTCTGATGCTTTAGTCTTTAAAGTGGCTATTTTATCAAGCTCTCTTTGTCTGTCAAGAACTGGCTTGCCTGTTCTAAGTTTATACTCTGCTACATTTTTGCAAACTTCCATTCTTTTTTCAAACAATCTAATAATGCTATCATCTATTTCATCTATTTCTTTTCTGCTTTCTAATAAATCCTTCATTGTATTCCTTATACTTTCTTCAGTTTTTTCTTATTGTTCAGACATCTGTTTCATGCTACATCCACCACAACCTGCACATTTGTTATCCGGTTGTAACTCCTCTAACATCTGACTAACTGTTTTATTTAAAATCGGATGTACTACATATGGTGCTATTTGTTTAAGAGGTTCCAAAACAAAAAGTCTCTTATGCATTTCCACATGAGGAATTAATAAATCCTTTTCATTAACTATATCATTATTATATAAAACAATATCTATATCCAAAGTTCTTGGTCCCCAGTGAATCTCACGGGTTCTATTTGCCTCAGCTTCAATTCTGTTAACTGTAGCTAACAATTCTTTAGGTTCATACAATGTTTCTATTTCAACGCAACCATTTAAAAAATTATCCTGTTCAACAGGTCCATAAGGTTCAGTTTCAATGAAATTAGATACTGCCAAAACTCTGCAATTCTCATCGTCATAAAGACTGTCAATTGCCTGATTAAGGTATCCTTCCTTATCTCCAATATTAGAACCAATACTTAAATAAGCCTTATTCCACTTTCTTGAAATTGAAACAGCTACGTTTCCAAAAGGTAACTTAATAGGTGCATTAGGCTTATTAATAGTAAAATCAATAGCCTTAATCTTTGGAAACTCTTTCAAAAGTCCCCTTGTAGTCTGTTCTGCAACAGCCTCTATTAAGTCAAATCTGTTTTCAGTCATAAACTTGTTTATAAACTTACACGCCTTTGCATAATTAACTGTATCCTCCAAATCATCGCTTAATCCCGGAGTTCTCACATCAGTATAAAGGTTAGCGTCTACATAAAACTTCTGACCATTTATTTTTTCATCTTCATTGCAACCGTGGTATGCAAATATTTCTAACTGTCTAATCTTAATACAATCCATATTATTTCCTTTTTAGATAATATTTTTGTTTTTGAATCTTTAATAGCATTTAAACTTATGCTTTTAGAATCTTCTCAGCCATCATCATTGCCTGATAATTCTCTTTTACATCATGAACTCTAAAGATTCTGCATCCTCTTTCAAGTCCCATAACTGTTGTGGCAACTGTGCCTGCCATTCTGTCATTCTTATCCACATTGAGAGTTAAACCAATAACAGACTTTCTTGATGTACCAAGAAGTACAGGATAACCAAGTTCCAAAAGCTTATCCACATGCTTAATTATTAAAAGATTCTGTTCATAATCCTTTGCAAAACCAACGCCCGGATCCAAAACAATCTGCGAATCCTTAACCCCTGCCTTATGGGCTATCTCAACAGATTCCTTTAATTCATTAACTACATCATTAACAAAATCATTATATGTTATAACATCCTTATTATGCATAACACAGGCTGCTACACCTGTTTTTGCCACAAGATCTGCCATATCTCTTTCGCCATATTTAAATCCCCAGACATCATTAATCATATCACATCCGGCTTTAACTCCGGCTTCTGCAACTTTAGTCTTATATGTATCAAGGGATACAGCAATATCAAAATTCTTCTTAATTGCTTCAATTACAGGCACTACACGACCTATTTCTTCTTCGTCACTAATAAGTGTGTAACCTGGTCTTGTAGATTCGCCACCTACGTCTATAATCTTTGCTCCATCCTTAATCATTTCTTCTGTATGCTTTAATGCAGCATCTAAGTTGTTAAACTTACCTCCATCTGAAAATGAATCAGGTGTTACATTTAAAATTCCCATTATTACAGGTTCTTTTTCTAAATCAAAATTGTATTTTCCAATATTCATATCATACTCCAATCTTTCTACTGGCCATCCCTAAAAATTGACAAGACGTCACTTCTAAGATTTCTGTCCTCTTCAAAAACTCCTGTACTTGCAAAAGTAACCGTCTTGCTTCCCGGCTTCTTAATTCCTCTTGCAGACATACACATATGCTCTGCCTGTGCCATAACAAGTACACCCTTTGCTCCCAGGTACTTCTCCAATGCCTTAGCTATCTGGTTAGTCATCTGCTCCTGAATCTGTAATCTTCTTGCATAAACTTCTACTGTTCTTGCAAGTTTACTGATTCCCACAACCTTGCCATTTGGAATGTACGCAATATGCACCTTTCCATAAAATGGCATAAGATGATGTTCACATGTTGAATAAAAAGTAATATCCTTTTCAATAACAACATTCTCATTATCACAAGTAAATGTTTTGGACAAATGTTCTTTAGGACTCCTATTCATACCGCTACACAATTCTTCATACATTCTTGCCACACGGTCCGGAGTATCCTTTAGGCCTTCTCTATCCGGATTTTCACCGATTCCCTCTAATAAAAGTCTAATTCCTTCTTCTATTTTCTTCTTGTCAAACACGTCAATCTCTCCTTCCGGCTTTAACTGTTTGTTTAATGGTTACAGACTAATCTTACTACCTGTTTTAGCTCTCCTAAATAAGACAATGAACCAAACGCCAAAATCATATCGGCCCTGTTCTCTTTTATTGTATCTATTGATTCTTCCGCAGCCTGCTTCAAACTATCTGCAACCTGTACATTATGGTTATATTTCACCAAAGTTTCTGCAAGCTTGTGCCCGTCTAAACCTCGTGAATTGTTTGGCGTTATCGTAATAATTCTTTCTGCCCTGTCAGCAATAATTTCTGCTTCCTTGGAAAAATCTTTATCAGACAACACCCCCATTATAAATGTTATTCTCTTATTTGTAAAATATAAATCCAAAGTTTTCCTTAGTTCAAGCACTGCTCCCGGGTTATGAGCGCCATCGATTATAATTAACGGCTCCTTACTTATGACTTCCATACGTCCCGGCCAAACTGTTTTTTCTATGCCTTTTTTTATATTTTTCTCAATTGTATTTCCACTATTATTAATATTATTTTTCATACCAGTGCCATTTTTCTTATCTGACTCATCGCATATATTGGTCTTTTCTGTTAATGCTTTATCAAGCACTAATGCTACCTCAACTGCTGTTTTTGCATTTTTAATCTGATATGTGCCAAGAGCCTGAAGGTTAAGAATATATTCTTTATTATTAGATGCTTTGTATGTAACCTTTGTTGTTAAACCATCTATTTCCACATTTTCAAAATCCTGCTCAGTAGGAATTATAAGTTTTGAATTATTCTGCTTGCAAACCTTCTTTATTACATTCTCAGCCTCCACTGTCTGTTTAGACATTACAACCGGACAGTTCTCTTTAATTATTCCTGATTTAACTTTTGTTATTTCTTCAATAGTACTGCCTAAAAACTGAGTATGGTCAAGACTAATTGTGGCAATAACACTGCAAAGAACTTTTTCAAATACATTTGTTGCATCAGTTTCTCCGCCCATTCCACATTCAATTAAAGCTATATCACAGTTCTGCTCTTTAAAAAACATTAACGCCTCTGCTGTTTCTATTTCAAAGGATGTAGGATGTGGCAAACCTTCACTATACATACTGTCACATTTTTCTTTTATTCTTGTAAGCAAATCAGCAGATTGTTCCTCTGATATGTATTCGTCATTTATTCTTATAATCTCACGCTCATTGAAAACTGCAGGTGAACAATATCTTCCAACCTTATATCCTGATTCCATTAAAATATTCTGAACAAAAGTCATAATGGAACCTTTTCCGTTAGTTCCTGCAATGTGAACTACTTTAAGTTCATTTTGTGGATTGCCCAATCTCTTAAGTAATTCTTTTATGATATTAAGTCCCAGAATACTTCCCAACTTATTCACATTCTTCAAATACTCTCTTGCTTCACTATAATTCATTTTCATATCCTCAATCCTAATCTATTAAACAGTCAACTTTAATAATAAAATCTAATTATCACTTTAATAATGTAAAAGAAAGGCCTGAACAATTCAAGCCTTCCCTAAATCTCATTAGTTTCAAAAACTATACTAACGCTATTAATATAAAATTAATATAAAACTCTTAATCAAGCATATTAGAATAACTAAGATATTTCTTCATTACATATCCTGTATCCTTGCCATATTTAATCTGGCACCACTTGCCATTCTCTGAGATGACCTGTACTTTCTTACCTGCTCCTATCTGAGTTATAAGTTTGGACTTGGCACTTGCCGACTTACGCAGGTTCAAAACATCAGTAGTATACATATACTCTTCTGCCGTAGTAGTTTCCTGAACAGTAGTCTGCGCCACTGTTGTAATCTGCTTTGCAGTAGTTGCCGAAGTTTTTGCCGTCTTCTTTCCTGATGAACAGGACTTAGCCAAAACCATTACCAAAATAATCACAACTAAAATTCCAACACCAATCGCTATTATAGTGTTTCTCTTCTTAATCTGTTGCTCTCTAATTAACTCTGCCTTGCGTCTTCTGTTTTCTACTATCTTCTTTACTTCTTCTTTTCTTGCCGCTTCATTGTTTGTCCCTGGCATCCTATCACCTCTTTATCTCTAAAGATGATTTAATTATCCAAACATACAAATCATCTATATACGGATTATGACCTGCTTTACACTCCTACAGTTCTAAATATTATTCCTCGATAATTTCGTCATATTCTCCGTCTTCAACAATACTGTCAAACACTTCTGAAACCATGTCAAATTCTTCCTGTGTTTCAATATTGTCAAGTCCAGGCTCTCCATCTTCGTCTTCAAAATATCTATAAATAAATATTTCTCCATCTTCTTCTCCATTATCATGAAGTAATGCAATATAGTCCTGTTCTTCAACTTCAAAAATTGTAAGCACTTCGCATTCAATCTCTGAATCATCTTCCAATGTAATTGTTACAAATAATTCTTCATCTTCATTGTCAATATTATTAGTTCCCATCTTTTCCTCTTTCCGCTTTCCGCTATTTATTATCGGTATACCTTTTTTATACCAATTAGTTTGCTATAACTTTATCAAAACATACGGGAAAATGCAATAAAATAGATACAGTTCACAAATATTTAACTTTCTACAGCATCTCTTCCACAAACATGGACACCTCTATAGGGCATCCCAGCCTTTCCTCCACTGCATATATATTTAAATAATCTATGGCTCTTGTTATCGCCACATAAAAAAGTCTGCGTTCTTCCTCAAAGTCCCTCTCTCTTAATGCCTTTGACGTAGGGATTATTCCCTGATTAGCATCAACAATAAACACAGCCTTAAATTCCAATCCCTTAGAGCCATGCATTGTCATAATATTAATCCTGTTATTTTTGCCACCTTCTCCACTGCTCTTTTTACCAAAATTCTGACCTTCACTATTTTGTGCTGAATCAATGCTATTTATCCACTGTTCTAATGTATTAAACTTGCTACACTCCTGCACTAACTGTTCCAATTGTTTTAACAACCCTGACATTGGAATATTATTTTCAATGGCATACAGGCGCAAATACTCCTCATAACCTGCACCCTTTCTAATATATGACAATGCTGCCTGAGGCGGTAGCTTTCTTATCATCTCAATATGAAATAGAAAACTGTCTATGTTGTTTTTACTATAAATTCTTCTAACAGCGGAAATATTCATATTCACGCTAAGAACAACCTGCCTGCTTATGTATCTTTGAGGCTTATTTAAAACATATATTAAATCTTCATTGAAATATGTGCCGTCAAACTTTAATGCTCCTCTAACATAAGACAAAATATCCTTTGCAACCATACCATTATAAATGTTACTTCTATGCTTTCCACTTTCCGCTTCTATCTTTCTGTTTTTTAAAAAACTTGAAATCTCCTGAATCTGACTATTATTCCTAACAAGAATAGCCATTTCAGACAGACTAATCCCCTGATTTTCATATTCCTTTATTTTGGATACTACAAACTTTAATTCTTCCACTTGATTTCGAAACTTTCGTATATCAGGTTGAAAATCCTTATCATTATTAGCGTGAGCACACTTATCTAATCTGGTCTTATTATTTTCAATAACACGGCCTGCCACATTAATTATGGACTGAGTACTTCTGTAATTAACATCCAAAACAATAAGTTCAGCCTCGGGATAATAATCCTTAAACTCAATCATAATCTCCGGTCTTGCTCCACGAAAACCATAAATGGACTGGTCATCATCCCCCACCACAAAAATATTGTTAAGAGGACTAGCCAACATCTCTATTATATTCATTTGGATTCTGTTAATATCCTGAAACTCATCTATTAAAATATACTTATACAGCTCCCTCCACTGTTCAAGTATTGTATGATTCTCACATAACAACAAATAACACTCTCTTAGAATATCATCAAAATCCATCTTGCCATCCTTCTTTAACTCCAAATTATAAGCGTTATAAACCTTTATAAAATCCTCTTTCTTGCAGCAGGACGGCTCATATTCCTGAGCATTAAGCATATTACCTTTAATATTTCCAATATCATTAATAATGTTCTGAGACAATTCTGAAATATCATTAGAAGAAATACCATACCTTCCAATAATCTCCCTTATATAGTCCGTTTTCTGCCTTTCAGACAGAATCTCCGTTGCTTCATACCGCCTTGATTTTCTCAAAATCTTATAAAAGACGCTATGAAAAGTGCCAAAGGTAACCAGTTGTCCCTTCCCTCCATTCATTAATGTAGAAAATCTCTTCTGCATACTTATAGCCGCTGCCTTAGTAAAAGTTACAACTAAAATATTCTCCGGGCGCACTTCCGCCTTCTCTATTAAATTCTTAATTCTATGGGTAATAACTGTGGTCTTACCAGAACCCGGTCCTGCAAGAACCATGGCCGGACCATCCATATGGCTGATTGCCTGAATCTGTGATTTATTAAACATATATACAACCTTTCCGGTTGTTTCTCTCCAAGTACTGAAAGTCTATCACAGTCTGACTAAAGTGTAAACAGGTAAATGTAATTTCTTATGTTTTCTTATTTTTTTTCAAAGAATACTCAGATTACGAACAAAAGCTTTTCTATTATCCGGAGGATTTTATTATTAAAAAAGACCTTTGATATGCTATTTACAGCTTTAATCAAAAGTCTTTTTAATGTTTTTAACATTTATATTATTTTAAAATCAATCTATTAACATTTCTTATAGTTATTAACCTGACAGTTACTCGTTTAATAACCATATTTCGTATTAAAATTATTTTGATAATAATTCAATACCTTTCTTAATTCTGCTAATTGATTCTTCTTTTCCGATAACTTCCATAATTTCAAAGGCCCCGGCAGGTGTCATCTGCTTTCCTGAAACTGCAGTTCTAAGTGGCCATAAAGCCTGACCATTCTTGCAACCCTTCTTTCCAATATATTCAAATACTGTATCGTGAAGTCCGTCAACTGAATAATCATCTGTTGCTTCAAGAATTGGAAGTAATTCTGTTAACACTTCTAATGAATTTTCTGAATTAGTTTTCATCTTCTTATGAGTGTACATAGCCACATCATATTCAGGTAATTCTTCAAAGAAATCAACCATATCCATAAGTTCTGGGAATGTTTCAATTCTAGTCTTAACCATATCAAGAATCTTCTCTAAATCCAAATCCTTAGTAATAACTTTCTTGATGTATGGCATAGCTTTTTCATAGAATTTTTCATTGTCCATAGCCTTAATGTATTCCCCATTCATCCATTTAAGCTTCTGAATGTCAAATACTGATGGGCTCTTGTTTACCTTGTGATAATCAAATTCCTTAATCAACTCATCAAGTGAAAAGATTTCTCTATTGTCTTCAGGGCTCCATCCTAAAAGTGCCAAATAATTAACAACTGCTTCAGGTAAAAATCCCTGTTCAATTAAATCTTCATATGAAGCGTGACCTGAACGCTTGCTTAACTTCTTGTGATTTTCATCTGTAATCAAAGGTAAATGAACGTATTTAGGTGGTTCCCAACCAAAAGCTTCATATAATCTCTGATATTTAGGTGATGAAGAAATATATTCATTACCTCTTACAACGTGAGTAATCTGCTGAAGATGATCGTCAACAACGTTAGCAAAATTGTATGTTGGATATCCGTCTGACTTAATCAAAATCATATCGTCAAGTTCTTTGTTTTCAACAGTAATCTCACCATATAATTCATCAACAAAAGTTGTAGTTCCTTCTGTTGGCATGTTAATTCTAATTACATAAGGCTTGCCTGCATCAAGATTTGCCTGAATTTCTTCTTTTGATAAATGAAGACAATGCTTGTCATAAACTGTAATCTCTTTTCCATCTTCACCTACAGAAGTCTTCAAAGATTCCAATCTCTCCTTATCACAAAAACAGTAATATGCATCTCCTGATTCAATTAACTTCTTAGCATATTCAAGATATAAACCTGATGCCTGACGCTCGCTCTGAACATAAGGACCAAATCCCTTATCCTTATCAGGACCTTCATCATGTACAAGACCTGTTTCAGCCATAGTTCTATAAATAATATCAACTGCGCCTTCAACCAAACGCTCTCTATCTGTATCTTCTATTCTTAAAATAAAATCTCCACCTGCATGCTTAGCAATCAAAAATTCATAAAGTGCAGTTCTTAAATTTCCTACATGCATTCTTCCTGTTGGACTAGGTGCGAATCTTGTTCTAACTTTTGTCATTTTCACTTTTCTCCTACTATGAAATACTATTTGAGATTACATCTCTAACTAATATAGTATAGTGCAAAAATTAAGGTTGTGCAAGGGGTTGAAAACCAAGAGTATTCCCCCCTCATTCTTTCTATCTTCAATCACCTCTTACAATTTTTATCGATAACTTTTTCCAGGTACTAAAACACTATTCCACTATCTTTTGCTAATATCTAGCAAACAAATTATACACTTTTTTCTAAAAATGAACAAGCTTTTAATATTCACGATTAATTTATAGTACGTAATGTAATCATATTTAATTTCTTCAGGTACTAAAATCGTCAACCTCAATTATTGACTCTGCTATGTGTTTTACGATAACTTAATTTCTTCAGGTACTAAAATCATAAAACAAGTTACATTTATGGTTTATATGTTTTACGATAACTTAATTTCTTCAGGTACTAAAATACAAGACCTTTTGCAATTTCTCTAGTATCAGTTTTACGATAACTTAATTTCTTCAGGTACTAAAATCTTATCAAGTTACTTTTCGGTGTCCATTGAGGTTTTACGATAACTTAATTTCTTCAGGTACTAAAATTGTTTCCTGTTCCTACTGGTTTACCTAAATAGTTTTACGATAACTTAATTTCTTCAGGTACTAAAATAGAACCTGGAATCGTATGAATATTACATCGGTTTTACGATAACTTAATTTCTTCAGGTACTAAAATATCAAATCTACTATCCCGTCGAATAGCAAACTTCCTTAGTTGCCCAAAATCTCCTTTATATTGTAGCATATTATTGGACATTTAAAAAGTTTAGTTCTATATTATTGGTTTTATATTTAACTTTATTGTCTACATTTAACGATCTATTTAAAATACAAAGTATAATATTTATCCCTAAATCAACACTTTGATTACTAACTCCTATTTTATTAATGCAATTCTCTAAATTGTATTCTACCCATTGATAATCACTTTCTCTATATATTGGATAATTCTTTTCAATATAATCTGCAACTCTATTATATTCAGGCATTATAAATTCTTCATCATTAATTATTGTTATTGACTCAAAGTCTTCTTTATCTACTACGCAATATCCATCAAGACTTATTGTAAACAAAAAATTTATATCTGACTTTTCCGATATTGTTTTAGAATATTCAAATATTTTTCTGTATTCCTGTTGATTTATCATATGATCAATATTGTTA
>ERZ857480.74956-NODE-116099-length-20001-cov-10.6653_pt1 | contig 20001 bp, 14 predicted proteins | sample MGYA00519767_ERZ857480 | MGnify/ENA primary metagenome ERZ857480 (study PRJEB31778, sample SAMEA3449210) | human gut metagenome | biome: human gut; feature: human-associated habitat; material: faeces | place: United Kingdom | collected 2010/2012 ...
GAAAGGCACGATGTACTACTACAAAGCCAGAGTCATGATCTATGACAAGGATGGCAATTTCGTAGCACAGACCGCGCTGAAGCAGTGCAAATACGCAAACAGACTCTGGACCAAATAGGGAAAGAGTTTTGTAACCCAAAATAACTCAAACCGATTTGAAGGCAAATTCAAATCAAAACGCGCAAGGCAGCCGGTCTCCTCGGCTGCCTTGTGCGTTATCTCATCGGCTAGCTTGTGCGTGATTACCCTGCGTGTCCATGCGAAAAAAGATTGCTTTTCGAGCCGGCGCGTGGTATGATAAAACAAATGGGGAAACATATTTTTTCCTATCTATGCATTCACAAATGAAACGCGTAAAAACAGGGTAACTAACGGAAGTCCGGTGCGAGTCCGGGACTGGCCAGCAACCGTAATGCGCGGGGCACGAAATGCCGCGCGACAAGTCGGGAGACGAGTTATCACATGGGTGTCAAAGATTTCTCCGGGAACAGAAATTTGCATCAATAGAAACGGTACGTGGGGCTTGGCGAGGAGTTTTCGCAAAGCGCGCCCGCGATACGAAAAAGGATGTAAGCGGATTGTCAGGAGAAACGGCAGTCTGTTTTTGTTTGTGAGAAAGGGGGACCGTTTCGTGAGATACTTTTATCATGGACTTTGCTGCGTACCGCGCGCGGTTGACCGCGGGAGTGCAAAGAGCGAAGGCTTTAACTAGCGTGCTATTTTCTTCAGACGGATAAAATAAGAAATAAGCGAGTAGAAAGTTGAGGAAAGCATCATGAACAGAAAAAGAGAAACTATGAATATCGCCAAAAGAGTAAAAAGGCAGTACGCGAAAAGACGGAAAACAGTGATAGAGATGTTTTTGCGCAGGGAGTGGAAAAACCCGGCGGATGAATATTTACGTCAGCCGAACGATGCGCGCGAAGAAAAAGCCTAACAAGCCGGCAAAATTTCTGCATCAGAAATTGATGGGAGGTATACGCGCCGCGCTGCTGCGGATAACATAAGCAAACTTTGTAACGAAAAGAGGGCATGAGTTATGGAACACGAAACGCAAGAAAAAACGACCTTTTATCGGAGCCTGATGCGCAGGCGGGTGTATATCCCCTGCCAAAAGCAGGAAGACGGCAATCTCAATCTGGAGCTTTTGGTCAGCAGGACGGGAGAAAAAATGCTTCCGGCGTTCTTTTGCAGAGAATCACAGATCGGCAGCTTTGATGCGCAGTCGCTAGTCGAATTCGCCTTCCCGACACTGCGAAATATTTTCATTGAGCTTCCGAAGGAAATCAGCGGCATCGTCATAGAACCGTTTACGGAGAATATCATCCTAGACCGCGGCGCGCTCGCCGCGTATGATTCAGCAACGCAGGGCATGACGGTCCAAAAGCGCGAGCATTCACGAAACACCACTTACCGTAAGGTAGATATTCTTCCGTGCGGTTTGAAGAACACGCTCGAAAGCTCCCTTTCGGAACAGATTGGCGTCAACGCGGTGTGGGCGCTTCTCGCGCAGGATGAGAACGAAAAAATTCCACACCTGACGTTTGTGATTGACTATTTTGGAAGCAAATTTGACTTGTTCCCAAAGCTCGCAGAAGTGCTTAAGCCGTTTATGCGGCCGGGACAGTCGTTCGAGCTGATTGACCGCGAACCGCGGATGAAACCTTTTTTGAACGATGAGACGTGTGTTTACCGACGCAAAAGCTCAGTGCAGTAAGCAGGGTTACCTTTGGAAATAGCTTTTACAGTACAAAAACCGCAGCCCTACACCTTACTAATGAGGTGTGGGCTGCGATGTTCATTTTCAGATTCAGCGCTTTTCCTTTTTAATCATTTTCATTTTCATTATTCCATGACGAGATAAAATGAATATCGCCACTGTCCATGTCCATAGCCATATTATCACACATGTGCATCATCAAATGCCCGCCAGAGTCGATTGCCATATTGTCGGAAATAGTGTAGGCAAAGTCGCCGTCGTCATAGTCAAAAAAATGCTTACCCATAGATATGCCTCCTTAATCCTCAATAATTTCGTATTTTACTCGGGAACATTTTACTCTTCGGGCGTGGTAGTGCGTGCCGTTCGCCGTCCAGTGCGGGAAGTGATCTGCTTTTTCCTCATTGGTATCACGATGGCAAATGATAATGTTTTCGGGAACATCGCAACCACCGGCGGAAAGTGGACGGATGTGGTCGAGCGTCGGGTGATAAGCGCTATTCGGATTGCCGCAGGCGGATTTTTTCATCAGCCGTCCGGTGTAATCAAACGCTTCCTGCTTCGCGCCAAAAACCCGCTTCCACACATCGATGGTCTTATACTTTGACATTTTGAATACCTCCTTTCAATGATTCTGCCTATATTATAGTGAACCACTGAAAGGAATGGAAGGGTACAGCTGTACCCTATCGGAGTTAGAGCAAATCGGTTATATTCCGTCCTGTTTTTTCAGCGATTAAAATGATGCTTTCAAGCTTCGGACTTCTGAACTTTTTGCTCTTGATGCATTTTTTCCAAGAATTTATAGTCGCTGCACTGAAATTCAATTGCTTTGCGGCCTCATTGATGTCTCCGAAGCTGTCCAAAACTGCATGGTAACATCGGTGCGCGATGGATTCTTTATCGCTCCTTTGGTATTGATCCAAAACTTCCTGCAAATCAAAGATGTCTTCGCCGGTAACTTGCTTCAGGAGGTCATATTTGTTTTCTTGTGTGAGTGTTGTTCCACTATTTGTCATCGTAACAAAGTGTACGCTTTCCCAGTCGTTCGGAATTAGGTATGGACTGTGTGTTGAGTAGACCACATTGATCCCTCGGCTTTTAAGTTCGCATAATTCGTTCAGAACTTCTTTTTGCGCGAGTGGATGAAGCATGGCGGCAGGCTCGTCAATAATAAATAGATCGCCGCTTTCAAGCGTATTCTTCATAAAATAGTATGTGAAATACCATCGTCTGCCGGCACTTGTTGAATCGAGCGTAACAGTTTCCCCGGTTTTTTCGTGCAATCGTATCGATAGGAGTTTCCCGTCAGATCGCTCAACCGAAATACGGTCATACATACCGCCTTCAAATACAGGAATGTTTGCATTAAGGTACTTTTCAAATGCATTCCATGCGGCCTCTGGCAGGGAAAACTTTTTATCTTCATTGATTTGCTTTTGTATTTGGTCTTTATCAGTTCCTTTATAAACCTTGTTCCAATATGTCTGCAGGATTAAGCGGGACTTATCACCGCGCAAATACTCGTGCCTTGGGTCCTCCGTTTTGAAAATGGTCTCGCTGCTTTCATTTCGCAAAAAAATGCATTTTGCGCTGACGCATTGTTGAATTTCACTGATGAATTGATACAACCCTCCGCTGTGATCGTTCATCATTTGATTGTCCTTCAAGGCAGCGTTCAAGCGCTTGATCCGTTCATTCAGCTCATGCAGCAAGACGGTGATTTTGTCACAGGATGCTTTGGTTACTTTATTGATTCTTGTGATTTCCCGCTTTAATGCCGGTTCATTGACGGTAATGAATTTTTCCTCAAATGAGGCTAAATCAGGTTTTTCATAACAAAGGCTGAAGGGAAGTCTATCTAAATTATTTGGAAAAAAATAATCATAAACATATCCGAATTTAAAAGAGCATTCTTCGACGCAAAAACTTTTCCTGATTGCGTCCGCCAGCATTTCGGCTTGCTCTAAAACAAAGTTCACTTGGGATTTGAGGGCATCATAATTTGTCATTGAACCACGAGAGCCGATAATCCGGTATCCTCGTAATGGTTGTTCTTTGTTTTCACTATACGCAATTTTGTGCAACTGTTTTTGATATGTATCCAAAGCATCTTTCAATTCGTTTGCAAGGTCGGAGACTTCGCAGACTTCCGATTTTAAAAGCGAAACCAGATACTCCGATTCAATTCGGTCGATTTTAAATTTTTCTCCGGAGCAGGCAATAAATTCACATTTTTTTTCATCAATGTTCTTGCCGGGAAAAAGCTTCTCGATATCTTCCTTTTCGAGGAGAATATGCACTTTATAGCTCAGCGGCGGTTCTTTTTGCACCCCGAAGTGAACGCTGTTTGCCTCCACAACAGCGTTCAGCGCTTCCAAAATATTAGTTTTTCCGCTTCCGTTCTTGCCGATCAGAACGGTCGGCAACCCGTTATAAAAGTTAATTTCAACCAGCTCTTTTATCGACTTGTAATTTTGAATTTCTATTTTTGTTATTCTCATAAAAACCTCCACATGCAACTGAGGCGCCTTTGTATCTATTATATCATAAAACGGTTGTTTTTTTAAGACACATGGGAAAAGCAAAAAAGCCGTCGATACAATCGTCTGATTTAAAATCAGGTGGCTTTTGCGTTAAAGGGGATAACTTCTTGTAGATACGCATAATCACTGCCAATGCAGGCCAAAATATAAGTACATCGTATTTTAGCCTCAAATTCATTGACTTTTTCTTGTCATTGGGCTAAAATATAGGTGTATCGTATTTTAGCCAAAAGGAGGCGAGCAATGTATATTGAGAGACAGCTTGAAAAGAAGTTTACAGCAATAAGCGAGGAGTATGCCTGCGTGTTGCTGACCGGTCCGCGTCAGGTCGGAAAATCCACCATGCTGCGGCACTTGATGGAGGGAACTGCACGAGCCGAGGTTTCACTGGACGACTTGGAGGAACGTAGACTTGCCAAAACAGATCCTGCCATGTTTTTGAAGCTGCATCCCGCTCCGGTTCTCATTGATGAGGTGCAGTATGCACCGGAGTTGTTTACGTATATCAAGATCGCTGTAGATAACGGTGCTGCCCCAGGTTCTTATTGGCTGACCGGTTCTCAGGCTTATCGTCTGATGGAGCTTGCACAGGAGTCTTTAGCCGGAAGAACCGCAATTCTTCATATGTCCGCATTGTCACAAGGCGAGCTTTGCGGTGCGAAGGATGTTTCGCCGTTTTCCTTAGAGCTTGACGACTTGCAGAAACGCAAGACCTTACTTTGTCCCGCCACCCCGATTGAAATCTACCAAAGAATTTGGGATGGTGCGCTTCCCGGGCACAGAAGCGGCAAATATAAAGACCGGAATGTTTTTTACAGTAGTTATATTCAGACCTATATTGACCGCGATGTATCCACCGAGATTCCCGGCGTGGATAAGGTGATGTTTGCGGACTTCATTCGTGCTGCCGCCTGCAGAAGCGGACAAATGCTGAATCTGCATGACATCGCCGGGGATGTAGGGGTCAGTGATGATACTGCAAAGCGCTGGATGAAGGAACTTGAAAAATCCGGCGTGGTATTCTTCCTGCATCCATACTCCAACAATCTCCTGAAGCGGACGATCAAAACGCCGAAACTATATTTCTTTGATACAGGTCTTGTCTGCTATCTGACTCGCTACTCAAGTCCTGAGATCCTCATGAACGGAGCGATAAACGGAGCCGTTTTAGAAAACTACGTTGTAGCGGAAATCATCAAAACCTACAGCAACAGTGCGCAGGATTGTCTGCTGCATTATTACCGGGACAAGAACAGTAATGAGATCGATTTGATTATGGAAAGTGACGGTCAGCTGCACCCTATCGAAATCAAAAAAAGCATCAACCCGCCGACACAAATTACGAGGGCATTCAAGCTGCTCGATAAGGCCTCCGTACCGAGAGGCACAGGCGCGATTGTCTGTCTTCGGGAGGCATTAAGCGCAATGGACAGCAGCACATATATTATCCCTGTTTGGATGATATGAGTTCGCTCCTTAAAAAACAAGTATTTTATTATGTAGGAAATATCGTATAGCGATATTTCCGGAATCACGACAAAAGCACCTTGCGAAGTGGCGCTCATGGGTGAGCGCCATGTGCGCATAGAAATCTCTGATTTCGTTATGCGCACTTTTGTCCTACGCAGCCGCTTGGATTTCAAAAAGAACCGGGCGGCTGTTTCTATTGAAGGAGAATCCTGCAGGACGGCAAAAATTAGGATAAGATGAGAAAAATATCGCCAGGCGTCAGGTCGCCCTGCGTAAAGGAAAAAGCGCGGGCGCGCATCCAAATCGGAAACGCGCCCGCGCTTTTAAAATACCTATGAAATATTTAGAACGTTGCAATTAAGCTGCTTTGTTCTTTTCGATATTCTTCTTGAGCTGTACTTCCGGCTCTGTCGGCATCTTGAAGAACGGAATGAATCTGTCCAGACCTGTGAAGGTTAAGATCAACAGGGAGAATACAGCGATCATGGCCATGAAGTTGAACTTGATGAAGTCCAGGTTTGTCAATTGAACCAGCGGATATACACCGGAAGTGATACCGATGTAGAAACCGAGGTAAACGTGCCAAGGAATCAGCTGGGAACCGAATACGCCCATCGCGTCGCCGAAGGTCGCGTTTCTGAGTCTCAACTTGTACTCAGCTTCTTCGTCCGCGCATACAACGTTATCCTCGGTAACCTGCTTGATAACCGGTCCGATGGTAACGATCTGTGCCATTTCGTCAGCCAGAGCAGCGTTGCCGAGTAAGGAAAGCACTGCGTTCCAGCCGAGGAGGTGTCTGACCTTCTTGGACATCTTTGCAATTAAGTTTGCCAAAGGCGCGAACGCGTCCATCAGCTGCATAACGCCGCCGAAAGCCGCAACCCACATCATCATCGGGATAACCCAGGCACCTGCATCCTCAATACCGGTGAAGAGGTAGTTATCCAGGAATTCCTGTACGCCGCAAGCTGTACCTGCGAAGATACCTAAGATGTAGGAGGAAAGGATACCGGAACCGATACAAGCGAAGGTGTTTACACCCAGAACAGCCAGTACGATAACCAGAACCAAAGGAATAACCATGTAAAGTGCAACGCCGTTCGCAACCTGATCTAAGAGGTCAAGTGCCTGCGGACGTTCTACCGCGAGGAAGTCGAATACTTCCGGAGAAATGTTATCCATAACGGTGGAAGCATCACCGGTACCGTGCAGACCCATGATGGAGGCCGCAACGTAGAACGCGATTGCTGCCAGTACCAGACAGCCGATGGACCAAACACCCTGGTGTCTGATTCTGTCTGTAACCTGTACGCCCTGAATACCGGAGGATACGATGGTCGTATCGGAGATCAGACCGATGTTGTCGCCGAAGCAAGCGCCGCCGGCGATTGCGCAGGTAGTCAGATAAATGTCACCGCCTACGATGTGGGATAACCACAGGAAAATCGGTGCGCAGGCTGCGAACGTACCCCAGGAGGTACCGGTCGCAACGGACAGTACGCCTGTGCAGACCAGACCGACGCAAGCGACGGTTCTCGCAGTGACGCCCAGCTTCAGTGCGATGTTTACAACGGATGCGCCGACGCCGAAGCTCATGAAGCAGTTTGCCATAACATAAGCGAGCATCAGGATGAACAGGGCAACGAGGATGTTGCTGACGGAGCCCATCGCGGCGTCCAGACATTCCTGCCATTTTTTCTTTTCCACCAGCATCGCGATGATGACCGCTGCGAGGAAAGCGAGAGGAGCCGCGATCATAGCGTCCTGACCATCAAAGAGATGGCCTTTGCCGAAGATCATCAGCCCTGCCAGTACAAATACCGGCACGAATTTGAGAAATGCTTTTAAACCTTTCATTTCTTTTTCTCCTTTGAGTTTGATAAGAATAATTATTTCACAAACAAATTATATAGCAAGGAACGTGCCAAAACTCGACAAAAAAATCGAGCGTTGAAATCTCAACCTTGTATACAAGACTATGTAAATCCTAGCGGTTTTTTAGCACGATAAATTGAACCAAAAATGGTTCTGAACCGATTTTGCAAAACCAAAAATGGGTCAAACTTCTTGACAAGGGGGATAAATATAGTATACTACTAGAGAGTGAGAAGGCATTTTGCTGTTTTTTCGCTGAATTTACGCAAAAAAAGAAAAAAGAGAGAAAATGAGGGAGTTTATACCATGAAATATACAGGAACGAAGCGCGCGCTGGAGCCAAAGGGGAGCTTGACGGTTACCGCGTGGAAAGTCGATAATCGAAAGGAACTCCAAAGTCGGGAGCTGCGCGTCGCCATTGATTGCATTTCGATGGAGAGGGACAGCCTCCTGCAGATCTGCAGTATCTGCGAATACGACGAGGAAAAAATCAAAGAAAAAATATATAAGATTATCAGGGAACGCGGTAAGCTGCACAATCCGTATACAGAGAGCGGCGGACTGTTTTCGGGCATTGTCGAGGAAATCGCCGAGGACTTTCACGGAGAACGCGCGCTGAAGCCAGGAGACCGTGTGGTCAGCATGACCACCCTGACGGCACTGCCATGTTATCTGGAATCCATCGAGAGCATTGACTTTGAGTACGGCCTTCTGCGCTGCAAGGGCTACGCGATCTGCTTCGAAACGACGCTTCTGCGCGAGATCAATCAATTTGAACCGCGCCAGATCAAGCACCTGCTGCGCGCGCTGGACGAAGAAGGAAACTTTTGGGGAATCAGCGAGATGCTGACCTCCATGCGGGCGGATAACTGCGTGATCATCGGCAACAGTCTGGTAGAAATCATCCTGTACGCGCGTATGCTCAAAAATCGCAATCCCGATGTGATCATCACCTGTCTGTTTGAAAGCAGCCGCGGCGGCAGCCTGCAGGGGGAAGAAACAGCGCTGCTTGCAGCGATTGGAAGCCTTGTCTCCCATATCATGTTCCTGCCGATGAATCTGCCGCTTGAGACCGCGCACGCGGTATTCGAGGCACAGCGTTACAAACCTGTGGATGTTGTGATCAATCTGGAAGAAATCAAGGGCTGCGAGAGCGTTGCCGCGCTGCTCGTTCGCTCCGGCGGACTGGTCTGCCACACGAATATCGGCAACGCCTATTCGAAAGGCATGCTGATTGCGGACAGCCTGGGTAAAGAGGTTGTCAATTACGCACTGGACGGAGTCTGCGCGCATACCTTCGACTACGCGATGCAGTTGGTCGTGAGTACGCAGGATGTATTCGCGAATCTGGACGATTTTTACGCCAAGTCGCAGATCAATCACCTCAAAAAACGGAAGCCTGCCGTCATGAAGGAAGAACGAACCCAGATGGCCGCGAAGCAGATCGATGGTTTCCTTTATATGAGCCCGGCGACCGAGTTCATGGTCGAGGAGGTGTTGAACGTGGCACAGTACGACTGCAACGTCATCATCCAGGGCGAAACCGGCGTCGGCAAAGAAAAAGTCTTTGATCTGCTGCAGCAGAACAGCCCGCGGCGTTCTCAGCCCTGCGTCAAGATCAATTGCGCGACGATCCAGGAAAATCTCGCCGAGTCGGAATTCTTCGGCTACGAGAAGGGTTCCTTCACCGGCGCGGCAACGAGCGGCAAAGAGGGTTATTTTGAGATCGCCAACAACGGCACGCTCTTTCTCGACGAAATCGGCTCTCTGCCGCTTGCCATGCAGTCCAAGCTGCTGCGCGTTCTGCAGGAGAACAGTTTTTATCGGGTCGGCGGAACGACACCGAAGAATGTCAACGTGCGCGTCATCTGCGCGAACAATATTCCGCTGCAAAAGCTGGTCAACGAAGGCAAGTTCCGAGAGGACCTGTATTATCGTCTGAATATCTGCTGTATCAACGTGCCGCCGCTGCGGGAACGTCCGGAGGATATCGAGTGCCTGGCCGCGGCATTCATTGACCATTACAGCTTGAAGTACGGCATTCAAAAAACCTTCACGCCGGAGGCTTATCAAAAGCTGGAGGAATATCACTGGCCCGGCAATGTCAGAGAGCTGGAAAATACAGTGCATCGTCTTTACATCAGCGAGCGCGAGCGGCAGATCGGTGAGGACGCGGTGGATGAGCTTCTGAATGTCAACGTATATAATGAAAGCATGATCGACCTCAAACGCGAGGTGCGCCGCGAAGAAAGCCTTGATTTCAACAAGATCATGGACGAGCAGGAAAAAAAGCTGATTGCCTACGCACTCAAAAAAGAGGGCACAACGCGTAAGGCAGCGGAGTTTTTGAATATTCCGCAGACCACGCTCGCACGCAAAAAAATCAAGCATCAGCTCTAAAGCGCGGCCAGATGCCTTCGCCGCCTTACACGCTCGAAACATGTTTCCCCTTCGCCGCATGGTTCGCGCGAAACACAGTTTGTCTGCTGACACATTGCGAGGGCCTTTGCGGCACGTTTATGACGATTTGGACGGACAGCGTTTTCATACAGCACAGTGCCTTTCAATTTGGATAGGGCGCCGGCGCGCAAAAATGAAAATCCGAGGTGTATGGGGCACCTCGGATTTCCAGTTCATTCTTTATTTATTTTCTGTTAATTTAACTTGTTCGCAAGTAGGATTGTGTTTTGGTCGCCGGCCTATTTCATAGTCCAGGTCTGGATTTTAAAGTCCTGACCGACTTCCTTGAGAGAGTCAAATCCCGCGATGATGGTTGCTTTGATCTCATCGTCTGTAAAATCGTGAAAGTCACGCTTTGCGATGTTTTCCATCGCGACTTTGATCGTTTCCGCTGCAGTCTGCGGGTCCATGCCGTTGTAAGGAACGGTGCTGATTGCTTCGTTGAATGCGTTGTCTAATAATTCTTTCTTGTTAGCCATAATAATTACCTCCATTTTTTTTACATCTTTTGATTCGTTCTTTTGGGATGCTCTGTTTCATCCCTTGTTGCACCTATATATAGCAAAAGGCGTGCCAACTTTCAAAAATACGAAAAAAAGCGTAAAAAAACAAATAAATAGGAAAAAATGAGAAAAAAACAGCCGTTTTTTTGTTATAATCTTCAAAACGAGAAAAAATGTAAAAAAGAAAGAGCCAAAAGTGGGTCAAAATTAGCGTGATTTGACCCATTTTTGGCTCGAATCTGACTCGTTTTCGGAACGCTGAAGCAGTGGGGCAGGGCGAAGCCGCGCGCCCCTCTGCTACTCGATGGATTTTAAGGATTCCGCCATATTGATCTTGTTCAGGCGGAAGTACATCGCGCAGTTGACGATCAGCGCGAAGGCGAAAGTCATCACGAGCGCCAGCAGATAGCTGCGCGGCTCTACATGCACGTCAAAGCTCAGAAGATCGACTTGAATCTCATTCATCACGAACGTATGGAACCATTTGCCGACCGGCAAGCCGACCAGCGCCGCAATGGCTGTGAGCACGATGTTTTCCCGGAAGACGTAAGCATTCGTCTCGCTCGGATAGAAGCCGAGCACCTTGATGGTCGCAATCTCGCGGACACGCTCTGTGATGTTGATGTTGGTCAGGTTGTACAGCACAATGAATGCCAAAGCGCCGGCGCAGACCATGATCAGGATGATGACGTAATCCAGACTGGCCATCATATTGCTGACGCGGTCGCGCATATCCTGTGTGATGCTGACAGAGGCTACGTGCCGCGCGTTCATCAGCTCCGCGCCATCCGCGCGCGGGTCCTCCAAAACGCCGTCCGCATCGCGATGTCCGATGACATAGGCCGTGTTGATTTCCGGATGTCCCCATGCGCCGCGGTAGGTATCGAGGTCAATATAGACGTAATTGTAAACATGGTTTTCACACAAAGCGGCAATGGTAAGATCCATTTCGCGCATGTCGCTGTCGTAAACCGTCAGCGTGTCACCGACCGTCAGCTTGAGATTTTCTCCGAGATTTTTGTTGATGATACAGCTACCGTCTGTCGGATAATCGAGCAAGCGGTCTTCGTCCTTAAGCGTGATAAAATCCGCGATTGGATCAGCGGGATCCGCGACGATCATGTTGACCGACTTGATTTGTGTGCCGGTGTGTACGTCTACCGAGAGCGCATTGAGGAACAGCGCCTCGTCAATGTAGTCCGCGTTCTTTGTCAGGAAGGCTTCCTGCTGCGTTTCACTCATGTCGCGGTCGAAGGTGACAGTGTAATCGTTGTGAAAAATTTCGTCGTACTGCACGCTGATGATATTTTTGATGGAATCCGACAGCCCCATCGCGGTGATCAGCAGCGCCGTACAGCCGCAGATGCCCAGCACCATCATAAAGAAACGCTTCTTGTAGCGGAAAATATTGCGCAGGCAGACCTTGTGCAGGAATTTGAGGCGATTCCATATAAAAGGTACATGCTCCAGCAGAATGCGCTTGCCGAGCGCCGGTGACTTCGGTCGGATCAGTTCCGCGGGCACATTCACAAGCTCCGCGTAGCAGCAGTAAATCGTCGTGCCCACACAGCAGAGAATCGCCGCGAGGATGGAGAGCGCGCCCAGCGTACCGTTGACAACGAAGATGAGGTCGGCGAAGTCGTACATCATGCCGTAAGCGGTCCAAATAACGGATGGGAACAGATAGATGCCGCCAAAAAATCCGATCAGACCGCCGATCAGCGAGGCACTGCCCGCGTAGAACATATATTTTCCGAGAATCCGTCCCTTGCCGTAGCCGAGCGCCTTGAGCACACCGATCTGCGTGCGCTGCTCATCGATCATGCGTGTCATCGTAGTCATGCAGACCAGGGCTGCCACGAGGAAGAAGAATACCGGGAACACCCTGGCGATGGAATCTACGATGCTGGTATCATTGTCAAAGCAGACGTAACCGATATTGGTGTCGCGGCCGAGGACGTAGGTTTTTGGATTTTCGATGTCGTCCACTTTTTTGCGCGCGTCTTCGATCTCCTCTTCGGCGTCCGCGACTTTTTTCTTTCCATCCTTCAGTTCCTTGCGGCCGTCAGCTAGTTCTTTTTTGGAATTTGCAAGCTCCCTGCGGCCCTTCGCCAGCTTTTCGTAGCCGTCGTTCAGCTTGTCTTCTCCGGCCTCGATCTTTGCCTTCGCGTCCGCGAGCTCCTTGGCGGCAGCTTCAAACTGTGCGTCCGCCTGCGCCTTTGCTTCCTGATATTGCGCAAGAGCTTGATCGTAGTACGGGGTGCCCGCGGCGGCATCGATCTGCGCTTTCTGCGCGTCGAGCTGCGCATAAGCATCAGCCTTTTGCTTTTCGTAATCTGCAAGTCCTGTCTCATAGTCCTTTTTGGACTGTGTCAGTTCCTTTTTGGAAGTGTCGAGTTTCTTTTGGTTATCGTCCAGCTCTTTCTGCCCGTCGCGGATCTTTTTCTCGCCGTCCGCGAGCTCTTTTTCCGCGTCCGCGAGCTCTTGCTTGGCGTCATCGAGCTTATCCTGCGCCTCGGACAGCTTATCGTTGGCTTCGGTGACGATCTCGTCATATCGGCTGCTTGCGCAGGTTTCAAGGGCGTCCTCCAGCGGCGTTTTCACCGCGTCCGCATTCTTTTTGTACGCGTCGGAATAGATCTTGCCGCCTTCGGCAAGGCAGACATAAATCTCGGTATAAACCTCGCTGTCCCATCCGTCCTCCGGTATATAAAGGTAGGTTGCGACGCTGCCGTTGCCCAAAGAGGTCGAGCCGCGCTCAAAATTCAAGTAGAGCGGAGACTCGCAGATGCCGACCAGTTCGTATGTATCATAGGCGAGCAGGTCTTTCGTATCCTGCTTGTTGTTGTCGGTGATGAGGATTTTTTTGCCGATATCGTCCGCGCTGAAATAGCGCGCGTCACCGACGCATTGATTCGGTTTGTCCGGCAGATTTCCGGCTTCGAGCGCGGGGGTATTGATATCGGAAAGCAGCGTGTGCAGCTTGGCAACCTTTTCGCCGGTTTCTGCGTCTGTGTCTCCTTTTTTGTCTGTGAGCAGAAAAAGCGCGTCGGCGGAATAGCTGCCGCGGGCCTTGGCGATACCGTCCAGGGCTTGCATTTTTGTAACGTCTTTTTCCTCCAGACCGAGCGTGGACATCAATTCATAGTCATAGAAATTGTGCTGCGCGTAGAAGGTGTCACCCGTCAGAATAAAATCCTCTTTGCAGATTTTGAGCCCGCAAAAGAAGCCAACGCCCAACGCGCAGATCGCCAGGATCGCGATCCAGCGGCTGAAGCTGCCCTTGATCTCCCGCAGCGTGGATTTGGTCATCGCGTTTTTCATAAACTCTGCCGCCTTTCTACCATTCGATGGTTTCGACCGGAACGCGGTGCGCGTTTCGCTCCACTGAGGAAACGGTTCCGTTTTTGACATGGATGATGCGGTCGGCCATCGGCGCAATCGCGGTATTATGCGTGATGATCACGACGGTCATACCGGTTTCGTGCGCGGTATCCTGCAGCAGTTTGAGAATCGCCTTGCCGGTATTGTAGTCCAGAGCGCCGGTCGGCTCGTCACAGAGCAGCAGTTTCGGATTCTTGGCGAGCGCGCGCGCGATCGCGACACGCTGCTGCTCACCGCCGGAGAGCTGCGCCGGGAAATTATTGAGGCGGGAAGCAAGTCCGACCTTGGCCAGTGCTTCCCCGGCGTCCATCGGATTCTTGCAGATCTGCGCGGCCAGCGAAACGTTCTCGAGCGCGGTCAGGTTCTGAATCAGATTGTAGAACTGAAAAACAAAACCGATCTCGTAGCGTCGGTAGGTGGTCAGCTCGCGGGCGTTGTATTTGGAAATCTCTTTACCATCGAGAAATACTCTTCCTTCGGAGAGCGTGTCCATGCCGCCAAGGATATTCAGCAGCGTGGTCTTGCCCGCGCCGGACGGGCCGACGATGACACAGATCTCACCTTTTTCAATCTCAAACGAGGCGTCGCGCAGTGCCTCAATGGTGATTTCTCCCATATGGTAGACTTTTTTTACGTGCTCAAATTTTACAAAAGGTTCCATGGATAGTCTAGATTCCTTCCTATGTTGTAATGTTAAGACCATTATACACGATTTTTTAGTATTTTAACAGAATAAATCTGTGTTTCCACGCGGAAAATATGATGAAAAAACTGATCATGAGCAGAAACATCGCGGCAAAGGTCAGATAATTGACGGTAAGGGGGTCCAAAAGCTGTGTTTTGGACAGCAGCGGGAAGGTCGCGAGTCCGATGGGGAAGGCGAGCGATACCTGCGCGAGCCGTTCACAAAATTCTGTCGGTCCATATAGATAGTAGACGAGAATCGGCAGCAGAATGAGCAGCAGCGTAAGTGCCGCGCCGAGCGCCAGACAACCCAGATGGAAGGACCAGAGAGAAGGCGTTTCAAAGCCGAAGCACATGATGGTGATCTCCGTCAAAAAAATCAGCAGCACGCAGCCGCTGTAAACCCCTTTGCGTTCGATGAACCATGCGCAGCAGAGGGGCCCCGCGGTAAGCGCGGGGTACATGGCTTGCAGAGTTGTGAAGCCGGAAAGTGTCAGAGCCGAGCGTTGTGAGAAAGTTACGAGAAAAAGCGCGAGGCTCAGGGACAGGCTCAGAATCAGGGTGTAGCAAAATACCTTGCAGGTGCTGCGAAAACGCAGACAGGAAAGTCTGCGCCCGGAGCGCGGAGAGGTTTGCGCCTCGCTTTGCAGCAGGAACCGCGGCGGGCGCTCCAAAAAACAGAGAACTCCTATGAGCATCAGCGCGCCCGCCGCGAGCAGCGCAGGATAAGGGAAGCTTTCCAAAAGGATTTTCCACAGCAGACCGCAGGCAAAGGCAGCTGCCCAGACGACGCCCAAGAGCCGCGTTTTGCTGAATCGAAACCAGCTGACGATCAGATTGGCGGGCAGAAGCAGCGCGAGTCCGCTGAAGCTGACTCCCGCGAGTACCGCGCCGCTGACCGCGAGGATATCGTTTTCTCGGATATAAAAGAGAAACCAGCCGCCGCAGCTCAGCAGAACATAACAAAAGGTCCAAAGCTGAAACGGCAGCATGGTATAGCAGCCAAGCGCCAGCGGCACGCCGATGATCAGACCGCAGAGGAATCCCGCGGAAAGCAATAAGGAATGATCTATGCATAAAAATCCGACAAGCGGACTGATGACGATAATCAGGCCGATAATATTGCGGCTCAGATAAAAGCAGCGCATCACGAGAGCAAACTCCTCCAATTCGATACTCAAATTCTGTATAGACTTAGTATGAAAAGGCGCGCGGAGATTATACTTTGCATTTTCTGCTAAATCACGCGAAAGCAAGCACGCAAAATTTCGCGAGGCAATGCGGCCTTGTGCGGAAAAGTCTTGTAAAATACGCGGTTTTGCGACGCGAAAATCCCACGAGGCATACGAACTTGTTGAGCACGCGAAATTCCGTAAGGCAGGCGGCCTTGCTATGCACGAGACAGTGCTGAGCGCGCGAGAAACTTCACTGCAAAAGACGGCAAAGAGACGCCGAAACAGACAAAGTTCCCATTTTCGTAACTTTTGGGCAAAAAGATGTAATGCGACCCCACGTTTACGCCAGATAAACCGCTGTTATCAGAAATAACGGAAGAATTTCCTGTATAGTTTTTTGAAATTTGTAGCATGAGACAATGAGGCTTTTGTTCTATTGGAGAACAAAACAAAAAATAAGAGAGACGCGTCTGGAGAGATGTGCTGCGCGTGAATCCCAGTACGCCGCGTTACATCTTTTGAGGATTTTTTGCCCAAAAAGCGGCGCTTGTCGGAACGTCGGGGCGATGCCACGCAAATCGCTTGTGAGAACTTTGAAAGAAAAAGCGGCGCTTGCCGGAACATCGGGGGCAATGTCACGCAGAGCGCTTGTGGGAACTCTGAAATAAAAAGCGGCGCTTGCCGGAACGTCGGGGCGATGCCATGCAGATTGCTTGTGGGAAGTCCGAAAGAAAAGCGGCGCTTGCCGGAACGTTTGGGAAGATGCGAAGGTGTAGATTTGCGGAAAAATGCGGAATGAGGGTTGCAAAATGACAAAAACATGGTATGATAGGAACATGAAAAACGCGTCTTTTGGCGCAATATGAGGCCATATTGATGATGATGAGATAGAACGAAAATCGGAGCGACTGATATGAAAGCATTTTTGGAAACAAAACTCGGCCTTGTCTTTGACGGAGTTTGGCAGATGAGAGAAATTCTGTTCTTGCTCGCGGCAGCAGCGTTTTGCTTTTTGCTGCTCGCGCTTGCGGCACAGCTGATCCAAAGAATCGTTAACAGCCGGAAACTGAAAAAAGATACGATTTTTAGCCATCGTAAGAATAAATATAAAGATGGAATCGGGAAACGCAGAAATCGAAAGTATTAGCGATGAGAAGAAGATCGCAAAGATGTAATCCGGTCAAAAAGATGAAACAATCTTAGAAACCCATGGTAAACCGGAACGGTTCACAACCGATCGGCACGAAAAAATCACTGCCATGGAAAGCGCCGAAAAGCCATGAAAAACCGGAATGGTTGGAATAGGAAAGACGAAACGGAAGGATTGACAAAGAAAAAAGAATAAGGTATGTATCCCCGCAGAGGCGGGGGGATTTTTTTGCCATTTTTTCGGACAGCCGCAGAGATTCGCGAGCCGTATCGCTTCGACGCGGGAGTCCATGACCGCGAGCCGCATCGCTTCACCTCGGGAGTCCATGACCGCGAGCCGTATCGCTTCGACGTGGGAGTCCATGACCGCGAGCCGCATCGCTTCGCCGCAGCTGTTCATGGGTCTGCGCACTGCTGCAGGAGTCCTGACCGCTTAGGCGATGCCAAAGAATGGCTTTTAGAACAGATAACCGTTTGTATCGCAGCACTGACAGGCGATAGAGCGGATTCCTGCCGAACTTGGCAGACAGCCACCGGCGTTCGCGGGCTGCTGCGCGCTGCCGCAGGCAATTATGCTCGGCTGCGGGCTGCCGCAGCTATTTTGCGCGTGCTTTTGACAATCGCAGCTTTGCTTACAGCTGTTTTGCGGCCGCGTGTTTTGAGCGTCGCAGCTTTGACTGCAGGACGCGCAGGTTTCGATTCCGGCGCATTGACCGAGATCATCGCAGCAGGTGGGAACTTCATCGGCCTGCAGCGCGAACAAGGTCGGTCGGATAACCTGCAGATGGATGCTCGGCGTCAACACAAGATTAGAGTTGAGAATCAGGGAAACCGATTCCGGACAAGCGGCGGTACCGGCTGTATCGACAGTCAGGGTCGGGTTCATAAGCACGCCGCAGGCATGAAAGTCGAAAAGCAGAGACGGTGAGATACCGTTGGTCTGACATGGAATTTCGACACAGTACATCGCGAAATTACTGCTGCCGGAGACGGTAAGCGGGAAGAAACCGCTCTTGTCATTCTTCGTTTTGAGCGTGAGTTTGAAATCGCGATTTTGTTTGCCGTTGGAAACAGTGCCTTCCAGTACGATGGTCAGGGATACTGCCCAAGGACCGGATGCTTCCGCGAGGAAAAAGTGTTCGTCTCTGCCGCAGGTTGGGCCGCAAGGACTGCAAGTGCCGCATCCATCGCAAAGGTGGCGATCGATCGGCGCACAAGGGCATTTGGTGATATCCGGCATGATGCCGCTCAGATCAGCGATATAGCGGCCGTTTCGCAGCCCAAGCGCGGAAACCGCAAAACCATCGACGGTTACCGCGTCAGCAGTCAGCAGACCGCTTTGGGTCGGCGCGATTTCATTGATTGTGACACAGGAATTGGTGATGGTGAATTTGGTGCCGCAGTTTAGGTCAAAATCACCGCAGCCGCAGCAGCTCGCACCGACGCAGCTTCCGCAGCCGCAGCAATTGTTCGCGCAGCCGGCGTTTCCAAAGCAGTTACAGCCTGTGCCTGCGCCGCCGTTGCAGCCTGTGCTTCCGCAGCCACCGCCGCATCCGCAGCCGTTGCTGCCTGCGCCGCCGCAGTTTGTGTATCCTCCGCAGCCACCGCCGCAGTTTCCAATGCCGCAGTTCACACGCGACGGGCCTCCGATGCGTAACTCCTGCGTGAAGTTTGGGTTTTGGGCAATGAGAGGGACGATGATTGGACAGGAAGATTCTTCTTTGTCATAAAAAATCTTATCCAGATAAACCTGATTTCGCGCGATACCGACCTTGCCGCCGCTGCCGGTACAGTCGCAGGTGCCGCGCGTGTCGGCGTTGCGCGTGTTTCTCGTTTGATTACATGTTGTATTCATCATAAATTACCTCTTTTCATAATTCGATAGGTACTACAATATATGCGCGGCAGGGAGGAACGGCCACAAAGGTTAGAGAACACAGGGGTCTTCCGCGCGTGACGATCCCGCAAGGGCGAGGAGCTGCAGAGCGCTGCTGCTGTTAATGCGGCAGCGCCGCTTCGCAAGTGCGCGTAACGAAATTTGAGATTTCTATGCGTGCCTGGCACTTATGAATACGCATTGCACCGCAAGGTACTTTTTGCATAATCAAAAAACGCCCACTTTTCTGTGCGCGTTATCGTTGTGATACCTTCAGCTGACATGAGCATACACGCTTAGACGACTTGCAATTTCAACGTATGCTGCGTTTTCGTCTCAAATCTGCGTTCAGTAGGCCTTCGTCCTGCGGCCTTGCCTGCACCGAAATTTCAAGCAGCCGGGTTCCAGGGAAGTTTGCAGAGAAAATATTTGCCTCTGCGCGAGGCGAATGAGCGAGGCGTAGTGGTGCTGCGGTAAGCGAAGACAACAAGGCATGGAAGCAAACAGGCCTTTGTAAACCATGTGGGTCTTTGTCAGCTGAAGGGATTGATTTTAAATACAAAATGCGGCGTAGAGCGGAACGATTTTTTTGTTGTCCTCCAAGCCGAAATTTTTGGCAGAGAGCTTGATCGCATAAGGGGGCTTGTAGGTATCCATATAGACCTTTAGGCTCTTGGCTCTCGTGTTGTCTGCAGACTTGACCTCAATGGGAATGAGCTGACCGTTACGCTGAATAATAAAATCAATTTCAGCTCCTCGCGCGGACTCCCAATAGTAGGTGTGGTAGCCGTTCATGGTAAGCTGCACATTGACATAATTCTCTGCCATACCGCCCTTGAAGTCGTTAATTTCTTCGACCATATAGAGGACGTCATTGGCGGCTAAATCTTTTTTGGCGCAAAGCAATCCTAAGTCGGACACATAAATCTTGAACGCATCAATATCGCGGTAGTTTTCAAGCGGCTTTTTGATTTGCTCGACCTTGTAGACCTGTGATACGATGCCGGACAGACAAAGCCATGTAATCGCATTTTCAAATTCGGAAGCCCGTCCGCCTTTTTTTATCAGTTTATATTGGAAACGGGTATTCTTTTTGGAGAGTTGAACGGTAATGTTGTCGTAGGCAAGTCTGGTTTTCTTGATTTCATTTAAGTTATTA
>ERZ857480.91466-NODE-141830-length-19931-cov-13.0000_pt1 | contig 19931 bp, 19 predicted proteins | sample MGYA00519767_ERZ857480 | MGnify/ENA primary metagenome ERZ857480 (study PRJEB31778, sample SAMEA3449210) | human gut metagenome | biome: human gut; feature: human-associated habitat; material: faeces | place: United Kingdom | collected 2010/2012 ...
GCACCTCCGCCGAGGTGCTGAGCCGCTACGCGCTGGACGGGACGTGCAAGATGACCAGCGAGCTGGTGGCCAAGGCCGCCACCCAGCTGAAGAAGATGAATGCCCCCACGTTCGACGGCAAGTACGTGTGCATCATCCATCCCAGCGTGGCCTTCGACCTGCGGCAGGACGAGGCGTGGATCGCCGCCCACCAGTACGCTGCCGCCACGGAGCTGTTCTCCGGCGAGATCGGCGAGCTCCACGGTGTGCGCTTTGTGGAGACCACCGAGGCCAAGATCTACCGAGGTGAGGATCTGGCGCAGAACGCACGCACCCTGACGGTCAGCGGCGCGGCGGCCAACAGTACCGAGGTGAGCTTTACCGGCGGCACTGTGGCCGCCGACGCACTGGCGGGCCGCTATGTGCTTATCGGCAGCCAGCGCGTGAAGGTGAAGTCCAACACTGCGGCCAAGCTGGTGCTGGAGCAGGCTGTCACCGCATCGGACAAGGCCACCATCTGCCCGGGCGAGGGCGGTAAGGACGGCTGTGCCGTGTATGGCTGCCTGTTCCTGGGCAAGGGCGCCTACGGCGTGGTGGATCTCAGCGAGGGCACGGAGGTCATCGTGAAGCCCCGCGGCTCCTCCGGCACCGCAGACCCCCTGGACCAGCGCTCCAGCGTGGGCTGGAAGGGCGTCCACGCCGCCGCTATCCTGTACGACGAGTACATGGTGCGCGTGGAGTGCGGCTCCAGCTATTCCGGCGAGGACAAGGCCAACTGACAGGGCGCGGGAGGGGCGGCAGGCCCCTCCCGCAGCTCAGGGAAACGATGAAAGGAGAACGGCGTGATGAAGGAAAATATGGTGTCCATCTTCCTGCCCCGCGGCAGAAAAAATGAGGAGAACTTTGTGATCGTGTCCGTCAACGGGCGCAGCTGGAAGATCATGAAGGGCGTGCAGGTGCAGGTGCCCGGCTATGTGGCGGAGGTGCTGGAGAACAGCCGCATGATGGCGGAGACCGCCCGCCGCTATGTGGACGAGCGGGCCAACTGACATGGGCAGAATGACGGCGGGGCAGATGCTGGGCAGGGTGGACGCCCTGTTGCCCAACCAGTACGGCAGAGAGGAGAAGATGCAGTGGCTGGCGCAGGCCGAGGGCTTCGTGCTGCGGGAGGCGGAGCAGGCCACGGGGGCGCTGCCGGGGGTGACGGAGGAGTACGCGCTGACGGCGGAGGCCCCCTACGACGAGCTGTACCGCCACTATGTGGAGGCGCAGATCCACTACGCCAACGGCGAGATGGCGCGGTACAACAACGCGGCGGCCCAATGGAACAACGCCTTTCTGACCTACAAGGATTATCGGTGCCGCAGGGAGCGGCCTCAGCGGAGCGCGGCGGCACTGCGCCTGTTTTAAGGAGGTGGGGGGATGTATTTTCCCAAGCTGACGGCGCCGGCGCAGCGGCGCGTGACGGTGGACCGGTTCCTGGGGCTGGACCGGCGGGCGGGCAGCGCCATGGGCTGCTTTCAGAATATGGAGAATCTGTGGAGCGGCGGGTACCCGGCGCTGGAGACCCGTCCGGCCAGAGGCGAGGCTGCGGTACTGAGTAAGCCCAACGGGCTGACGTGCCGCGATGCGCTGGTGTGGGTGGACGGCACGGCACTGTACGTAGGCGGAGAAAAGACGGGGCTGGCGCTGTCCGACGGCGAAAAGCAGCTGGTGAACATGGGGGCGTACCTGTTGATCTGGCCGGACAGAAAGTACATCAACACGCAGGACCTGTCGGACTTCGGCAGCATGGAGAACCGGAACGTCACCGCGGGAGAGGTGACGACGGCGCTGTGCAGAAGCGGCGGCGAGGAGCTGGGGGACTATGCCGCAGGGGCGGCGGCCCCTGATGCGCCGGAGGCGGGCACTCTGTGGCTGGATACCTCCGACGCCGAGCCGGTGATGAAGCGGTACGACGGCAGCGCGTGGCTGGACGTGGAAAACGTGTGTACCAAAATATCCGCCGCCGGTATCGGACGGGGCTTTGCCGCCGGAGACGGCGTGACGGTGGAGGGCTGCGAGGCCCAGACCCTCAACGGCCTGCACGTGCTGGATGCGGCGGGCGATGACTGGATCGCGGTGCCGGCGGCGACAGCCAAGGTGGGGAGCCAGACGGCGGAGGTGACGGCGGCGCGGCGCGTGCCGGACATGGACTTCGTGGTGGAGCAGGGTAACAGGCTGTGGGGCTGCAAGTACGGCATCGTGGACGGGCGGCCGGTGAACGAGATCTACGCCAGCAAGCTGGGGGATTTCCGGAACTGGAACAGCTTCGCAGGGCTCAGTACCGACAGCTACGCGGCGTCCCGCGGCTCTGACGGGGCGTTTACCGGCGCGGCGGCGTGTCTGGGCGGCGTCATCTTCTTCAAGGAGGACTGTATGGAGCGGGTATACCCCAGCGCCACCGGCGCGCATCAGATCGTGACGCTGCGCTGCCCGGGCGTGAAGAAGGGATGCCACGGTGCGGCCGCCGTGGTGGACGGGACGCTGTTCTACCTGGGGCTGGGCGGTGTGTACGCCTTCGATGGCAGTATGCCCAGCTGCGTGTCCATGCCGCTGGGCAGTGTACGGTATCAGGACGGCGCGGCGGCGGGCTGGAACGGGCAGTACTGGCTGGCGGCGCGGGATGGAGACGGGAAGCGGCACCTGCTGGTATACGATACGGCGCGGGGACTGTGGCACCGGCAGGACGACGCCGACATCATGGCGTTCACCGTGTGCGACGGGGCGCTGTACGGTCTGGCGAGGGACGGCAGGCTGCTGGACATGACCGGCGGCAGCGGACGGCAGGAGACGGCGCTGCGGTGGATGGCGGAGACGGGGGAACTGGGACTCTCTCAGCCGGAGAACAAGTATCTGGCGCGGCTGGAGCTGCGGGTGCAGCCGGAGGATCGGGCGCGGCTGGAGGCCAGCGCCAGCTATGACGGCGGACGCAGCTGGGAGACGCTGGGACAGGTCATCGGCGGTGACGGACAGACCCGCGGGTATCTGCTGCATCTGCGGCCCAGACGATGCAGGCAGGTGCGGCTGCGGCTGCAGGGCACCGGCCGGTGCCGCGTGTTCAGCATGTCGGCGGTGTATGAGAAAGGAAGTGACGGCCCGTGAGTACCATCTCTATGCCCGCGTGTCCCGCAGGCAGCGTACAGCAGCAGGTGATGCAGCAGTACTCGTATCTGTTCCAGATGGCCCAGCAGCTGAATCTGGCGCTGGAGCGGCTGGAGCAGGGCACCGGCGCGTCCTCCGGCGGAAAGGGGACGGAGCAGCAGTACCGGAAGCTGCGGAGCCTCATTACCGGTGGGGAGGAGCGGCTGAAGCGGGCCGTGGAGGAGTTGGCGGCGCAAGTGGAGACGGAATACATGGCGGCGGACAGCTTTGATGGGCAGGCGGCGGCGCTCAGCGGCCGTCTGGAGGCGGAGCCGGAGAAGCTGGGAGCGTATTACGGCTTTGCCGCGACGCTGAGGAACGGCCTGGCAGCGGTGGCGGACGCCTTCGACCGGTACAGGGAGAACGCGGCGGCCTGCGTTCGGATGGGCGTCGTAGGGTACGACGGGACCGCGCCGGTGTACGGCACGGCGGTGGGCTTCGGACTGGCCTGCCGCGATGCAGACGGGGAGACGGAGGTGGAGCCTAACGGCTTCCGTGCCGTCTTTACCGGCGAGGAGCTGTCGCTGCGGCAGGACGCTCAGGAGGTAGCTCGTGTGGCGGACGGCAGACTGCACGTCAACGGTATGGCGGCGCTGGGCGGCGCGGATGTGGGCGGCTGGCGCATGGAGGACAACGGGGACGGATTGGCAATCCGCTGGATCGGAGGGTGAGAGATGAACGCGGCACAGAGGAGCAGCCGCACCGTGAGTATGGCGGGGTTCGAACTGACGGCGAGGGACGCTGTCATCGGGCAGAGCGGCACGCTGACGGTGGTGAAGCCGGGGAACGGGTACACATTCCGATTCTCCTACGCCTTCGGCGGGGCGTCCGGCACGCTGGAAAGCGGCGATGTCCGGCAGGTCAGCCATGCGGCGGGCAGGGCGGTGTACCGCTGGCGCGTGCCGGAGGAGCTGGCGCAGCAGATCCCGGACGCCCTGCGGGGTACAGGGACCATGTCCATGGCGGTATACAGCGGCGCAGAGCAGGTGGGCAGTGTGCAGACGGCGTTTACCGCCTATGTGCCGCCGTCTATGGCGCCCACGGCGTCGGTGCAGGTGTCGGCGGTCAGCGATAACACGGCGGTCAGCGGCTGGGGCGTGTGCGTGCAGGGACTCAGCCGCGTGCAGTACACGGTGACGGCGGCAGGGGCCGGCGGCGCATCGGTGCAGGCGTGCCGCTTTACCTGCGGAGGTCAGACCGTGGCGGGACTGTCAGGAAAGACAGCACCCATCGCTGCGGCAGGGACGCTGATCCCCTCCGCAGTAGTGACGGACAGCCGAGGCCGCTCGGTGACGGCGGAAAGCGAGGCGGTGACAGTGTATGCCTACCACCGGCCTACACTGGCGGCGGAGGTCATCCGGTGCAAGGCAGGCGGTACGGCAGCGGAGGACGGCGCGTACCTGAAGGTGACGGGTACCGCGTCCTGCGCCTCCGTAGGAGGACGGAACACCGTGCAGGTGCGGGTGCGCTGGCGTCCTGCGGGCGGCAGCTGGAGCGGCTATACCACACTGGTCAGCGGCGCGGAGACAGTGGTAGGCGGCGGCCTGGCGGCGGACGCGGCCTATGAGGCGGAGGTATCCGCCGTGGATACGGCGGGCGGCGTCCGGACGGTGCGGCAGCTGCTGCCGCCGGTATCGCCGGTGACGCTGCACCTGCACAGTGGCGGCAGGGGCGCGGCCTTCGGCAAGAGAAGCACCGGTGAAGCGCTGGAGTGCGCGTGGCCGGCGGTGTTTTACGGCGATGTGGAGGTGTCCGGCGGGCTGACCCTGGGCGGACAGGCGCTGACGGACGCGCTGTGGCCCGTGGGCTGCGTGCGGCTGACGGCAGAGGATACGGAGCCCCAGCCGTCGCCGGAGGGGGCGGAATGGGAGCGCGTGGACTGCGGCATGGCGGGTATCTATGCCTGGCGCAGGATCACTTGAGGAGAAAGGACGGAACGATGGCATCGACATATACCATGGTGGGCTATGGCTCGCAGGGCGAGTCTGTGCGCCGCCTGCAAAGCGAGCTGAACAAGCAGGGCTATCAGCTGGACGAGGACGGTGTGTTCGGCGAAAAGACCCGCGCGGCGGTGCGGGACTATCAGAAAAAGAACTCCCTGAAGCGGGACGGCATCGCCGGTGACGAGACGTGGGGCAGCCTGATGAGCGCGTCGGCATCGGCGGCGGAGGAGCCGCAGGCATCCGTGCCTAAGGCCGCGCCTACGGCCAGAACGGCCAAGGCACTGGCAGAGCTGGAGGCCGGCTACAAGCCGTCGGACAGCGTAAAGGAGGCGCTGGCCCATCGCGACAGCGTGGCATCCCAGCGGCCCGGGGACTATGAGTCCCTGTACGAGCAGCAGCTGGCGCAGCTGTACGGGGAGCTGACGGGGCGTGCGCCATTTTCCTACGATCCCGAGGCGGACGGCGGCTTTCAGCAGTATACGCAGCTGTACACTCAGCGGGGCCGCACCGCCATGGAGGACACCATGGGTCAGGCGGCGGCGCTTACCGGCGGGTACGGCTCCAGCTATGCCCAGGGCGCGGGGCAGCAGGCGTACAGCCGATACATGCAGGAGCTGATGGCCCTGCTGCCGGAGTTCGAGGATCGGGCACGGAGCGCCTATCAGCAGGAGGGGAACGACCTTCGCGCCCGCTACGACCTGCTGGATCAGCGGGAGCAGAACGCCTATGGCCGCTGGCAGGACGATGTGTCACTGTGGGAGAAGCGGCTGGCTCTGGCGCAGGAGGAGTATGACAACGCCAGCGCGGAAGATCGGAAGCTCTACGAGACCATGCTGGGCCACTACCGCAGCAAGGCCCAGCAGGAGCAGAAGCTGTCGGCCTCCGGTGCGGAGGTCAGCGATGGGCTGCCATACGGCGGCGCGTCCGGTCCTTCCGGCGCTTCCGGCTCTTCCGGCAGCGGCTCCGGCAGCAGCGGCGAGTCACTGAGTTCCGTGGCTGCCGCCAGTCTGCACCGCACAGTGGCCAGCTATCTGAGGCAGGGTAAGCTGGCGGAGGCCAAGGCCCTGCTGGCATCCTACAAGGACCGGATGACGCCCATGCAGAAGCGGCAGTTTACCCTGATGTTCCAAGGCTACGATGAGACAGCGTCGCTGTGAGCGATCGAATGGGTCTTGCATTTGCGGGCGGCATATGGTAAGATACCCCCAGCGTAGAGGTGCGGGGCAGCGGGCGCGCTGTCCCGCATTTCTTGCCATCAGGTGACAGGCATGCGTGCCCTTGTCAGCTGATGGTATCCGCACTGCTGAAAGGAGACCATCATGGGAAAGAAAGGGTATATTCTGTCAGGCGCAGCCCTGCTGGCGGCACTGACGCTGCTGGCCGGCTGCGGTAAGAACAACGATACGGAAGATAAGAACAAGCCGGACACCGACCCGGCGCAGGAGATCGTGCTGGTGCAGCCGGAGGCCGCCGACGTGCCGGTGGACTTCGAGACGGCGCAGAAGGCGTGGCCCGATGCCTACGCCTATATGAAGATCCCCAACGCCACGGGCTGCGCCATCCGCGAGGGCGGCTTCATCGCCCAGCATCCGGTGGATGACGGCTGGTATCTGTACCGCGACCTGGACGGCAACGACAACAAGGCCGGTACGCTGTATACCGAGGCTACCTATAACGACACGAAGCTGGACGATCCCGTCACCGTGGTCTACGGCCACAATATGGCCAACCGCACCATGTTCGGCGGCCTCCAGAGCTACGCCGAGACGCTGAAGTTTGACGACAAGGCGGTGGTGGAGGTCTATCAGAGCGGGCGGAAGATGACGTACCGCATTTTCGCGGGCATCCCTTACGACACCACCCACATCCTGTACTACCACGATTTCACCGATGAGCAGGTATTTACCGACTTCTTCGCGGCGCTGGACAAGGCAGCCACGGACAAGAGCTATTCCGGCAGCGACCATAAGAACGGCTTTGCACCCTCCGCCGGCAGCGTCAACGTCAACCGCGACGATCTGCCCAAGTGGGGCGACAAGGTGCTGGTCCTGTCCGTGTGCAAGAACGGCGATGACGCCCACCGCTATCTGGTGATGGCCAAGCTGGTGGAGGACTCCGCCGAGCCCCTGCGCATGACCCGCGAGGAGGCGGAAAAGGCCGGCCTGACCGACCGCATCATCGGCGTGGCGCCGGCGGAGGACGACGCCGCGGCGGATACGACGGGCAAGACCGACACCGCCAAGACGGATACGGCCAAAACGGATACCACGAAAACCGACACCTCCAAAAAGACGGATACCACGAAAAAGGACAACTGAGAAAAGCCCTCTCCCGCCTGGCGGGAGAGGGCTTTTGCGATCCTTTACAGCATTTCGGGGAGGGTGAACAGGTCCCAGGGCGCCGTGTCCGGCGGCGGGCAGGTGAAGGTCACGGGCTCGCCGGTCTGGGGGTGGACGAAGGACAGGCGGCAGGACCACAGGGCGATGGGATACGGCGCGTCGGACGCACCATACTTGCGGTCACCTGCCAGAGGCAGACCGCGGGAGGCGAACTGTACCCGTATCTGGTGGGTACGGCCGGTGTGGAGCCGGACGCGCACCAGCGTCATACCGTCGGAGCTGTCCACAGTGGCGAAGGATAGGCGGGCCTCCCGCGCGTTGGGGGAGGGGGTGTCCGCCACATAGGTCAGACGGCGCTGGGGATCACGGGCCAGCAGGTCCGTCAGGATGCCGGAGGGCTGGGACGGCGTGCCGCACAGGACAGCCAGATACTCCTTGGTAAAGCGGCGCTCCCGTATCTGCTGGGACAGCAGGGCCGCCGCCATACGGCTGCGGGCAAAGACCATGACGCCGGACACCTGGGCGTCCAGCCGGTGGACGGTGCGGATGCAGTCGGTGTGCAGCTGGGCGCGGAGCAGCTCCGGCATACCGCCGGGCTCATCGGTGGACAGTACGCCCACGGGCTTTACCGCCACCACGATGCGGTCGTCCTGATAGAGAATGTCCATGGTCATCACCTCCTTACGGGGTGAGTGTAGCATAAATCGGGGCGGGATGCAAATTTCCCTTGACAAGATGGGTCTAATGGGTTAGACTACCGGTAAGAGGTCTAACTAAGTAGACCTATCGGAAGGAGGAGATGCGGGTGGAGACACCGAAGATCTTTGACAGCGAGCTGCGGTTCTGCGAGATCCTGTGGGAGCATCAGCCGGTGCGCAGCAGCGAGCTGGCGCACCTGTGCGCGGAGAAGCTGGGGTGGAAAAAATCCACCACCTATACCGTCATCAAGCGCCTGACGGAGCGGGGCGTGGTGCAGACAGAGGACGCCGTGGTAACGGCGCTGGTGTCCCGCGACCAGGTGCAGCGGGCGGAGAGCCGCGCCTTTGTGGAGCGGAATTTCAGCGGCAGTCTGCCCGGCTTTCTCAACGCGTTCGTGGGCGGGCGCGGATTGTCGGCGGAGGAGGCAGACGAGCTGCGGCGGATGATCGCCGATCTTGAGGAGAAAAATCATGACTGATCTGTTTCTGAGAGTGGTGGAGCTTTCGTGGCAGGCCGGCGTGCTGGCGCTGGCGGTAATGCTGGCGCGGCTGGCGCTGCGCCGCGCGCCCAAGTGGGCGGTGTGCATGCTGTGGGCGCTGGTGGCGGTGCGGCTGATCGTGCCGGTCTCCTTGCAGAGCCGCGTCAGCTTGCAGGCGGAGCAGAGCCCCGTGACGGCGGCGCTGGAGCAGCTACCCCAGACACAGGAGACGGCGGACGCCATCCTGCCCAGCGGCGGGGAGGTCCTGACACCCGTTCAGCCTGTGGGATCGGTCACGTCCGCGGAGCCGGTGCAGGCGGCCCGCCCCGTTATGACGGTGGAGGTGCTGACGGCGGTATGGCTGGCGGGCGCGGCATTCATGCTGGCGTATATGCTGGTCAGCTATCTGCGGCTTTACCGGCAGGTGCGGACGGCGGTGCGAGTGGAGGATAACGTCTGCCGCTGCGACCGGTGGGGCACTCCTTTCGTGCTGGGCATGCTCCGGCCCCGCATCTATATACCGGCGGGGCTGGACGAGGCGGACCTGTCTCAGGTGCTGGCCCACGAGCGGAGCCACATCCGGCGGGGCGACCACGTGGTGAAGCCGCTGGCGTTCCTGCTGCTGACGGTACACTGGTTCAATCCGGTGCTGTGGGCGGCGTATGTCCTGCTGGGCCGCGACATGGAGAACGCCTGCGATGAGCGGGTACTGCGGACGCTGGACGGCGCGGGACGGGCGGCCTACTCCCGTGCGCTGGTGGCCTGCGCCGTGCGGCAGCGTCCGGCGGCGGTGTGCCCCCTGGCCTTCGGCGAGACGGCGGTGAAGGAGCGTGTGAAGAACGCCATGAGCTATCGGAAACCGGCGCTGTGGGCGGCGGTGCTGCTGCTGATCGCGGCGGCGGTCATCGGTGTGTGCTTCCTGACCAGTCCCCAGCGGCAGCAGCCTGCCGCCGACGGCAACTGGGACGCGGAGACGCTGTACGCTCTGCGGACGCCCTACGTAGGCGACAACAGCGCTGTGGGCGGCATCATCAGCGCCATCGGGCTGGATCAGCTGGGCACGGGTATCTGGGATGATTTTTCCATCCGGCTCAGCACGGAGCAGGAGCCCTACGGCCTGACGCTGTGCTACGGCACCAGCTACGAGAACGTGGTGGGGGCCGGCGAAGGGATCACACTGCGAATGGAGGCCGGCAGTTATCTGGCCATGGCCCTTGTGGATAATCTGGACTGGGTGGCGTGGCAGATGGACGGCGTGGAGTCCGGCCGCGTCACCAACGACGGCACCTACGACATCGCCGCGGCGCGGCAGAGCGTGGACGGCCTGCGGCAGCTTATCGCGGCGCTGGAGACCGGGCTGGACAGCGGCTCTGTGGGCGGCGGGCGGCAGATGTACTTCGGTCCTGCGTCCATGACCCGCGACGACGGCGTGAAGGCCGAGCTGGTGAATGTGACGTATCAGAATGACTGGCTCAACGGCGAGATGCGGGTCACGCTGCCCGCTGCGGCGTCGGCCCGGTACGCAGGGGAGGGCGGCACCGCATCGCTGCTCAACGACTTTACACTGTATGCCCAGACGGACGACGGCCCCAAAAACGCCGCGGCAGAGGATGTCCGCATCGAGAAGAACGGGGAGGATACCGTCCTGTGCCAGCCCTTCTCTCTGGGTATCCAGATCCCCACGGCTCAGGGCTTCACCGTGCGATTCTGGGCCGGGGAGCTGGGCCCCCTGCTGGCGGAGGTCACCGCGGAGGGCGCCGCGGCATCGGAGATCACGCCGTGGCCCTCAGAGGGCGACAACGACCCCGTCAGCATCGACCCGGCGGATTACGGCATCGTGTATGATACGGAGCACATGCCGGACTGGGAGACGTGTCCCCTCAGCTATCTGTGCGCCTATTATCTGGGCGCGGACGGCGCGTATGCCCAGGGCGCTATGGACACGCTGGCCCAGCGGTACCGGCAGGCGCCCAACACGGTGCAGAACTATCTGAACACGCTGGCGGCCAAGTATGCCGGCGTGGACCGGCAGCTCCTGTCTCAGATCCGGCTGGCCGCCGAGAGCCTCTACGGCGCGGAGAACGGCACTTCCGCCGATCCGCTGGTGGGACTGCTGTATAACGAATCCTTCGACTATTCCGACGGCGTGGGCAACAGCGGGCACTACACCTACCGCGTGCCCCAGCTGCTGGCGGACACGGCAGATGCCCGCGCCATCAACGCGGCCATCGCCGACGAGTACGGCCCCATCGTGGAGGAGACGTTGGATGACCGCGCCTCCGGCGTCAGCCTGTCCTGCCTGTACGTGATGTGGGAGAGCTATCGCTGCGGCGACATTTTGTCGCTGGTGGTATCCTGCGGCTGGAGCTTCGACAGCAACCAGTACAGCGTGTACCTCTACGATACGGCCAGAGGCGTCCGGCTCACCACATCGGAGCTGCTGACGGCGCAGGGCGTGGACGAGACGGCGTTTTTGAATGCGGTGCGGCAGGCCGCCGCCGATACGTTCGATGCGCTGTACGGACAGACTGGCGATGCCGCGGCGGAGCGCCGGACGTGGACGCTGTCCGATGCCAATATCAATAGGGATGTACCGGCTTACGCGGACGCCGCAGGACATCTCTACGCGGTGCTGCCCATCGGCTCGCCCGCCGGTGCGGACGCCTATGAGCAGGTGCTGGCGCTGGATGTGGGCGCATGACAGACAGAAAAACGGGGAAGGGCCCGCGGCGTCGCCGCGGGCCCCTTTTTGCTCTTTCTGGAGAGTTTTTTGGAACAATACCGGATTTTTCCGGGAGATGTCTTTTCAAAACGGGCATAGGATGGTACAATAGTACGCAGCTGAAAGACACGAAAGGAGTTTTTCCATGAAGAAAAGTATCCTGCGGGAATATGCCCGCCTGATCGCCCGCAGCGGCGTCAATATCCAGCCGGGGCAGGAGGTGTTCATCACCGCCGAGCTGGATCAGCCGGAGTTCGTGAAGATGCTGGTGGAGGAGTGCTACAGGTGCAAGGCCAGCAAGGTAGTGGTGGACTGGAGCTACCAGCCCCTGCAGAAGCTGCACTTCCGCTACCGCACGCTGACCAGCCTGTCCAAGCTGGACAACTACGAGGAGGCCCGCTGGCAGCACTATGTGGACACCATCCCCTGCCGCATCTACCTGCTCAGCGAGGACCCGGACGGTCTCAACGGCATCAATCAGGAGAAGATGGCCAAGAGCCAGCAGCGCAAGTACCCCATCATCAAGAAGTACCGCGACCAGATCGAAAACAAGTACCAGTGGTGCATCGCCGCCGTACCCGGCGAGGCGTGGGCCAAGAAGCTGTTTCCCAACCTGCGGAAGTCTCAGGCGGTGGAGAAGCTGTGGGAGGCCATCCTGTCCACCAGCCGCGCGCTGGAGGGCGACCCCGTGGCCAACTGGGACGCCCACAACAAGGATATGCACGACCGCTGCGCCTACCTCAACGGCCTGCACATCCGGGAGCTGCGCTACAAGAGCGCCAACGGCACCGATTTTCAGGTGGGCATGATCCCCGAGGCCCAGTTCTGCGGCGGCTGCGAAAAGAGCCTGCAGGGCATCGTCTTTAACCCCAATATCCCCACGGAGGAGTGCTTTATCTCTCCCATGCGGGGCAAGGCGGAGGGCATCGTCTACGCCACCAAGCCCCTGAGCTATCAGGGCCAGCTCATCGACGGCTTCTGGATCCGGTTCCACGAGGGCAAGGCCGTGGAGTGGCACGCCGCGCAGAACAACGACCTGCTGACCAAGCTCATCACTATGGACGAGGGCAGCGCATATCTGGGCGAGTGTGCGCTGGTGCCCTACGACTCCCCCATCAGCCAGTCCGGCCTGCTGTTCTACAACACGCTGTTCGATGAGAACGCGGCCTGCCATCTGGCACTGGGCATGGGCTTTGCCGACACCATCCGCGGCTTCGAGGAAAAGACGCTGGAGGAGTGCCGCGCCCTGGGCGTCAACGATTCCATGGTACACGAGGACTTTATGATCGGCTCTGCCGACATGAGCATCGACGCCGTGTGCGAGGACGGACGCACCGTCCCCATCTTCCGCAACGGCAGCTGGGCGTTCTGAGCCAACATAAAAAAGAGGGAGCGGTCCCGCAGGGACCGCTCCCTCTTTCTGCACCCTCCTGCGTCCTGACGCATAGCATGAAGGGAGACGACAAGGAAAGGGAGGCTTTAGATATGGAGAGCAGCAGCGTGCAGAAGGGGCCGGAGCAGTGGTTCCTGGCTGCCCATCCGGAGCGGGGCACCCTGCGGGTGCAGGTGTCCACGGGGCGGGGCCTGTTCCCCGTGGAGGGGGCGCAGGTGGAGATCTACCGGTATTTCGGGCCGGAGCGCACCGTGTTCTACGAGGGGGTCACGGACAGCTCCGGCATCGTGGAGGGCATCTGCCTGCCGGCCCTGCCGACAGGCTGGTCCCAGTCATCGGAGACGGCGGGGATCAGCGGCACCGCGTATCAGGCATCGGTGCGCCACCCGCAGTACAGCACGGTGGACGCCCGACAGGTTGCGGTGTTCCCACGGATCGAAACGATTTTGGCGGTGTCACTGGAATTGGCCTGAGAGGAGGGAGGAGCCATGCCGTTTCCTGTGGTGCCGGAGTATATCACCGTCCATCTGGGCCCGCCGGATCAGACGGCGGAGAACGTGACGGTGCCGTTTACCGACTACATCAAGAACGTGGCCAGCAGCGAGATCTACCCTACGTGGCCGGAAAGCGCCCTGCGGGCCAATATTCTGGCCCAGATCTCCGTGGCGCTGAACCGCATCTACACCGAGTATTACCGCGGCCGCGGCTACGATTTCGACATTACCAGCTCTACCCGCTACGATCAGGCCTACGTCCCGGGGCGCAGCACCTTTGAGAACATCGACCGGCTGGTGGACGACAGCTTCAACGACTACATTGTGCGGCAGGGTAACGTGGAGCCGCTGTACGCCCAGTTCTGTGATGGTGTCCGCACTCAGTGCCCGGGTCTGTCCCAGTGGGGCAGCGTGGACCTGGCGGAGCAGGGCCTGACGCCCTATGAGATTTTGCAGCGCTACTTCGGCGACAATATCAACATCGTGTTCAACGCGCCGGTAGGGGACGGCACCCCGTCGTACCCGGGCCGCCCGCTGACCCGCGGCTCCGTGGGAGAGGACGTGCGTACCATCCAGCAGCAGCTGGAGCGTATCCGCCGCAACTACCCGGCCATCCCCCGTATCACCGAAATTTCCAACGTGTTCGATCAGGAAACGGAGGATGCCGTCCGCGCCTTCCAGCGCATCTTCAATCTGGAGGAGGACGGCATCGTGGGCAAGGCCACGTGGTACAAGATCAAGATGATCTACAACGGCGTCAAGAGCCTGTCGGAGATCACCAGCGAGGGACTTACCATCCCGGAGGCACAGCGGGTGTATCCGGAGGCACTGCGACTGGGCGACACGGGGCTGAACGTGGAGACGGTGCGGTTCTATCTGGCGTTTCTGGGCTACTTCCTGCCCCAGGTGCCGCCCATCCCCATCACCGACACCTTCGACGAGGCTATGCTGGACGCGGTCTACGCCTTCCAGAGCGCCTACGGCCTGACGGTAGACGGCGTGGTGGGCCGCAATACGTGGAACGCCCTGCAGAACGTGTATGAGCAGACGCTCTACACCCTGCCCGCCGACTATCAGGAGTTTGCGCGGGAGGTGTACCCGGGCCGCTTTCTGGTGCTGGGGGACACGGGGCCGGAGGTAACGCTGCTCCAGACGCGGCTGAACCAGATGGCCGCCCGGGACAGTACCCTCCCCACCGTTGCTGTGGACGGCGTGTACGGGCAGGAGACGGCCCGCGCCGTCCGTGCCGTCCAGCGCTCACTGGGATACAGCGCTACCGGCGCCGTGGGGCCTGTGCTCTGGTCCTACATCATCACCCAGGGCCAGGGCTACGGCGTGTTCTGAGCACAAAAAAACAGGACCGTTTCAACGGTCCTGTTTTTTTGTGCTTACAGGCTGCTGCCGTCGGTCTGCTTCAGCAGGTCGGCCAGTGATACGCTGTCCAGATAGCCGTTGATGAGGCTGTCCAGCTTCTCCCACATGGGCAGGGTGTGGCACTGACCGGCCCGGGGGCAGGTGTTTTCCGCCCCCTCCAGACACGTGACGGGAGCCAGCGATCCCTCCGTCAGCCGCAGGATCTCACCCACGGAGTACTGGTCGATGCTGCGGGTCAGACGATAGCCGCCGCCTTTGCCGCGGACACCCTCTACCAGTCCCGCCCGGGACAGCAGGACTACGATGCTCTCCAGATATTTCTCCGACACCGACTGCCTTTCCGCGATCACCGGCAGCGGCGTATAGCTGGCCGCGGGCCGTTGGGCCAGCTCCAGCATGACACGCAGGGCGTACCGCCCCTTGGTGGAAACCAGCATTTGGGTCACCCCTTTCTTAAATACATAGTATATCAGTATGTTGAAGAAAACGCAAGTCTTACATATAGTGATATTTGTTCCGCTTCAGCAGCAGGAACATGCCGGAGATGAGGAACGCGAATACCTCCGCCACGGTGATGGCCCACCAGATGCCGTCCACGCCGAAGAAAACGGGCAGGATCAGCACCGATGCGGACTGGAACACCAGCGTCCGCAGGAACGAGATGGCGGCGGAGACGGCGCCGTTGTTCAGTGCCGTGAAGAAGCCGGAAGTGAAGATGTTGAAGCCCGCCAGCAGGAACGACCACGCGAACAGCCGGAAGGCGTGGACCGTCAGGGCGAACAGACCGGCATCGTAGCCCACGAACAGGCGGGCCATGGGCTGGGCCAGCGCCATCGCCAGCGCCGTCAGCACCACACCGCCGCCGCCCATCAGCAGCACGCTCTTTCCCAGCAGATTTTTCAGCTCCCCGTGGTTCTGCGCGCCGTAGTGATAGCCTACCACCGGCGCGCAGCCGATGGAGTAGCCCACGAAGAGGGAGATGAAGATGAACTGCACGTACATCAGCACGCCGTAGGCGGACACGCCGTCCTCGCCGGCCAGCCGCATCAGCTGAAAGTTGTAGAGCATGCTTACCAGCGATGAGGAGATGTTGCTCATCAGCTCCGACGAGCCGTTGCCGCATGCGGCCAGGATGGGGCGGATGCGCAGGCGGGTAGGGGACAGGCGCAGCAGGCTGGTGTTGGGCTGCAGAAAGTACACCAGCGGCAGCACACCGCCCACGCACTGGCTCAGACCGGTGGCCAGCGCCGCACCGGCCACGCCCCATTTGAACACCGCGATGAACAGGGCGTCCAGCACCATGTTGGTGACACCTGCGGCCACTGTGACCTTCAGACCCAGCTTGGGCTTCTCCGCCGCGATGAAAAAGCTCTGGAACACGTTTTGCAGCATGAAGGCGAATGTGAAGCCGGTGACGATGCGGCCGTACAGCACGCAGTCCGCCATCATGGCGTCCGTAGCGCCCAGGAAGCGGGCCACGGGGCCCATGAACGCGATGCCGATGCCGGACAGCACCGCGCCCAGCGCCAACGTGAACAGCACCATCATGGAGAACGTCCGGTTGGCATTGTCCGGATCGCCCTCGCCCAGAATTTTGGATACCAGCGCCGTGCCGCCGGTGCCGATCATGAAGCCCATGCCGCCCAGGATCATGACGAACGGCATCACCAGATTCACCGAAGCGAAGGCCGTTTTGCCCACGAAATTGGACACGAACAGCCCGTCCACCACGCCGTAGATGGACGTGAACACCATCATCACCATGGACGGCAGCGTGAAGCACAGCAGCTTGCCGTAGGTAAAGTGGTCGGATAAGCGAATATTTTTGGCCATAAAATTCTCCTTGAAAGTACACAGTGCCTGCGAAAAAAGAAGCTCCACCCGAAGATGGAGCTAACGTCCCGCCGGACGGCGGAGTTTTAACTTAAATAAAAGGACACACATCGTGTGTCCTTTTATTTTGTGGTGACCCGTACCGGATTCGAACCGATGTTAAAGGCGTGAGAGGCCTCTGTCTTAACCACTTGACCAACGGGCCATATAGAAAATCACCGGCGATGGGGTCGGTGATCTTCTGCTGGTACACCTTCAGGGACTCGAACCCTGGACACCCTGATTAAGAGTCAGGTGCTCTACCAACTGAGCTAAAGGTGCATGTCTGATTGACACGGCTATTATAATAGATTGTTTTCCGATTTGCAAGAGTTTTTTGCGCGGTCTCCGAAAATTTTCGTATTTTTCGGGAGAATAGGCAGAAATGCGGATATATCGCTTTCCAAATACCGCCGGTTGTGGTACGATACAAGTCTATATCATCAGAGGAGGCGGGAGAGCATGCAGTACGGACAGGTGATACGGGGCCGCTTCCTGACACGCCCCAACCGATTCATCGCCCATGTGGCGCTGCCCGGCGGGGAGACGGTGGTCTGCCATGTGAAGAACACGGGCCGCTGTCGGGAGCTGCTGACGCCGGACGCCGCAGTGTATCTGGAGCGGGCAGCCAACCCTGACCGCCGCACGGCCTACGATCTCATCGCCGTGGAAAAAGGCGATAAGCTCATCAACATGGATGCCCAGGCGCCCAACCGCGTATTCGCCGAGTGGGCGCATATCTTTGACCCTGCGGCCCGGCTGGTGAAGCCGGAGTTCACCTTTGGCCGGTCGCGGCTGGACTTCTGCCTGCAGGGGCCACAGGGTCTGCACCTGGTGGAGGTGAAGGGCGTGACGCTGGAGGACGGCGGCCACGCCCTGTTTCCCGATGCCCCCACGGAGCGGGGCGTCCGCCACCTCCGGGAGCTGGCGAGCGCCGTGGCGCTGGGCCATCGGGCCACGGTGTTTTTTGTGATACAGATGGCGGAGGTCACAGACTTCGCGCCCAACGATGCGACCCACCCCGCCTTCGGCGCGGCCCTGCGTCAGGCGGTAGCCGCGGGGGTGCAGGCGGCGGCGTATACCTGCCGTGTCACGCCGGACAGCATCGTGATGGACCGGCCGGTACCGGTGATCTTATAAGGGAGAGGGACGATACGATGACATTGGTGGAGATTTTCTTGGTGGGCGTGGGCCTGAGCATGGACGCCTTCGCCGTGGCCATCTGTAAGGGACTGGCCATGCCCAGGGTGAACCGGAAGCGGACCCTGCTCATCGGCCTGTATTTCGGCGTGTTTCAGGCCGTCATGCCCCTGACCGGATGGCTGCTGGGGTCCCAGTTTGCCCGCCATGTGACGAAGATGGCCCCGTGGATCGCCTTTGTACTGCTGGCCTGGATCGGCGGCAGCATGATCCGCGAGAGCCTGTCCAAAAAGGAGGAAGAGGAGAAAGCGGAGCCGGCGGAGCTGCGGCACAGGGAGCTTCTGATGCTGGCCATCGCCACCAGCATCGACGCGCTGGCCGTAGGCGTCAGCTTCTCCATGGTGGAGCTGACCGTCTCCATCTACACCGCGGCCGCCCTCATCGGCTGTACCACGTTTGCCATCTCTGCGGCCGGTGTATTCGTGGGCAACCTGTTCGGTGCGCGATACAAGAACCGCGCGGAATTTGTAGGCGGCGCCATCCTGATCCTCATCGGCCTGAAGATCCTGCTGGAGCACTTCGGCGTCCTGTGAAAGCTGCAAAAGCTCATTGAAAATCGCTGCAAAAAAACAAAAGCGATCCTCGAGCATATCTGCCAAAAGCGTCAAAAAAGAGGGCACGCGCCGCGTGCCCTCTTTTTTTGTACCCTTCGCCCTGCCCGCCTCGTCTCGCCGCGCCGCCCTGCCCTGCCGTGTCCCGCTCCGGCGACTCCCCCCGCCCCGACCCTCGCCGCCGCAGGCGATAAAATTTTACATGGATTTTACAAAACCGATACGTTGGATTTGACATTGACCTGTTACGATGGTATCGGTCAGGAATGTGTAAAATATGAGAATGAGTAAACGGGAGAGAACAATATGAGTATCTTTGATGTGCTGACGATGATCGGCGGCCTGTGCCTGTTCCTGTTCGGCATGGACCTGATGGGCCAGTCGCTGGAGCGCCGCGCCGGCGGCAAGCTGCGGACGCTGCTGGACCGGATGACGGGCCGCGTATTCACCGGTTTTCTGACAGGTCTTGCCATCACGGCGGTGATCCAGAGCTCATCGGCCACCACGGTGATGGTGGTGGGCTTCGTCAACTCCGGCCTGATGACCCTGCGGCAGGCCATAAATGTCATCATGGGGGCAAACGTGGGCACCACGGTGACGGCGTGGCTGCTGAGTTTAGCCGGTATTGATGGGGGAAATGTGTGGGTAAACCTGCTGAAACCCACCTCTTTTACGCCGATCCTGGCCCTGATCGGTATTTTCTTCTACATGAACGGCAAAGACCCGAAAAAACGGGACACCGGCGCCATCCTGCTGGGCTTCGCTACCCTGATGTTCGGCATGGACACCATGAGCGACGCGGTGGCGGGCCTGCGCGATGTGCCCGCCTTTTCACAGCTGTTTCTGCTGTTCAAAAACCCGCTGCTTGGTGTGCTGGCCGGCGCCGTGCTGACGGGCATCATCCAGTCCAGCTCCGCCTCCGTGGGTATCCTGCAGGCCCTGGCTGTCACCGGCCAGGTCAGCTATGCCGCCGCCATCCCCATCATCATGGGGCAGAACATCGGCACCTGCGTCACCGCGCTTTTATCCTCCGTAGGCACCAGTAAAAACGCAAAACGAGCGGCTGTGGTACACCTTTTGTTCAATGTCATCGGCGTGGCGGTGCTGCTGACAGGGTTCTGGGTCGTCAAAGCTATATTCGATCCCAGCATCCTCCACGACAGTGCCACCATGTACGGCATTGCTATTGCCCACTCCTGCTTCAACGTCATCTGCACGGCCATGCTGCTGCCCTGCGGTGGGCTGCTGGAAAAATTAGCCATCCGCATCGTGCCGGACGGCCCGCAGGAGCAGGCGGAAAAGCCGGTCCTTGCTAATAGAGCACATGATCACGCCGATGCGTTGGCGTATACTCGTATACACTTCATGAAAAAAAGTCAGCGTAATCGTTGCAATGGATGGCAGCGAAATCGGCAACAGAATGCGTAGGAAATATTTGAAGTAGGAGCAACCGTCAATGGATGCTGCCTCATAGAGGGCATTGGGAACCCCTGGAAGAAGTTGCGCATAATGATGGTATTGTAGGTGCTTACCGCAAAAGGCAGTATCAGCGACCAACGTGTGTTCAGCAGCCCCACATCCCGCACCAGCAGATAGAAGGGAACCAGACCTGCGTTGAACAGCATGGTAAATACCACGAACAGCGTCATCAGCCTGCGTCCTGGCAACTCCTTGCGGGACAGTACAAAGGCACTGGCGCAAGTA
>ERZ857480.35041-NODE-54150-length-19868-cov-6.9888_pt1 | contig 19868 bp, 17 predicted proteins | sample MGYA00519767_ERZ857480 | MGnify/ENA primary metagenome ERZ857480 (study PRJEB31778, sample SAMEA3449210) | human gut metagenome | biome: human gut; feature: human-associated habitat; material: faeces | place: United Kingdom | collected 2010/2012 ...
CCAGTCTGCAAACCTCACTCTCCGCTTCCATCGCCTCAGTGACAGACATAAGCTGATTCATAGATGTATATGCAACTCTTTCAGCAATCTGTCCTTCTGTTTTTCTCTTTTTCTGTGATTCTTCCTGATCAATTTCTTCTATTGCCCGGCACAGTCTCTCAAACCCTTCCTCGCTGTCACCAACTGCTGCCAGTGCAAGTACATAATGCTCCGTTTGCATCTCTACCTGAATGTGATATTTCTCAAGAAGAAGCTGTGCCAGTTCTGTTCCTGTCATCGAAGTATATCGTGTAGAAAAGATCAACTTGGACCGGTCATAATCAAATACTCCTGCTGAACCGATTTCCGGAGAAACCAAACGGATATACTTACATTCTGAGAGTCTTCGTCTTGCCTTCTCAAGAATTCTGGTAAATTCCCTGAACATTTCTTTCCCATCCGTAACCATCTTATCCATACAGGCATCTATACTTGCCATCAAGATATAGGACGGACTGCTGCTCTGATAAATCCCCATAAATCTTCGAATCAGTCTGCTGTCCACACGCTCACTGCAGTTATGAAGAACTGCTGTCTGTGTCATTGCCGGAAGTGTCTTATGAAAACTCTGGATAACCAGATCTGCTCCCAGATCTGCCGCTGATACCGGGAAATAATTTGAAAAATGGAAATGTGCTCCATGTGCCTCATCCACGATCAGTGGAATTTCATGTCTGTGCACGATTTCTGCGATCTTCCCAATATCAGATACTACGCCGTCATAAGTGGGGGAAGTGATCAGCACTGCTTTGATCTCCGGATTCGCGGCCAGTGCTCTTTCCACCTTATCCGGTGAAATTCCGCCGTTTATCCACCACTTTTTGTCCATCTGCGGATAAACATAAGTTGGTGTCAGATTTCTAAGATACAGAGCATGATAAACAGCTTTATGACAGTTTCTTGCAACAAGTATCTGTCCGTTTCCTGGCACTGCTGCTGAAACGGCTGCAAGGAGTGCTGCTGTACTTCCATTGATGCTGTAATAACATTCTCTTGTGCCATATACCTCTGCCGCTGCTTCCTGAGATTCTTTCAGAATTCCCTCCGGATGGTGCAGATTATCAAATCCTTCTATTTCCGTGATATCCCGGTCAAATGGCAGTTTCGTATCAACGGTTCCTGGATTTCTTTTGTGACCCGGCATATGAAACGGATAATAATCTTCCCTGCTGTAATTTTCTAATGCTCTATATAATCTTTCCATAAATTTTATACCTTAAACCTGTAGCCTACACCCCAGATGGTTTCGATATACTGAGGTTTTGCTGTATTAAATTCAATCTTTTCACGGATTTTTTTAATGTGAACAGTGACCGTTGCAATGTCTCCCACAGATTCCATATCCCAGATCTGGCGAAACAGTTCTGCCTTGGTAAATACACGATTTGGATTCTCTGCAAGAAAGGTAAGAAGATCAAATTCCTTGGTTGTAAATGTTTTCTCTTCACCATTTATCCATACTCTTCGGGCAGTCTTGTCAATCTTGATTCCACGAATCTCTATAATATCATTCTTTGCCACATTGGAGCCTACAAGTCTGTTATATCTTTCCATATGGGCCTTTACTCTTGCAACCAGCTCACTTGGGCTGAATGGTTTCGTCATATAGTCATCTGCCCCAAGTCCCAGCCCCCGGATTTTATCAATATCATCTTTCTTTGCTGAAACCATAATGATCGGAATATTCTTTTCCTGACGTACCTGACGGCAGATATCAAATCCGTCAACTTCCGGAAGCATAAGATCAAGAATGATCAGATCATACTCTTCCTTCAGAGCCTTTTTAAGGCCCATATCACCTCTTGTCGCAATCTCGACCTCAAATCCGGATAATTCCAGATAATCTTTCTCCAGATCTGCGATTGCTTCTTCATCCTCAATAATCAGTATCTTACTCATTTACAGGTACCTCCTGGTATTTTCTCAAAACAAAGTACATGATCGTGCCAATATCCTCCCGGCTGGTGGCCCATACCTTACCGCCATGATCCTCCAGTATCTTTCGCACGATTGAAAGGCCGATTCCACTTCCTCCTTTTGCAGAATTACGCGAAACATCTGTCCGGTAAAAACGATCGAAAATATACGGAAGATCTTTGGCTGCAATCCCCTTTCCGTTATCTTCAATCTCGACCTGCACAAAATCTCCGACATCTTTTACCCGGATCTGTATGATGCCCTTCATTCCTTTTGCCTTATCCATATATTTAATGGCATTACTGATAATATTATGGATCACTCTTCGAATCTGTTCTCCATCGGCAATGACCTGTACATCACTGTCTACATAATTGGCATAACAGAGCTGAATTCCTCTTGTCTCCAGTTCCAGACCAACTTCCTCTGCACAGTCCGAAAAATAATCTTCTACATTCAGTTTACTGAAAGTATATGGAATACGGTTTGTATCGATCTTGGAATAAAAAGTAAGCTCGTTGATCAGATGATCCATCTCAACCGTTTTATTATAGATTGTACGGACATAACGGTCCATCTTTTCCGGTGTGTCTGCCACACCGTCCATAATACCCTCAACATATCCCTTTACAGCTGTGATCGGTGTTTTGAGATCATGTGAGATATTGCTGATCAGTTCCTTATTTTCTTTATCCAGAACAATTTTTTCTTCTGCCGATTCCTTGAGCCTTCTTCTCATTTCTTCGAAGTCCCTGCAAAGTTCCGAAAACTCATCTGTTCCCTCCACAGAAAGAACAAAATCAAGATTGCCATCCTTGATATTCTGCGTGGCTTTCCGCAGTTTTACCAGTGGAGTGGCTACACTTCTGTATATCCAGAGTCCTACAGACACACTGGTAAATATCAGAATGATCAGTGCCGTAAAAAACAGATCCTTCGTCATGATCCGAACTCCCAGATCACTGCCATCTGTTTCTCCGATCGTAATGTCATATCCTGCTTCCTGAATCGTATCATTCCTGGCAGAATTCCTGTGCTGAGCTTCGCTGAATCCATATAAGGCAGCGGCTAACAGCAGCATCGGAACAAGTATGATCATCAGAAATCCAAGTATGATCCTCTGTTTTAATTTCATAACGCATCCTCGCCTCTTACATTAGTAAAGTATAGAAAAAACGAACGCATATATGTCGAATCTGTATTCGCTATATATGCGTTCATTATATCATATCAAGATATTCCTATCTCTAAATTTTCTATAAAAACAGTGAAAAAAACATATCTTACAGATATTTCTTCAGATCATCAACCTTATCCAGTTTTTCCCATGGAAGATCTACATCTGTACGTCCAAAATGTCCGTAGGCAGCAGTCTGTTTGTAGATTGGTCTTCTTAAGTCAAGCATACGGATGATTCCTGCCGGACGAAGATCAAAATTCTCACGAATGATCTCAACAAGCTTGCCATCAGAAAGTTTTCCTGTTCCAAATGTATTAACATTAACAGAAGTTGGTTTTGCAACACCAATTGCATAAGAGAGCTGAATTTCACATTTGTCAGCCAGTCCTGCTGCAACAATATTCTTTGCCACATAACGTGCTGCGTATGCTGCTGAACGGTCAACCTTTGTGCAGTCCTTACCAGAGAAAGCACCGCCGCCGTGACGGCCTGCTCCACCATAAGTATCAACAATGATCTTACGGCCTGTAAGTCCACTGTCGCCGTGAGGGCCGCCGATTACAAAACGTCCTGTAGGATTAATGAAATATTTCGTATCCTCATCGACCATATCCGCCGGAATAATCTCATCAAAGACATATTTCCTGATATCTTCGTGGATCTGTTCCTGGGTAACTTCCGGATCGTGCTGTGTTGAGCATACAACTGCATCGATACGGATCGGTTTTCCATCTTCGCTGTATTCAACAGTTACCTGGGTTTTTCCGTCTGGTCTTAAGTATGACAGGGTTCCGTCTTTACGAACCTTTGTCAGCTGACGTGCAAGCTTATGTGCCATGTTGATCGCATATGGCATATATTCTTCTGTCTCATTGGAAGCATATCCAAACATCATACCCTGGTCTCCGGCTCCGATCGCATCGATCTCGTCTTCGCCCATCTTTGCCTCCAGAGCCTTATCAACACCAAGTGCGATATCTACGGACTGCTCATCAATTGCAGTGATAACTGCACAGGTCTCAGCATCAAATCCGTATTTTCCACGGGTATAGCCAATTTCTCTTACGGTATCTCTTACGATCTTCTGGATGTCAACATAAGCACTTGTGGTGATCTCACCCATAACAAGTACAAGACCTGTTGTTGTAGCTGTTTCACATGCTACACGACCCATTGGATCTTCTTTCATGATTGCATCAAGAATGGCATCGGAAATGGCATCGCACATTTTATCCGGATGGCCTTCAGTTACTGATTCAGATGTAAATAAAATTTTCTCCATGATTTGTTCCTTTCTTACAACTCATTTACCAGTGTCTTCTGTATAACAAAATAAGACAGCCCCAACAATAGGACTGTCTTGAATTTCATCTCAATCCTCTTATTGTTCGATCACTCGCTCAGGTTGGCACCTTCCTCTTATGGGAGGGGTTGCCGTGGCTTCACAGATCCTTTGTATCTCCACCACTCTGAATAAAAGGCCGCTTTATAAAGTTATCATCGTACATACAATAAACTTATTTTATATACTTGTCAAGTGTTCAGATCGACAATTTTTATCAACCTACACGAAGACGGAATTTCTGGATTTCCTTCTCGCTGGAAACTCTTTCGATCTCAGCTCCAAGACTTCTCAGTTTCTCCTCAAAGTTCTCATAACCTCTCTGGATATAAACGATATCATCCACAACCGTGATTCCATCTGCTGCCAGACCTGCAATGACCAGTGCAGCACCTGCACGAAGATCCGGTGCACTGACTCTTGCTCCTGTCAGTTTACGAACACCATCAATAATTGCTGAATTTCCCTCGACTTTAATATTTGCTCCCATTCTGGAAAGCTCGTCCGCATATTTGAAACGATTTTCAAAAATACTCTCTGTCACGATACTTGTTCCCTCTGCAAGAGCAAGTGTAACAGCGATCTGCGGCTGCATATCTGTCGGATATCCCGGATACGGAAGGGTTTTGACATGAGTGCGGTGAAGTCTCTTTCCGGCACGTACGCGTACCGCATCATCAAATTCTTCAACCTCACATCCGATCTCTTCAAGCTTTGCAGTTGTTGCTTCAAGATGCTTCGGGATAACATTCTTTACTGTAACATCTCCACCGGTTGCAGCAGCAGCAAACATAAACGTTCCCGCTTCAATCTGATCCGGAATGATAGAGTATTCTGTACGATGAAGTTTCTCAACTCCTTTGATACGGATAACATCTGTTCCTGCACCCTTGATGTTTGCTCCCATACTGTTCAGGAAGTTGGCCACGTCTACGACATGCGGCTCTCTCGCCGCATTCTCGATCGTAGTACGTCCGGATGCAAGAGAAGCAGCCATCATAATATTGATCGTTGCACCAACAGATACAACATCCAGGAAAATATGGCTTCCGTGAAGGTTCTCTGTCTTTGCTACAATTGCACCATGAAGGATGTTTACCTCTGCTCCTAATGCACGAAATCCCTTTAAGTGCTGGTCAATTGGTCTGCTGCCGATGTTGCATCCGCCAGGAAGCGGAACCTCTGCATGTTTATACTTGCCAAGTAATGCGCCAAGAAGATAATAAGACGCACGGATTTTCTTAATATATTCATAATCTACACTGATATCATCAATTGTAGATCCGTTAATCTTAACTGTGGATCTGTCAATTCGCTCAACCTGAGCTCCTATCCCGGCAATTGCTTCCAGCAAAACATTAATGTCTCTTACGTCAGGCAGATTTTCGATAAGAATAGTTTCATCCGTCATAATTGCAGCAGAAAGAATAGCCAGCGCTGCGTTCTTTGCGCCACCGATCTCAACCTCTCCTACTAACGGATTGCCACCTTTGATTACATACTGTTCCATAAAGCACCTCTATAATTATTTTCACTCCGAAAGTCGAAGCGAATGCCAGATATAAATCTCATTCTCAAAATCTGTATTATAACACAGATTTAGCATTTGTAAATAAAAATTTACTCTGTTCCCCTTCGCTCCATTGTTAGTCTGACTGTTCACTTTACTCCTGACAGTACCTGTGAACAGTTACCTGTTAGTTACTTTGAATTGAATTCTCTTTTAGTATTTCCAAAAGGTCATGAAGACTTTCTTCCAAATCTTTCCCCTCTTCCTCCAGTACAACATCTGCATATTTCTCATAAAGCGGAGTACGTTCTTCGTACAGATCCTTAAGAGTCTGTCCTTCTTTAAGCAGAACGCCTCTGCACTGCAGATTGCCAAGACGCTTTGAAAGGGAATCCAAAGACAATTTCAAATATACAACTGTTCCAACAGACTTCAGATGATTCATAGCCTCTTCACAGTACACGACACTTCCACCGGTCGCAATCACTGTATGATTTACATCGATTGAAGCATTAACCCTGTTTTCAATTTCCTTGAATCCTGTATAACCTTCTTCTTCAATGATCTCACGCAGGCGTCTTCTTTCCTGTTTCTGGATCAGAAGGTCCGAATCAAGAAACTGATAGCCCAATACCTTTGCCAGGACAACGCCTATCGTGCTCTTACCAACTCCAGGCATTCCTATCAATGTTATGTTATTCATAAAATGTCCGTTCTCCTGTTCCATTTCTTACAAATTGCTTAACGCCCATTTTATCATAAATGCCCTGTTTCTGCAATCCCTCTTTGATAACCCTCATTTTTTCGCACTTTTTCTCCGCTTTTTGACACTGTAACCAAAAGTGCCCAGTTTCTTTCCTGTGCCAAGATATTCTCCGTGGGAATATACCAGTGGACGTGCACGGTTGAGATCAAAGCGATTATTCTCATCCATATATTCTTCATCCGCATGTACCGCAAGTACTTCCGCGAGAAACATATCATGAGATCCCAGTTTCTTAACTTCTGTGACGCGGCACTCTATAGATACCGGTGATTCCCTGATCATAGGTGCCTTTACAAATTCAGCCTTTTCTCTTGTGAGTCCTGTTTCTTTAAATTTATCGACATCTCTGCCGGAACGCACACCACAGTAATCAGTAGCCCTGGTAAGTTTTTCTGTCGTCAGATTAATAACAAACTCTCCCGTTTCCATCAACATATGATGTGAAAAGCGGCTTGGCCGGACAGATATATAAACCATCGGGGGATTTGTACAGATCGTACCGGTCCAGGCTACTGTTATAATATCATCTTGTCCTGCTCCATCTGTAACGCTCACCATTACTGCCGGAATCGGATACAGCATATTTCCTGCCTTCCAGGTCTGTTTTGCCATTGTTCCAAAATTCTCCTGTCTGTTCTTTTTGTTTATGCATATTCGCCTGACATCTGTGCAGCTTCCATAAGCGGAGGAATCAGCTGTTTCTTACGGGAAACTACGCCTTCAAGATAAAATGCATCATCCTGCGGTTCCATCTTGAATGCATTTTCCGCCATTTCCCGACTTCCCTCTCCATAGAACAGAAGCTCTGTTGACTGAGTGATGATATCCGTAAGCATAAAGTAAACTCTTGTGACTCCGTGACGTCCACACTCACTTACCATGAACGGAAGCAGTCTTGCCTTAATTTCCTTAAGCTCCTCTGAATCCATAGAACTGATCTGACCAACACCAAAACAGATGTCTCCCTCTGCAATAAACTTCTTGTAATCCTGATAAAAAATCTCTTCCGGAGATTTATCCTTCAGATTGCTTCCTGCCCGGAACATCTCTTTTGCAAACTGTTCAATAGAAATATCTGCGATCAGCGCCAGTGCTCCTGCTGCCATCTTATCCTGCAGTGTACAAGTCGGAGAACGGAACATCAGCGTATCTGAAATAATTGCAGCACACAGAAGTCCTGCAATCTTAGGCGGGATTTCAAGCTTCTGTTCGCCATAAATCTGATACATGATCGTCCCGGTACATCCTACCGGCTGGTTACGGAAACTGATCGGCTGAACCGTCTGCAGCGTTCCGAGTTTATGGTGGTCGATGATCTCAAGGATATCTGCTTTTTCAATATTATCAACTGCCTGGTCCACTTCATTGTGGTCTACAAGCACTACCTGTTTCTTGTGCATACCCAGGAAATTACGTCTGGATATCGTACCGATACATTTTCCTTTCTTGTTGATGACCGGAAAGGCCCGATGACGATGCTTGATCATAACATCCTGTATGTCATCTGTAAAATCTTCGGTATTAAAAGTTACCAGATTATCTGTTTTCATGATATATCTGACAGGAATACTCTGGTTGATCAGTCTTGCAATTGTAAAGGTATCATATGGTGAGGCGATGATGATAATATCCTTTTCATGAGCCAGTTTCACAACATTTTCTGTAACCTGGATTCCAAGTCCCACAATAATACAGCTCACATTCTGGGCAATTGCCTGAAGATGATCTTCTTCACGGTCTCCCATGATGATCATGTCATCTTCCTCAATGTACTCTTTCATTTTATCCGGGTTCGCGGTTCCCACCATAACTCGTCCCTTGATAAAATATCCATGAGGATTTCCTTCAATGATCTCTCCATGGATAGTTTCTGCAATCTTCTGATACTGTGTTCTCGCTCTGGATAAAAGATAACTGTCCGTAGTATCCATATAAGTCTTTGCAATATCACCGATCGTGATCAGACCCTCAAGAGCACCTTCCTTATCTCTGATCGGAAGTGAAACAATGCTGTTTTCCTGCATGATATCCCATGCAGCCTTCAATGACATACTTTTGTCTGCATCCGGACTCATACGGATATCCATATCCTTTACCTGTGTTCCGATATTGCTTAAATATCCCGGTGGCTGCACACCAAAGCGACTCAGTACATATTCCGTCTCCTCATTGATCTGACCTGCACGCTTCGGAACAAATCTCTGCTTCTGACTTGTCCTGTTTTTAATATCGCAGTATGCAATTGCTGAACATATAGAATCCGTATCTGGATTTTTATGTCCTATAACAAAAATTTTCTCCTGATTTCTCATTGATCGCTATCCTTTCAATCCAGTTTAATATTTGCAAAAAGAGAGCCCAGTGAAGTGGTTGCCTGTTCTCCTGCATCCGGAACTTCATAAACTTCTTCTTCGATTTCTTTTGCCATCATATCAGATGCCTCTTTGATACTGAGACTGAGTTTTCCATCCTTGATCGCTGTGACTTTCACCTTCACCTTATCTCCCACTGAAAGAACTTCAGATGGCTTCTTGATCCTCTTCTCACATATCTGAGAGATATGAACCAGACCGGAAAGACCGTTTCCAAGATTTACAAATGCCCCATATGTCTGCAGACTCTCAACAGTTCCCTCTGTGATCAGGCCGATTTCAAGATTTGATACTTTATTTCTGCGTTCTTCTTCTGCCTTTTCACGAAGGATCTCTTTGGCAGAAAGAATAAGTTTCTTACTTTCTTTGTCTACATCTATTACCTGTACCTGAATTGGCTTATTCAGATATTCTTCTGTATCTTCAACATATTCAAGAGAAAGCTTGGATGCCGGGATAAATCCTCTGACATCCTCCACATATGCGATCACACCTGCATTGGTGATCCCCTTAACTACAACATCCAGAACTGCTCCTGTTTCTTTCAGTTCTTTCAGTTTATCCCATGCAAGAACATCCACTGCCTCTACTCTTGAAAGCAGAATATTTCCGTTTCCATCATCTTTTCGGATTACTGTGGCAGAAATCTCATCACCTTCCTGTACGTTTTCCTTAAGACTAAATCCTGGTTCTCTGCTGAAATACTCTGCCGGAATCACACCTTCTGCATAGTATTTCAGATCAAGAATTACCTCTTTTTCATCTACGCTGATCACACTTCCGGTAAGAATATCTCCTTCCTCTATTGTCTTCATAGAAGCTTCCAGTTCTTTTTCATAATCTTTCATTGACTCAGTCATGATCTGTATTATCTCCTCTCATAAATTGCAGCTGTTCACCTTTCCTGCAAACAATTACAATCATTTTCCTGATATATCAAATATTTTAGATAAATTGTAACTATAAATCTCCTGAAAAGTTATATCAAACTTAGTATAACATATTTTTTATAGTGGAAAAAGCCACTTCCTCACAGAGTTTTTTGGGGGATGTCTTATTATCTGGTAGTTTTAGACAAAATAAAAAGGCCTTCCGACAAAAGCCCTTATAAACGAGGAGTGCCCCGGTAGTGGTTTACCGGGGCGATTATTATGAAAAAATTTATGTGTAATGAAGAACATTACAACGTCTGTTAGTGAAGTTCTCTTCGAACTGTGTTTATAATAACAATTAATTATGAACTTTATATGAACAAATAGTAAAGTTTCCGTGTATTTGCACAATTTATTTTGCGTTTATTCGTTTTTTTTATTCAATTATACTATACTATTTTATTTTCTTTATATTTTTTCATGTTTGTTTTTCACAAACGCACTCCTGTCTGTCACACAAGGTCAGTTTAAAATACTTCTGGCCAAATCCACTAATTTACCGAGAATTCCTTTAACATCCTCTTTTGTAATTCCAAGCTCCTCCAGCTTATTATATACCTTATTCACCTGGCTTCTTAACTGCTCCTCGTCCAGATCTGTATTTTTGAATTTATTATATAACTGGATCAAAGTTGTTTTATCAGAGTCCGTCAGAGTAACGCCCGCACTCTCCGCAGCTACATCAAGTGCAGATCCGATCTCCTCGTCTGTCACATCTATCTGGCCCAGAATCTCTTTTGTCTGCATGATCAGGTCAACCACTTTGTCTGGATTGGAGAGCAGATCATCTACTCCATTATCCTTAAGAATCTCTACTGCCTGATCAACCATCTCTGAACTGCTGTCCTGTGCATATACCATTACCGGTGTTGTACATGCCAGAGTTGCTGCCAGTACCAGTGCGCTGAATTTTTTGTTTATTTTCATTGTAATTACCTCCTGAAGCTATTATTTCCATGTAATCGCCCAAACATTTTCCATTCAGGCGAGCCTATTATAGCATACTTTTCAGGCTGTGTTGTAAACTTTTTTATCCTTGTTCTATTCATAAAACTTTTGACCTTTGTTCACTGTTTTTTCATAACTTCAACACGATTCCATCATATTTTCTGGATATACTAATGCCATAAAAATAATACAGCCAACATTATTTTTATAATTTTCTTTTTCATATGTTGATAACCTGAAATGGCTATCAACTCTCCTTCCTTTTAAATTTAATAAATAGTAAAAAGCATCCGACCAGCCACCGGATGCTTTTTATTGTTTATTTATTTAATTTTACAAAGCAGTCTGACAATCTGGCAAACTGTTCCAATGTCAGTGCTTCTCCTCTGATATTCAACGGAAGTCCACATTCTGTAATTGCAGCCTCTACCTCTTCCCTGGAATACGGCAGTTCCTGTGAATTCTTAAGACTGTTTGATAATGTCTTTCTTCTCTGATTAAAGGATGCTCGGATCAGACGGAACATCAGCTTTTCATCCAGCGTCGTTACCGGCGGATTCTGATGTCTTGTCAGACAGATCACTGCACTTCCCACCTTTGGTCTTGGCATAAAACAATTCGGCGGTACATTTGCAACAATCTTTGGCTCCGCATAATACTGAACTGCCAGAGAAAGTGCTCCGTATTCCTTAGAGCCCGGGCCCGTCTGCATTCTGTCTGCAACTTCTTTCTGTACCATTACAGTAATAGAACTTACCGGAACATGGCTCTCAAATAATCCCATGATAATCGGTGTTGTAATATAATACGGCAGATTGGCAACGACCTTGATCGGACGTCCCTGATTCTTCTCCTCTGCAATTTTGCAGATATCAGTCTTAAGGATATCCCCGTGAAGAACGGTTACATTATCCCACTCCTTCAGCGTATCCTTCAGAATTGGAATCAGCGCATCATCAATCTCAACTGCTGTGACTTCTCTCGCTGCCTCTGCAAGATACTGGGTCATGGTTCCGATTCCCGGACCAATTTCCAATACAAAATCATCTTTTGTAATTTCAGAAGCAGAAATAATACGATCCAGAACGTGTGTATCGATCAGAAAATTCTGACCAAACCTTTTCTGGAATACAAAACCGTACTTTTGAAGGACTTCAATGGTATATTTAGGATTTCCAAGATAAGGTGTGGTCATATTTTCTCCTCTCACTAATTAAAATCTTTCTCGTAAAGTACCAGATATCCATCCTGATTTACTTTTTTCTTGGAGATCAGTTTACGAAGACCGCCTCTGGACTTGGAAATTGCTCCATCAATGATGTCCTTAACTGCACCGATATTCATCGGCTGATCTTCTTTCTGATTTGTGCTTATCAGATTGTACAGAGATAACATTGCCATCTGATCGATCGTATAGCCGTTTTCTCTTGTATAAATCTTTGCAAAATTAACAAGCTCATCATTCGTAAATACCGGAATATTGATCATAGATGTAAATTTAGAGGTAAATTTCGGGAATCTTGCGATCAGTTTACGCATTCCGATCTTCTCATCCTCAATGATCACGATCAGTCCATCTGTTCTGAATTCCATAGCTTTATTCAGCTGATTCACCGTTTCTTTCGTCAGCTGATTTGCATTCTCGATAACCAGGAATCCACCTGACATCTTGCGGACAATGTCTGCGATATTTTTTCCGTTGATCTGATCAGCAAACACATATGCGACCTTTGAAGCCTCCAGATTCAGCTGTTTACAGATTGCAGGAATCAGACCTGAGATCAGTCTTGTTTTTCCAGTTTCACGTCCACCCATAACAATGATGTTTCCGGTTCTGGAAGTCTTATCAGAAGCACAGATCTGTGCATCATAAAGTGCATCTACGATCTGTTCTCTCAGTCCGGGTACCTTCGCAAAATAAGTAAAAAGCTTCTCTTCTTCTGAAGTCATCTTTTTCTCTCTCGGAATGATATCTCTTTCTTTGCGTTTCGGTTCCACTGTATAGAGCAGCTGCTCCATATCCTCCTCTTCCAGTTCAGCTTTCTCAGCTTTTCTTGCTTTCCTGGATTCAGATTTCTTTCCAGAGCTTCTGGAAGGTTTTATGGTTTCTTCATACTGATCCGTAAAGAAATCTTCATCCTCCAGTTCTGTGATATCTTCATCTTCATAACCGTCTTCTTCGCTGAAATCCTCATAGGAATCATCTTCCATCTCATAAGAGTCCAGATCATCATAGATTTCTTCTTCCGGTTTTTCTTTCTTAACCGGCCCATTCAGAAATTCTTCCTCTGCGCTGCGAAGATCTTCTTCTGTCATATAATCCTCAGACTCTTCTTCAGTTACTTCCTGTACCGGAGTTTTTTCCTCGACGATCGGCTCTTTTGGAATTTCAATTCCCTGTGCAGTAGCCGCTTCAAGAATCATATCTTCCAGATTAAATTCAAAATCCTGTGTATCATCGTCCTCTGCTCCAGGCAGACAGATATTCGGAGCCTTCGGAATTTCCGTATGTAATGGATTCTCCATTCCAACGTTCTTCATTGCCTCCGGAATCTCAAGTTCAGGAAGCTTGGTTTCTTTTTCCTGTACAGTTTCTTCGATTTCTTCCGGCTCTGAGACCTCCTCAACGGCCGGAATTTCTTCAGCCTCGGCTGTCTCTTCCTCGACTGCCGGAACTCCCTCTTCTTCCTCAACGTTTTCGATCACTACATCCGGAAGCTCGTCTTCTGCAGCTTCTTCAGGATTTCCCTGCTCTTCTTTTTGAATCTCCTGTTCTGTAACATTTTCAATTTTCTCTTCGATGGTACTGAAAACAGAAGTTCCCGAAGTTTTTGGAGGCGGAATGATTGCATCTTCCGGTTCAAGCTCCGGCACATTTGTCGGCTCCGCTTCTGAAGAAATATCCTTTATCATCTCTTCCTGTACAGCCTCTGCCGGAGTCTCCTCTTCTTCCTTCGTTAAATCATTATCAGCTTCTTTTTTCTTTCCTGTAAAAATATCACGAATGCCCTTGGATATTTTTTCCTGAAGACTCTCCGCTCCATTGACATCACGTTCATCAATATCTACGCTTTCAATAACAGGTGCATCATCCTCCGATACTGCAGCAGATTCCGTGTTTTCTTCAGACGGAGACTCTGCTTTAAGTTCTTCTGATTCCTCTACAGTCTTGAGTTTCGGAATAAACTGCCTGTCATATTTCTCTTTCTCGCTGCCAGTCAGCATTCCCATACGACTCTTCAGATCCAGAGCTTTCATGACATATTTACCGTCACTGAACCAGAGAACCATCTCATCACAGAGATCCAGACACTTCTTGGTATCTCCATTCTGATAATATAATTTTGCCAGCTCATATGACCATCTTTCCGTGAATTCCTTTTCTTTGTAGTCCTCAAGAATTCTGATCTGCTCTTCGAGCGGAGCCTGCTCTGCCTTACGTATTTTATATTTTAAAACGTACTGTGTACTGTCATTAGGGGCAACTTCCAGAAATTCATCATAGTATTCCATTGCCTCATCAATATCCTTCATTTTGAGGGATACTTCAATCAACCGATACAAAATATTTCTGCCGATAGGAGCTCTGTGATAAGCCAGAAGGAAAATCTCCCGGCTGTCATCATACCGCTTGTTTGCCGCATATATCTCACCTACAACACACAGAGTATGAACATTCTTTACACGACGCCAGTCAATACTGTCTACAACTTCCATGGCATCCTTGTAGTTTTTCTGTTCTACAAGGCGATTAATTTCTTCAAGTTTGATCCGAAATTCCTCTTTGTCCAATATATTCACCAACTTTCCCAGATTATGAACAGTGTAACATACACTAATATGCTTGTCAAAACTCTTTGTTACTGTTTAGGAAGGTTCAAAAACCTCACCTTTTACAACTTTGAAAACTTTATTCAGATGAAACTGATGACTCACAAAATCATCCAGTCCCGTACAGGTTATCAGTGTCTGTATGTCATGAATACAATCCAGAAGATAGGTCTGGCGGTTGCTGTCCAACTCTGAAAGTACATCATCCAGCAAAAGCACCGGCGTATCTTTAATTTTTTCTTTTACAAGATAAATTTCTGAAAGTTTCAAAGACAATGCTGCTGTTCTCTGCTGCCCCTGCGAGCCAAACTTTCGAATATCCACTCCGTTTACCATAAAACAGAGGTCATCTCTGTGAGGCCCGGAAGAAGTCATCTTCATCCGGATATCTCTGTCTCTGTTTTTTTTCAGAGTTTCTTCAAAAAATTCAGCCTCCGTACTGGGCTCATAAAGGACTTCAAGCTTTTCCTCTCCTCCAGTCAGGTTGCTGTGTATCTCCTGAATGACTGTATTCAGATCTTTTACAAACTCTTTTCTTTTGCTTATAACTTTCTGCCCGTACTGGAGCATCTGCATGTCCCAGATTTCAAGAGTATCGCGAAGTGCCGGATTATGATACATATCTTTGAGGAGTTTGTTTCTCTGATTTACAATATGATTATATCCTGCCAGATCCGTAAGATATATCTGATCCAGCTGACAAAGCTCCAGATCCATGAACCTGCGTCTTTCTCCCGGGCCATTTTTTATAATATTCAGATCTTCCGGAGAAAAAAAGACAAGATTTACAATTCCAAACAGTTCTCTTGCCTTTTTGATCGGAAGACCATTGATCGCAACTCCTTTTGCCTTATTTTTACGGAGGTGCATATCAATCTTGTAGGAAAGTCCCTCTTTTTTTATAAGCATCCGAATATGGGATTCTTCCTTTCCAAACCGGATCAAATCCTTATCTTTGCTGCCTTTGTGGGACTTTGTCGTCCCACAGATATAGACAGACTCCAGAATATTGGTTTTACCCTGTGCATTATCTCCGTAAAAAATATTCGTACCCTTATCAAAGTTCAGGTGAAGTTCCCGATAATTTCTAAAATTTTGAAGTTGTACAGATTCAATATACATAATTATTTTATAACTTTAATTTCCTGACCGTCAAAAGTGATCACATCACCTACGTATACTTTACGTCCACGTCGCTGATCTACCTCACCATTTACTTTTACATTTCCATCCTGAATTTCATATTTTGCCTGGACACCATCTTCCACAACTCCTGCAAGCTTCAGTGCCTGTCCAAGTTTAATAAATTCATCTTTTATTGTAATTTCCAAAATAATCCTCCTCTTATTCTGACATACTCCTGTTATCGGGTCTGATTCTGACTGATATTAACCGGTAAGATCAGATAGGTATAGGTTTCATCGTCATCTCTGATGAAGCATGGTGCTTTTGGATTCATCAGATAAAGATGGATTGTCTCATCATCAATAACTTTCAAAGCATCTATCAGAAACTTAGGGTTAAATCCGATAAGAATATCTTTACCTTCTTTGTCAATATCAATTTCTTCATTCATAGATCCCATGGAAGAATCTATCTTCAGTTCCATCTTATGATCACTGATCTCAATTACGATTGGTTTTTTATCTCCTTCTCTTACAAGAAGAGTTGCTCTGTCAATACAGTTCAGAAATTCTTTTTTGTTAACGCTTATCTTCGTATCATAATCACTGGAAAGCATCTGATCAATACGGAAATATTCTCCCTCAATCAGTCTTGATACCACAATTGTCTGATCAAATTCAAATAAAATATGGTTTTTTGTGAAATAAAGACTAACTTGATCATCAATTTCTCCGGAGAGGATTTTGCTGATTTCGCTCAGTGTCTTTCCTGGAACGACAATCTTGCGATCTGCATAATCTTTCTTGAGCGGCATTTTTCTGATAGAAATACGGTGTCCGTCCAGGGAAACAACTTTCAGACAATTGTCTTTGATTTCAAACAATTCCCCTGTCATTAAACGGTTATTTTCATTGACTGCAATAGAAAAAATTGTCTGGCGAATCATTTCTTTCAAAGTAAACTGAGAAAGAGAGAGCGCTTCATCCTTTTCAATAACAGGAAGATAAGCAAAATCTTCACCTGCTTTTCCAGGAATCGTAAATTTTGCTTTCTCACAGGTGATGGTAGCTACATAATTGCTGTCGGTTTTGATAGTTATATTACTGTCCGGAAGTCTTCTGATGATTTCATAAAAAATTTTGGCATCCAGTGCAACCATGCCTTTTTCTTCAATTTGTCCATCAACAATAGTTTCAATGCCAAGTTCCATATCATTAGTTGTAAACTTGATCTGATTTGTGGTTGCGTCCATAAGGATACATTCCAGAATTGGCATTGTTGTTTTGGAAGGAACAGCTTTCAAAGATATATTTACGCTTTTTAATAGATTGTTTTTTGAGCAGATAATTTTCATAGTGTGTATAACTCCCTTCATGTTTGAAAATTGGCTTTATAAATATATAAATATATAGATATCCGCCGTAGCCGCCTTAGGGGATGTTGATTGTGTGAAAAAGTCTTTGAAACCTTGAAAATAAAGGATTTATCGACTGTATAACTTCGTGTAAAACCACTGTACAACTTTGAAAGTAGGTGTGGATAAGTCTCTTAACCCTGTGGATTAATTTTTTTCTTTAAGATGTCAATGGAATTTTTGAGGTTCTCATTTGTCTTTAATTCGTTTTCAATTTTTTCGATTCCGTGCATAACAGTTGTATGATCTCTGTTTCCAAGATTTTTGCCGATGGTCTTCAGTGAAGTATCAAGAATCTCGCGACAGAGGTACATGGCGATCTGTCTTGGCATAACGATTTTGGAGCTTCGCTTATTACCGCAGAGTTCTGTAACCGTTACATGATAATGTTCTGCAACAACGGAAATAATATAATCCGGAGTGATCACTTTCTGTTCATTAGGAGAAATGATATCTTTCAGTGCCTGTTCAGCAAGTTCAAGAGTTACTTCTTTTTTCTCCAGTTTGGAGCTTGCCATTACTTTGTTGAAGGCACCCTCCAGCTCACGGATGTTGGATTTTATGTTGGTTGCAATATAATTAATGACTTCTTCGCTGATATTATAGCCCTCAAGTTCTTCTTTTTTGTGAAGAATTGCCATTCGTGTCTCGTAATCAGGCAGAGTAATATCTGCAATCAGCCCCCATTCAAATCGTGAACGGAAGCGTTCTTCCAGGATTTCCATATCTTTCGGTGGTTTATCAGAAGAAATGATGATCTGTTTTTTGGCACTGTGAAGACTGTTAAATGTATGGAAAAATTCTTCCTGTGTAGATTCTTTTCCTATAATAAACTGAATGTCATCGACCAGAAGAACATCAATATTTCTGTATTTTTCACGGAATTTGGACATAGCAGAGTTATTTCCGTTTCGGATGGTTTCGATCAGTTCATTGGTGAATTCTTCGCTGGTTACATACAAAACTTTGCTGTTTTCATCGTGTTCAATAATATAATGAGCGATGGAATGCATCAAATGTGTTTTTCCAAGTCCGGCACCGCCATAGATAAAGAGCGGGTTGTAGGTATCTCCCGGAGATTCGGCAACTGCCAGAGCTGCGGCCTGAGCAAATTTGTTATTATTTCCGACAATAAAAGTGTCAAAAATATATTTTGGATTTAAATGCGCATCTTCGCAGCGGCGCTCAATATCTGACATTGCAGGTGCTGCATTATCATAAGAAGGAATATCCTTCTGTGGTGCCTCATCAGGAGAGATAAATTTGACATCGCATTCACTTATACCTGTCAGTTCACAGATGGTAACCTGGAGAAGAAGCTTATATTTTTTATTGAGAAGATTTATTAATACTACCTGTTCAGATGGGACAAGAATCGTGATGATATTGTCAGTTACATCATAGACTTCAAGTGGCTTGAGCCATGTATTGAAGGCAACATCACTTATGTTGTAGTCACGTTTGACTGTCTGAAGAATTTCATCCCATTTTTCTATAACTTTATCCATGTTTCAATCTCCTGGTTCCTTTGAATGTATATAAAATGTTAAATGGACATAAATATCCGTTTATATATTATAATAAATTTTGTGGTTAATCAATCATTATTTGTGGAAAATTATCCTTTGCAACAGAGGTAAAAGTGGAGTTTGTCCACAGGTTATCCACTTTATCCACATGTGCATAAATGGGAAAGTGTGGATAAACTCCTAAGGGTTTACATAACATCTGATAAAGATGAAAATTATGCTCCGGATATGTGTATAAGTTTATCCACAGGCAGAATAGAGTGGAATAAAGGATTTTTTTGATAAAATATGTAAAATCAAGACATTCATGAGGATAAAAAGGTGATAAAAATGTGAGTTATCCACAAGTTATCCACAAAAAGTGGATAACTTTACGTAAACCAGATGTTTACACAATGCAATGTGGGTTATTTTGAAAGTGGCAGAAATACGTAATTTTATTGGATTTTTTGTGAATTTTTGCTTGACGAACAGCGTGATAATGCATATAATTAAAACGATGTTCTATGATAATAGTATGAATAGGGATAATAGATAAAGGAGGTGCTTTACCTATGAAAATGACATTTCAGCCAAAGAAAAGATCTAGAGCGAAAGTTCATGGTTTCAGAGCTCGTATGAGCACAAAAGGCGGCCGTAAAGTATTAGCAGCCAGAAGATTAAAAGGAAGAAAGCAGTTATCAGCCTAAGATATAAGACCGCAGTTATGTGGTCTTTTCTTCTATAATAAAAGAAGGGGGATTCGATGAAATATTCAGAGTCCTTAAAGAAAAACAAAGATTTTCAGCAGGTATACAGACATGGAACATCAAAAGCAAATCGGTATCTGGTGATGTACGTACTGGATAATCAGTACATGAAGAATCGTCTGGGAATATCAGTAAGTAAAAAAGTAGGGAATAGTGTGGTTCGCCACAGACTCACCAGACTGGTAAGGGAAAGCTATCGTCTGAATGAAGAACG
>ERZ857480.57116-NODE-88335-length-19671-cov-8.9832_pt1 | contig 19671 bp, 23 predicted proteins | sample MGYA00519767_ERZ857480 | MGnify/ENA primary metagenome ERZ857480 (study PRJEB31778, sample SAMEA3449210) | human gut metagenome | biome: human gut; feature: human-associated habitat; material: faeces | place: United Kingdom | collected 2010/2012 ...
CCTTGACGCGCTCTCTGTCCTCTGCTACTAGGTAATTAAGGGCAGGTTTCCCTGCCCTGTGCAGACTGAGTTCTGCCAGACTTGTAAATGAATTTGCGCATAATACTTGACGGTACCAACCGTACTCACCACCTACCTCCATTCATCGCGCAGAAATGCAGGAAAATCGCAGCGTTTCGCCCTCCGTTGTCCTGCACGAATCATCCCTTCCAACGGCGTAAAATTTGACCGCTTCTCAAAATTAGCAGGGAAACAGTCATCCTCCCCAAACCGCCATTAGCAGGCGCGAAAAATCGTTAGCAAATTTCTAATCAGCTAATCGATCGCGTATGCATTTTCGCACGCTGAACACAAAAAAGAATCGCCCATTTCAGCCGCGGATTCACGTTAAATCCATGTCTGAAACAAGCGATTTTCTTGCTAAATTGGTGATCCCGGCGGTAGTCGAACCCACGGCCTACCGCTTAGGAGTGCCAAAAAGCGTTCGCCTTTGGAACCCCTCAACACCCCTGGAGCACCTTATTTTACTGGATTTCTAACGTTTTTGAGTGTTCGCATTTCCCTCCAAAATACCCCGGTTTTCCCCAGGTGAAATTAGCAGAGTGTTAGCAGAGCTAATTTTTCCGGGGGGACAAAAAACCAGCCGAATCCAAAATTAGCAGATAACACTGTTCATTTTGTTATTAAATCACAATTATCATTATAACAGATATGAAAACATGACTATGTGCGTTGAGGATAGAACTGCTCCTCGCAACATACTTTTCATGGTTATACCACTGAATTAATATATTTCTTGAATTTGAACTTGACTGGGAGTAAGGAGAAGCCTGTTAACCCTAATCACCGACTCAGACGCACCACAGCCAGAATTTCTCGCAAATCTCGATGTGCTCTATTATTCGTAAAATTATTCGTAAAGTATTGAACGAGACTTTTGCTCATGCTATAATGGAATCGAAAGGAGTGGTCTGTCCATGGCAATCATTAGCCCTGTGTCCGATTTGCGCAATTACAACACCGTTCTAGAACAGGTTTCCGCTGGTTCACCAGTGTATCTGACGGTCAACGGACGTGGCCGTTTTACGATCCGCGATATTGCGGACGATGAGGAATTTGAGAAGGCAAAGGCGATGCTCCGCCTGATGTGTGAACTCAATACGGGCATCCGCTCGGGAGAGGAAGAAGGATGGGTGTCCGAGGATGATGTCCGGGCACACTTCCACAGCAAACGCAAATGAGGATTGAATACTCCCCTGTCGCCGTTCGTGACCTCGAACGTGTCTGGGCGGAGGTTTTTGAAGCTTCTGCTAGTGAAGAAACCGCAACGAAATACGTCGATGATCTGATGAATCAGATTTCAGCGAAACAAAACTTTCCAAAGTCCGGCGCTCCGCTGTATTACGAGGGCCTGTTCACCGGATTCTACTTCGTGACGTTCAAGTCCTATATGGCATTCTACAAGGTGGAGACCGATCGGATGCTGGTCAGCAGAGTGGTCTATGGAAAGAGCGACTACATGCGTACCATTTTCCGTAATACACATAAGAAGTGATCCATGAAGCGCTGGCTGTTAAGCTGGCGCTTTTTTTCGTAATTGATGCTTGTGCATAAGCCAATCATGCAGTAAGGCAGATTCAGCACCAGCTTCTTTTTCGCTGCTTCGGAAAGCGTGAAAGTGTGTTTCTTACGCTTGCTCATCGGCTCGGCTCCCTGTTTCGGATTTTCCCGATGGTCTTTGCCGCCTGTTCCTTCGCTTTTTCCAGCCGTTGGAGAACGGAAGGACGCTCGGACTGCGTTCGGGCTTTTGTGCTGGCCAGCTCCTTGAGTGCAGCGGTTAAAGCGTCCGAATCGCGGACTTTGAAGAACACCAGAACGCGCGGCTTGTCGCCGCCCACTTTGCGGATTGCATAATCTACGCCGTATCTGCGGGTGATCCGCTGGAACTCCTTCAAGTCCTGCCCGGACAGCTCGATATTGCTTACGCCCTGATTCTGCCCGACCAGCTGCCTGACCGTCTGTTTGCCGCGGTGTTTCACACCGGGCGCAGACGGATTTTGACGGTGCGCCAGCAGCCTGAGCGCGGCGGACTTGAGGGTGCGAAGGCTGAATTTGGTGCCGTTAATCATCAGGGTTGCACTTTTCTGCTCAATTTCTTCCTGCATGAAAACCTCCTTTTTCGTTTAATGGATATGAAAAAAGCGGCCAGCTTCAACTGACCGCCAGTGTGTGGATAAGGATTATTTCTGAATGAGCTTCAGTACGTCGTCTTCGGAAAGCTCGGTCGCCTGCGCGATCTGCTTGACAGAAAGACCCATCTTGGACAGGCGCAGTGCCGTTTCGCGCTTTTCGCTCTGGATGCCTTTAACAACGCCATCATCAATCAGCCCTTGAATAGCTTCACACATATTGACCACCTCCGAATGATTGTCAATCTGTATTTTAGGCAGTTTTTGATTTAACCCATGCGCTTTACAACCACTCGGCACTCCTTATCACAGAACGCAATACCGTATATCCAGATTTCTTTGACACGATAACGATTCAAAACAGCGATATAGTTCTTATCCTCAATTTGTTTGAGCGCCGTCGCACAAGCGGTATCCAACCGCTTTTCATCTTTGACATCCTTGACCTCGATAACGAATCCGATTTTTCGATCCTTGCGCTCGACAAGAATATCGCTGCGTCCCTTTCCAGTCTCCATGTTGCTTGAAACGCGCCAATTTGCGCAGGTGTTGAGCAGAGCAAGCAGAAAACCATGATAGAAGGATTCCTGTGCATCATAGAAACTGACTGTATCCAGCAGCTGTTCATTCAGATAATCCGTAATCGTTTCCGTATCGCCGGATTCAAAAGCTGTATAAAGAACGGAAAGTTTTTCTGTTTCCGCAGCAGCTTTTTCTTTGAACCATTCCAACACCTGCTGCGTGTAAATTTGACGAATCTCACGATTGGGAATCTTGAGCCTATATCGGTTGCTGCTCGGATCGAAAGTTCCTGTCAGGTAGCCGGTCATATAGAGCAGACTCCAGATGTTCTCAACGTTGGCATCCACTTCATTATGTGTCAGATTCTCATTGAGCGTTTTTACGATGGTTTCTCCGGCAATCAGACGCTCAATTTCCATCTGCGTTGTGCCGTCTGCAGCTTTGCCGATCAGCTTTCGTACCATGTCGTTACCGCTGGTGTTGATCCAATAGGCTTTGGGCTGTGCACTTTCCGACGCGCGCAGCGCATAGCAGTAATTGATAACATCCCACGGACAGTAAACATCCTGATTGCCAAAACGATAGCCGTCATACCATTCGCGGGTTTCGTTCAGATGGCTTTCAAGCCCATAGTATTCCAGCATTTCTCGAACTTCGTGATCTGTAAATCCAAAGTATTCATCGAAATTCGCATCGGCAATGGAGTGTACGGTCATATTGTTCAAGCCGGTGAAGATGCTCTCCTTGGATACGCGCAGGCAGCCGGTCAGCACAGCAAAAAACAGGCTGTCATTGGTTTTCAGTGCCGCTCCGAACATAGCGCGGATCAAGTCGATCATGCGCTCATAGTAACCATGCTGATAGGCTTTGTCTAGCGGAACGTCGTATTCGTCAATGAGCAGAATAACCTTTTGACTATAATGCTTTTCCAGAAGGATGCTTAGCATTTTGAGACTTTCCGTGATATCCGAAAAGCGATCGGTTTCTGAAAGAATCCTCAAATATGAGTTCTTTTCTTCAGCGGTAATTGCGGAGCTTTCCCGCAGAAAATCCAGACGAAACGCTTCATTACGAATCAGACATCTTAAACGGTCATAAGCATCCTCAAATGTCAGACCATCCACACCTTTGAGCGACAAAAAGAGGACGGGATATTTTCCCATGTATGTCTGGCAAAGCGTTTCATTTTGTGCAATGGACAAACCGTCGAAAACATGCTTGTCCCTGCCAATCTCAAAGAAAGATTTGAGCATACTCATATTGAGCGTTTTGCCGAAGCGCCGCGGACGGGTGAACAGGTTGACCTTGCCCCAGTTAGCCAGCAGATCAGCAATCAGATCTGTCTTATCCACATAATAAAAATCCTGTTTACGGATTTCTTCAAAGCTCTCGATGCCCACCGGCAGCTTTTTAGTCATCATGCGGCAGTGCCCTCCCGTTCATTGCGTCTTTTCTTAGCTCAGTATATCATGTTTTAAGCACTGCTTCAAGGTTTCCTCATTTCAGACGATAGTAGCAGGTGCTTTTGCCGTTGCCTTCCCGTTTCAGTTCGCCGGATGCAACCAGTTTGCGCAGCGCGCCTTCTATCGAGCTGACGCTCAAAGCAGGGCAGAGTTCGCGAATATCCTGCTTACTGAAACGACCGATTTTGTTCAGCGTTGCCTGACGTACCGTTTCAAGCGCCGGCTTTTTTTGTTCGACCAACGAGAAGCGATCCTCAAAATCGCGGTAAGCGGAGAGGATGATGCCCAGCAAATATTTGATAAAGGGAACGGCATCTTCTGTACCTTCGTGCCAACCTTCCTGTGCTTGACGAAGCGCGGCATAATAGAGGTCTTTATTTTGGGCGATTTTGGCTTCCAGCGAGATATATTTGCCGACATAAAAACCATTTCGGTACAGAAGCAAGGTCGTGAGCAAACGGCTCATCCGTCCGTTTCCATCATTAAAGGGATGAATACAAAGGAAATCGTGGATGAAAATCGGAATAACAATCAAAGGTTCAGCTTCCATGTTGCCGATTACGCGGTTATATTCATCACAAATTCGCTCAAGAGCTTCCGGCGTTTCAAAAGGTGCAAGCGGCGTAAACAGCGTTTCGGTATGACCGTTTGGATAAGTGGCGCTGATATAATTCTGCACGCTTTTTGTCTGCCCCGCCATAGGGTTATTCATGTGGCTGTACAAAACTTTATGCAGCTGCAAAATATAGTTCCGCGTGATCGGAATGGCATCAAAATTCTCGTGGATGATATTCAGCGCATCACGGTATCCGGCAATTTCCTGCTCGTCGCGGTTTCTGGGCGCAGTTTTTTCTTCAACCAGCTGGCGAATACGGGTGCTTGTGGTGACAATCCCCTCAATCGCATTGGATGCTTCGGTGCTTTGAACCTTGGCGATTTCCACCAGCTTTTCCAATTCTTCCGGGCGCTGCTTGAGATACATCTCCTGTTTTCCGGCTTCTTTATAGATTGCAGCAATCAACCCTAAGATTTCAGAATCCCATTTTTGTTCGCGGATTGCCGTGTAGTGAAAATCTCTCATTCTCTTACCTCCGACCGTTTTCCCTTGAATTATGGCATGAATTAAAGGAAATATCAACCCTTTACGAGCAAAATTCCCTTATTATTTTATCCGATTTAAGAGAAAGCATATACCATAAGCAGACAATGAAGAGAATGAGGAGAGTTACCCGCGCGCCCAATCCTTTACGCACCGATTGAAATCGGAAATCCGCTCCAAAATCCGCTCGGCGGCATACGGCAAAGCAAAGACGCAGAAGCTCCCTGCAAACATGGCTGCGGCTTCTCTGAACGTGACCTTACCGAACAGCAGACAGCAGCAGGCGATGAAGAAAATCAGCGCCGCCAGCTTATTGGTAACACAGATGTTATTTTCAAAGAATCGGGGCATGCTCCTGCAATTTCCGGATACTCCGATTCGTTCATTTTTGCTGCACATGTGTTTTCCCCCCAATAGCCCGCCCCTTTTTGTTGTCTGCGGCGAGGATTGTTTGCATCGAATAAAATATATCCATATATTTTGTGAAAAGAAAGTCATATCATCCTTGCTTTCACGCTTGATTATTGTTTAAAATATACATAGATTATCAGCTGATATTGTTCGTTGTGTCCTGCGTGACAGTACGCACATTTCGTCTTTCCCGGCAAAACTTCACAACAATTCTGTTTACCGGAAAGGCAAAAGGAGGGGAAAAGGCACTTTCTTGTACGATCGCTCTTTTTAAACCAGATCTGCGAATCGCATGTTTTCTGATTTACCGCTCATTCGCCACACATAAAGTACAGGTTCTTTCTCAACGCAAGAATGGAGGAAATACAATGAAAAAGAAGCACATTGCCTCACTGGCTTTGACCTTTATCCTTTCATCCACGGTATGTCAATCCATGGCAGAAGAAACCCTCACCACGGATACCGCCTATCTGCGCAACTTTATCTCCGGGCTTTGGGAGGCCGCAGGTGACAACGGCCTTCCCGCGCCGGAACGCGCCCTGATCTCCCGCCCGATCAATATCGGCCTAGATACGGACGGCAACGCCATTCAAGCGATTGACGAACAGGATCTTCGCTACTTCAACGGCAAGTACTATCTCTATGGCCAGTCCTTCTCGTATGGCACCTTCCACTACGCTCCTGGAACGCGCCAGTGGGCTGTCACGCCGACCACGCCCAAATCCTTTTATCGCTATGGCGGAACGGCGGTATACAGCTCGGACGACCTGATGAACTGGACGTATGAGGGCACGCTGTTCAACGAAGATCAGGATGGTATCGTCAACACGGTCAAGAAACCGCGCGTAGTATACTCCGAGACGACCGGAAAATATGTCATGTGGTTTGTGGCGGAGCCGCCGTATGGCATCACTGGCATCCCGGCTGCCAGCCAGGTATATCGCATTGCCGTGTCCGACTCGCCGGTCGGCCCCTTTGAAGTCATCGGCCGCCCGCAAATTGACACGGATCCCACCGGCAACGCCATTGGTGCTGACTTTGAGATCTGCGTGGGCAGCGACGGAACCGCTTATCTCGTCAATTCCCATAACGGCTACAGCATTTCCCGCCTGAGTCCGGAGATGGATCGAATCGTCGAAACAAAAGTCATCACCGTCGAGCAAGGTACCATGGGCGGCGGCGTAGGCCTGCATCAACACGGAGATTGGTGGTATATCACCAGCAGCGGTGGTTGCGGCAACTGCGTATCCTCTCCGTTGTGGTACATCACGGCCAAGGATCCCATGGGGGATTGGATGAGCCCAGAGGACATGAGCACCAAGCAGCCCCTCAAGCCGACCCTGCTGCTGGAGGACGTGGAGAGTGCTCAGGTTCACGGTACCAAGAGCTTTCCCGATCAGAACGGCGTCATGCAAACGCTCATTCCTGCAACGCATTACCGCCGCGATATGGGCGCACCCGATGCTTCCGGCGATAACAACTTTGCGCATACCGGACATTTCTACATTCCGCTCACGTACGATGAAGATGGCCACATCCTGCCGCCCGATCTCACCGATGTCATGGAGTTCCCGCTGGCACAGGAGGTCACCACCCCCCTCCCCGAAGCGTATGAAGCGCAGCTGAACATCATGGCCACGGATATTTTCGATCATACCAATCGGAATCTCACCATTGCAAACCGCCGTTTCGCAGAACAATCCTGGGAGGTTGCCGAAGGCGAAACGCTGGCCGCCATCATGCCTGCGGTTTTCCAGCGCACGCCGGACTACAGCGTTCAAGGCACTTCGCGTTCGGATGCCGTTGTCGAAGCGCAGGATAGCTACGTCAACGCGCCGCTGGAAGTCCAACTCACCTTGCCGAACGGAACGCAGTACACGTGGAACCTTGAAAAGGAGACCGTTCGGTGGGCGCCCACCCAGGTTGCGCTGAATCTGCCGGAAGCTTTTACCGGTCCCGGCCGCGTCACTCTAACGCTCAGCACAAAGGCAACCAACGGTGGCTATGGCGTAGCGGTAGGCTTCAAGGATCAGAACGACCGTTATGCGCTGAACAACTGCATCTATCGCACCTACAACGAACGCGAGGGCGGCTACGCCGAGCATCCCGACGCAGAAATGCTCGTACGCACCAGCGAAACGCCTCTCGCCGCTCCCGTCATCACCAAACAGCCTGTGAGCATTTCCAGTGAACTGAACGGATTGGCCAGCTTCTGGGTGGAAGCGGAAGGCATCGGCCTAGGCTACCGCTGGCTCAAAGACGGCGAGCCCATCTATTCCGAGTTCTCGGCCATGAGCGGTCTCGGTTCCGAGGCAAGCACCCCCTGTCTCCGCCTTCAGGATCTCTCGGAAGAGCAGGCCGGTGTATACACCGTTGAAGTCTTTAACGGTGTCGGCAGCGTGGTGTCCGAACCCGTAACTTTGACCGTGGAAGAGGCCTATGGCATCAGCGGCAATGTAAACATCGAGAATTGGTCTTACTTTAACGGCCCAAACGCTTCCATCTCCACGCTGAATACCGTGCTTAAGATCTATAAGGTCATCGACGGTAAAGTCGCCGAACTTCCGTATAAGGAGACGCTTGTACGCCCCGACGGCCGCTATTGCTTCGAAGTCGGGTACAACGGTGATGTCATGAACATTGATGACGCTGTGGCCCGCAAGTTTGTACCGGGACAGTATATGCTTGAAGCAACCGTCCGCAGCGAAGAACAGAATTACACCACTACGCAGATGGTCGAGATCACAAATACTCCTCTGACGGTGGATCTGACCATTGAAAACGTGCCAAGCAACCAGACAACGTAATCCGAACCAAAGGACAAAACATTCGAAAGCGCGCCCACCTGTTGCCAAACCGCAGCAGGTGGGCGCTGATTTACGCCGCCAAATTCTACTTACGCACTTAACAGCCTCCGTCTCCAAGGCGGCACACCACAAAACCCTGTTCCTTATCCTTTCTCCTCCAATGGCACGGCTTGTGCCTTCATCGCATGGTTTTCCTGCCCCGCCGTTTCCCATTCCAGCGAAAGCTCACCTTGCACATCTGCTATGCTCCCCATCAAGACGCTCTATATATTGAAATTCGTATAATACTATTTCTTTTTCTAAATATATTCAAAAAATCAGAAAAACGCATTATAATGAAAACAGTGATGAGAAATGAAACGTTTTCAAATAACAGAAGCGGAATATGAAGCAATCAAAGCTAAAGAGGCTAAGACAAAAGACAAGAATATAAGCCGGAGACTGCGTGTATTGATGCTGCGCTACGAAGGAAAGAAACTCGACGAAATCACTAAGATGACCAAATCTGCACAGAACCAGTATCACGCAAATGTGTCGCCGCTATCGGGAGCAGGGACTGGAAGAATATACAAGGAATAATCACCAATCCCATCATTGGCTACTAAGCTTGGAGCAGGAAGAAGAAATCTTAAATCAATTCAATGATGGAACCGGTAAACAAGTTACTGCAAATGAAATCAAAGCAGTTTTAGATGAAGTCTGTGGCAAGGATATCGCGGAGTTCATGGAGAGCGGTCTTGAGGCAGAGCTGGATGACGAGTTGGGCTACGGACGGTACGACTATCGAAACAAAAGGCTGCAAGCAGCCTGGCTTCGCCGCCCTTGACATCCGGTTCCGTCGGCGTTATGGTAGAGAAAAGGCGGCATCGGTCAGACCGCTGCCGCCTCATACCAGTTTCTGCTGTTTACACTCGCGGAGAACGTTTACACAAAATTCGGGATAGACCCCGGCGGCAAAATGGTGCCCAGCACTGCAACGATCATGCCCACAAATCCCGCCACGCGCCAGCCCACCAGAATCGCCGCGTTCACCGCAATCGCTCCCAGCGAGGACTGAGCCATCGCTGCCAGATCGAGCATTTCCTTCTCATCGATCCAGTGCGGCCCGTCCACAAATTTTCTCTTCATGAACGTAATGATGACAAATCCTCCGCCAAATATGAACGCGCTGATGTACAACGTGCTCAGAAAGAGCGCAAGCAAGGTTTTCCGCTTTGCCTTGTTCATCTGCCGCAGGCTCCTTTCTGCTTTGAATATTCCTGTAAAACATCCTTCTGCCGCCCACAGACAAAGGCCGAAACGTCCGTAAGCATCGGGGGCTTCCCCCCCTTCAGCGCGCACACCGTGCCATCCGTTCGCGTGCGGCAAGCCACGTCAAACGAGGCCCTGCATAATCAAAGAACTGCCGGTACGCCGCGCAAAAGTAATTTTCGCGTTCCCGTGCCAGCCAGTCCCGCCTGCATCCGCCTCGGCACAGCGCCGCATGAGGGCAGTCTGTGCAGACTGCCGGCCGCTTCAAGCTCTCCCGCACAAACGCACAGTACCGCTCTCCTGCCATCAGCGTATCCAGGGATGCATCGTGAATGTTGCCCAGCCGCCAGTCATCCATCGCATAGAAGTCACAGGGATATGCGCTACCGTCCGCCTCAATCACCAGGTAGCCTCCGCAACGCCCAGCGCATGCGCAGGAAGCCGAGGCTATGCCCATGGCCAGATGTACATAATCATCAAACTGACGGATACTCGTATATTGACCATGCTGCCAGTCATAGAACCAGCAGTCAAAGAGCGTGCATAAAAACCGTCCGTAATCCTGCGGTGTCAGTGAGTAATCCAGGCTTCCTCGCTGCGCCTGCAGTGGATCCAGGCAGGGAATAAACTGAAGATACCGTGCACCGAGCTTTTTGAGCGCATTGTACACCTTTTGCGGGCTGCGCGCACATTGCCGCGTGACTACACACAGTAGGTTCACCTCCACCTGTGCCTTTTGCAGCAGGTGAAGTGCCGTCACCGCCTTGGCATAGGTTCCCTTCCCTTGCGCATCCACGCGGCATGCCTCGTGAGTCTCCCTATCACCATCGACGGACAATCCCACCAGGAACCGGTTTTTGTTCAAAAACGCCGCCCACGCCGCATCCAATACCATGCCGTTCGTCTGCAAAGCATAGTGAACCCGCACGCTGCGCCGTTTTTTTTCCTCGACCAGTGCTACAAACCGCTCAAAAAACTCAAGTCCCGCCACCGTCGGTTCGCCGCCCTGAAAGGAAAAGGTGATACTTCCCAATCCTCGCTGCGCAGCAAACGCCGCGTCAATCAACCGCTCTGCGGTCTCCTGCCGCATCAGCCCCATGCACTTTTGCAGCCGGTTTTCCGATTCGTCCTCGTAAAAACAATACCGGCAGCGCAGGTTACACAGGCTGGATGCGGGTTTAATCAGCAAGCTGACATCGTTCACGTTTCCCCCTCCTGACCTTGCAACGCGACCTGCACGACACGCATCATCTGCGCGGCCTGCTCCACCAACGCTTGATGTTGTTCGTCTGTCAGCTCTTCAAACACCGATTGCCCTTCTTCCAATTCTGCATCCATGTCCCGCGCGTCCAGCAACGTGCCGTTGACGGAAGCAGCCGCAAATGGGATGCCGATGCGCGTTTCCCCCAGATGATACGTAATCCCCTCCGGGACGGAAAGCGTATACTCCGGCAGCCAGACTTCCAGCACCTCCATGAGATAAAAGTAGCCCTCCGTGCCCGGTTGTGTCTGCACAGGCATGCCTGCCTGCAAGGCGTAACCGTCGCGTTCACTCGTCATATCCACATAGTACAGCCGCTCAAGCCCCGTCTCCCACGCTGCATCCAGCCATGCAGTAACCGCATGGCGGCACCATGGGCACCACGGTGCCCCCATCAGGACAACCCCCGTACCGGTTTCAAGCAGGGACGCCGCCTCTTCCGCCGTCAGATAGATAACCTGATTTTCCGCCGGAATCTCCACGGACAAATACTGCTCCCCTGCTTGCGTTACACTCCCGTTGAGTGCTTCGTATTCCGTTTTGAATCGAAGCGCATCCTCAGCATCCGCAGGCACACGCTGCGCAAACAGCAACGCCGTCATGAATACCAAAATCCACGTTTTGCACACGCGCATCCCCCCTTACAGACAGTCATTATTACATTTCTCCGCCGCTTTCGGCCCCGTCACATCCACGGTCACATCTTCACCCTTGATGCAGAAAATCTGAAGGTTTCCGATCTGCTGTGTATCCCGAGACGCGAAAAGTCCATAGAAGCCCGGCGCAAAGCGCAGTTCCTCTTCCTCCTGCTCAAAACGGTATGTGCCGTCCTGCTGAACAACCGTCTGCGCCAGCGGCTCTTCCTGCATCACCCCATCGGCAATGGCATACAGGGAAATCCAGACGTCCGCTTCGCCGCTGAGCTCCACGCTGCCGCGCACGGCAAAGCTCTCCGCCTCCTGCGCGATGGCCAGGGAACCCATCCACAAAACCAGCAGCACCAGAATTGCTCGGATCTTCATGAGAGCTTTCCTCCTTCTACCAGAAAAACAGCCGGACACATAGCCCGGCCGCCCTTTTTTCGCTTAGAGACCGTTTTTCTTGGTGGTGCGCTTGAGCAGCCACACGAGCACAACGGTCAAAATGATGAATCCCAGGCAGATGGGGCGCTGAACGAAGATCAGCCAGCTTCCTCTGGACATGGTCAGCGCATTGCGCAAGTTGGATTCTGCCGTCGGTCCAAGCACCATACCCAGAACGATAGGGACAGGCGGAAATCCAAACTTGCTCATAAAGTATCCCACAATGCCAAAGGTGAGCATGATCGTTACCTCAAAAGCGGAGTTCGCAATGGCAAACGCGCCTGCACAGCAGACCACCATCAAAAGCGCGGTCAGCAGATTTTGCGGAATATGGGTGATCTTGACAAAGACAGGCATCAGATACCGGCCCTGCAGGAACATGAGCAGCTGCGCGATTACTGAACCGATCATAATCGCATAGACCAGCGGACCAGAGGTTTCAAAGAGCTTGGGACCGACGACTAGGCCGTGCATGGTGAACGCACCCATCAGCGTGGCCGCAACCGCGTCGCCGGGAATGCCCAGCGTCAGCAGCGGGATCAGGCAGGACGCCGTCGCGCCGTTGTTGCCGGATTCCGGCGCGGCAATGCCCTTGAGCTCGCCTTCGCCAAACTTTTCTCCCGGCTTGGCTGTGCGCTTGGCCTCGTTGTAGGAAATGTAGGCCGCGATGGCGCTGCCCGTACCCGGAATCGCGCCAATAATCGTGCCAATCAAGGACGACTTGACCATGGTCGGCACAGTGGAAAGTGCCTCCTTGCGGGTCAGCCGGTCTTCCTTGTGATCTTTCGTATTCAGTTCGCTCGCCTTGCCGGCCGCTTCCGTCCCGTTGACGCGGGCAATCATCTGGGCAATGGCGTAAACGCCGAGCAATACAGCGATCATGCTGATGCCCTTGAACATGAGGACATTGCCAAACGTGAAGCGGCTCTTGCCGCTGACGCTGTCAATGCCAACCGAAGCCAGCAGCATGCCCAATGCGCCGGAAACCAGCCCCTTGAGAATGCTCTTGCCGCTGACCGACGCGATGATCGACAACCCGAAGATGGCCAGCGCGAAGTATTCCGGCGCGCCGAACTTCATGGCCACCTGGCTGATGGGCGGCGCGAAGAAGAGCAGCGCCAACGCGCTGACCAGACCACCAAAGGTCGAAGCGAGCAGTGCCATGTCCAGTGCCTTGAGCGGATGACCGTTGCGCGCCATGGGGTAGCCGTCCAGCAACGTAGCGCAGGCGCCGTTTGTGCCTGGCGTATTGATGAGGATGGCGCTGATGGAACCGCCGAAGTTTGCCCCGAAAAAGATGCCGCACAGCAGCAGCAGGGCGGGCACGGTGCCCAGCGTAAAGGTGAAGGGCAGAAAAACGGTGACGCCCAGATTGGCACTCATGCCCGGAATGGCACCGAAGAGAATGCCGATAAAGACGCCGATGTTGACAAAGATGAAGTTTTCAATCGTCAGAAGATGACTCAAAGCATCCACAATGACATCCATGCGTTTTCCTCCTTTCGTCAGGGCAGCCGCACGTGCAGCAGTTCATTGAAGACGAAGTACAGCACGAGGACAAGCGCCACAACAATGACGTAATGCAGCGGCTTCTTGTCCTTCTGCATGGCCAGCGTGATGCTGCCAAGTAGGGAAGTGGACACCACGAAGCTCTTGGAAAAACCGATAGCATACAGGACAATTATGCCCATATACGCAAGACCCTTGCCCTCCTGCGCCAGATCCAGCTCCTTGACTTCATCCTTCTTGAGGATCAGGCTCTGAAACACCAGACCAAGGCCGCAGCCCGCGATCAAAAAGGCCATGGCATAAGGAATCGTTCGGGACGTTACGCCGTAGGTCGCCCTCTTCTCCACGCCGACCTGGCTTGGGATGAGGATGAACAACACGATCGCCGCGATGATGGCGATCACTCCGGCTACCAAATTGGTGCGGTATTTGATCTTCATCGTTTTTCTCCCTTTGATATGGACGGACAACTGCCCGCAAACGAGCAGTCATCCGTCCTGATATGTGCTCAAATGTCAGTGGGAATCAATAGTACTTCTCGTAGATCGTCTTGCAGATTTCCGCAACACGCCCAATCTCAGCGACCAGCTCGTCAGGCGTAGTGTTGTCCGGCGTGTAGCTGGCAGCCGCCGCAGCCTCCTTGAAGGAATCCGTCTCGCGGTACGCCACGATGGCGTTATACAGCCCGTCGATCTCCTCCTGCGCAACGCCCGCGCGGCAAATGATAAAGTTGATGGACGGCAGGAACACCTCATAACCGAACTGTGCCACGGACGGCACGGTGATGCCCGGGAAAGCCGTGCAATCCTCGTCGGCAAAGACCAGCAGCGGAATCAAATCGCCGCTTTCCACATAGGGCTGGCCGATGGTGATAGTGGCCGCCGTGCAGATGGCATCACCGGACATAACAGCCAGAATGTCCTGGTTGCTGCCACTGGAGGTCAGCGCATCCGCGACGATGCCCGCATCGCCAAAGAGCGCGGTCTGCACAATGTGGGTATTTCCGCCCGGGGTGTTGGATGCGTAGGTCACGGGGTTCTCCTTTGCATAGGCCACCAGGTCTTCCCAGCTGGTGATGCCACTGTCCTTGGAGACATACAGCACAAACTCATCGCGAATCAGCGAGGCAACAACAGCATAGTCCTCAAAGTGGATGTTGAGTTCCGGATTCATCAGTGGACCCATGGTGAACAGATTCATGGACACGACGGAGAGTTCGTTGATGGAGGGGGCGTAGGCGTTCATGTCCGCCGCGGCCACCGCGCCGTTGGCGCCGGTCAGGTTGTTAACAATTGCGGTCACGCCATACTGCTCCTGAAGACCCTGCGCTGCAATACGGCTGATGATATCGGCAACGCCGCCAGCCTTGGCAAAGACACGAATGTTGAATTCACCGGAGGGGGTATACTCTGCGAACGCGCAAGCAATCACGCTCAGAGCCAGCGCCAGGGTCAAAACCAAAGCCAAAATCTTTTTCATGGTCGTTTCTCCTTTGATGGTTTTTGATCGAAAGGGACGAAGGGGGGGAACAGCAAAGGACACCATGGTGATCAGTCATTTGTCCCTTGCCAAGCGATCGACACACTTGCAAGTGCTATATGCCAAGATGACGGTATCGGTCATCCTGCGCGAAAATTAAAACGTCTTGTTGTACAGCGTATAGCTGCCGGGGAGTTTCTTCTCGCCCGGGCCAACCGGCGCAAAACGCATGAGGTAATACTCCGCATCCGCAAGCGTTGCATCCTCGGTCTCCTTGATAACCTCCCACATTTGCGCACAAAGTTCCTTCTTGATCTCCTGATAGTCTTGCTGATCGATGACATTCATCAGCTCATCCGGATCGCTGGCGAGATCATAGAGCTCATCGTCATCAAACGCATTGAAGACGTATTTCATCTGATCCTTCCAGAAAATCCGCTGCGTATAGAAGTACCGCTGGCCAAAGAACTCGGCAAACGCATGGCGGCTGTCGGTCTTTTCCCCGCTGAGCCAAGGCACAACGGATTCCCCGACATGCTTGCCGCTGAGTGAGCGGCAGCCCACAAGCTCCAGCACGGTCGGCGCAATCTCCTGCGTGCCCACGTAAAAACCGGCCTTTGTGCCCGCCTTTTGCTGATGCGGGAGCTTCATGACAAGCGGAATATGATAGATCTCCTCAAAACACGGAACGCTCTTCATCATCAGGCCATGCGCACCCATCATATCGCCATGATCGCTCATGAGTACAATGAGGGTGTTGTCGTAAAGCCCCTGCTCCTTGAGGAACCGGGTCAGCCTGCCCACCTGTATATCCACCAGCGTGCAGTACGAATAGTAGCAACGCATGGTCTTACGGTAATCCTCCCCGCTCAACTTACCCAGTGCCTCGCGCATCCGGCGGTAAATCCGCGGCTTGTCCTGCATGCTATCGTAGTGATTTTTAGGCAATTCCATCGGCACATCCGCATACAGGTCATAAATCTCCTTGGGTACGCAATACGGATCATGCGGCGCATTGGTGGAAAGGAATGCGCAGAACGGCTTGTCCTCCTGCTTGCACTGCGCCATGAATTCCATGGAGCGATCATAGATATAATGTTCATCCGTTTCCGCCTCACCCTCGGCAAACACGCCGCAGATGGTCTTGTCCTGATAGCCCGGTGTTTTCAAAACCATGCGGTCAATCATCGTTGCGGGATGCCTGGGCAAATGGACTTCCGTTTCAAAGCGTTCAATGCCAAAGCGGGAAAGATCGTGTTCGCGCTCAATGTGCCACTTGCCGTAATAGGAAATGGCATAGCCGCCGTCATGCAGGGCGTTGGTCAGTGTATCCAGGCTGTAATCGTATTCCGCGCGGTAAGCCGGCACGGTGTGCGTGCAATCGACCATGCCGTGGGTATGCGGCAGCGTGCCGGTCAGCAGCGAAGCGCGGGCGGGCGAACAGATGGCGTTGCACGTATAAGCCCGCTCGAACTCCACGCCGTCGCGCATCAGCGTCCGCATGTTTTCGAGTTTGCAGCCGGAGCTCTCCTCCAGAACCCTGCGCTGCATTTGATCCTCAATCAGAAAAATAATGTTGGGTGTATTCACTGTCTTTTCTCCTTTGCTCAAATTGGGAGATCATGTACTTTCACGAATGACCAGGCTGCTGGAAATCAGAACATCTTCCACTTCTTCCTTGTTGATCATCTGCAGCATAAGCCGGGCCGCGGCCGTTCCCGCCTCGTTGATGTTGTTGTCGATAGAAGTCAGCGGCGGATAGCAGTCGCACGCGCTGTCCGAGTTGTTGTAGCCGATGAGCGCAATGCGCGCTGGAATTGCAATGCCATGCTGATTGAGCCAATGCGCGCCGCCAACCGCGAGCGTATCCGATGAATAGAGAATGGCGTCAGTGTCCGGCCAGCGCCTGAGCAACTGGGCTGTTGCGTGCTTTCCGTTTTCAATGGACTTCTGGTTGACCTCAACCATGCGCTCCGCTTTCAGGTCGCATTCGCATAGGCCGTCCAGAAAACCCGTATATTTGCGCACATCAGAACGCGACTGTTTTTTATAGACCATGCCGATGTGCCTGCGTCCTTGATTGTAGCAATAGCGCACCGCCTCTTCCACCGCCGTCTGTTGGTCAAGGATCACTTCGCACACATTCGGCAGCCCGAAGTTACCGTTGATCGCCACAAACAGCATTCCCGAATACCGCCCATCCAACAGCATTCTGCACAATCTGTTTTCAAAAATGGAACCCATCATGATGATGCCGTTCACCTTTTTGTCGATCAGGTTGTCTACCTGCTCTACGAACTCGCTTTCTACATCGTGGATGTTGCACAGTACCGTATTGATCTTCAGCCGGTTGAATTCCCGGCTGATGAAAAACGCAAAGCTGGCCATGAACGGGTTGCGAATGTCATCCATGAGCAGCCCTACGGCATACAGCTCCTGTTCCCGAAAATTGCGTGCGGACTGCTTGGGCACATAGCCGTGCTTGGTGATGACCTGATTGACGCGCTCACGCGTTACCTCGTTTACATTGGGATTGCCGTTGAGCACGCGGGAAACCGTTGCAATCGAAACGCCTGACAGTTTGGAAATGTCGTAAATTGTCAGCCCGTTTTTCACCCTGCCTCACCACCCGTCTGCAATGATCTTTCTATATTTATTATATCGTTCAGTTTTCACGAAAGCAATGTAGTCTTTCATTTCACCTACCATCTATTTCGAAATAATTTTATGCACTTTGTATACCATTGTCCTTTTTGAGGAAAAAAGGCATACAAACCATCCTTGAATTCCATTTGCTTTTTATTTCTTCTGCCTCAGACATGTTTTTGCTTTCTTCGTATTTTTCACGTTATTGTTCCTGCAAACCAGATTGAACCAGCTGGCCGCATTCCTCTTCAATGGCTGCAAGAATGCAGTTGGCATAGCCCATATACCCGCTATAGGCAGGAATATAAATCAGCTCACCTTCCTCCAGATTGAATCCCGCAAAGATCTGATCGCCAATAAACATACGCGGAACCCCCCAGACCGGAATCCCCGCCTGTTGACAGGCGGCCTCCCAAGCCTCGGGATCCTCGTCGATATCCGTCATGGTCATCGACAGATCCGCATTGAGCTCCATCAGTTCTTCGAGAAAGCCCTTCATTTGCTGGCAGGATGCACATTTCTGTGAATAAAAGAAGCGAATCGATTCACTCTGCACCTGCTGCGTGCAAGCTGTAAATACCGGCAGCAGCAGAACCAACAGATACGTGGTCTTTTTCACATTATTTTCTTCCTTTCCTTAAAGATCAGACGCATGGTCTGCTCCGCTTGCCAATCTCCCCCCTTTCTGTTTGTGCAAGCCGCAGTCTTCTTTGAACGGCACGCCGCTCAATCCGTCTCATTCGTACAATTTTCAAGCTCCTTCTTAGTGACAAAATACCATGAACATCACATGTAAGCAACAAGTTCTTTCCTTACGTCCACCAAATAATAGCGGCGTTCTTTAACGCTTGTAAGAAAGCTTTGCATTGCTTTCATGCGCAAAGCCGTCATAAAATAAAAGTAAGAACTTCTTCAGCAGTTAGCCAATGACAAAAAGGCGCTGTCTCAAAATGGCTAAAGCAGGCCATGAGAGGCAGCGCCTTTTTCCGCAACATTTTGGGGCAAGCGAAAACAGAGTGCAGAAAGAACGGCACCCAAGGAATTATTTTCATAAGGAATTCCAAGTGGAATGAGTTATAAACCGGCAGGAAAAGATGATGGAATCTTCAGACCGCTTCCCAAGCGCCTGTTTTGGATTTTATGGTGCAGATGGAGGATGTTGAGGGCGAGGCTGAACAACAGCCATTCAGCAGCAACCTTCATATTGCCCCGAAGCAGAAAACGCCTGAAATCAAGCTCCTGCTTCACATACGCAAAGTTGTCCTCGGCCTGAATGGAACGGTTCACCCGAAGCAAATATCCCTTGGGAGAGGAGAACTTTGCTTCCATAGCCTGCGGGTCTATCCCGAATTTTGTGTAAACATTCTCCGCGAGTGTAAACAGCAGAAACTGGTATGAGGCGGTAGCGGTCTGACCGATACCGCCTTTTCTCTACCATAACGCCGACGGAACCGGATGTCAAGGGCGGCGAAGCCGGGCTGCTTGCAGCCTTTACTCTTGACGTCTGGATACGGCGGTGTTAACTGAAGCATTATCTGTTGCGATGATTGCTTGTCCTTTATGCACGGTAACATTGTATACCACTTTATCATCCAACCCCATATCGATCCCCACTTTCGTCAAGTAACGTTCTATATGACCTATTAGCACCATAATAAATCGTTCATTGAACCCTTTGATTTTATCTTGGAATTTAGTTGAAGACGAATAACCCATAGCCACCCCATGATAGATGGAGTTATGCCTCCATTCCTTACGGCTCCAAGGCTGCATAATCATTTTTCAACCGTTCCGGGGTGTACTTGTCTGCCAACTTCTGCAGACCCACACAGAGCTTGGTACCGTCAAGTATTATGCGCAAATTCATTTACAAGTCTGGCAGAACTCAGTCTGCACAGGGCAGGGAAACCTGCCCTTAATTACCTAGTAGCAGAGGACAGAGAGCGCGTCAA
>ERZ857480.33089-NODE-51126-length-19600-cov-8.0000_pt1 | contig 19600 bp, 16 predicted proteins | sample MGYA00519767_ERZ857480 | MGnify/ENA primary metagenome ERZ857480 (study PRJEB31778, sample SAMEA3449210) | human gut metagenome | biome: human gut; feature: human-associated habitat; material: faeces | place: United Kingdom | collected 2010/2012 ...
CAGTCGGGCAGTAGAGCGCGTTGCCGCTGTTGCCGGCGTACATGCCGATGGCCATGTTGTTATAGCCGTATTTGTTGGATACATCCATCGTGAACACCGTTTCGCCGGTTTCAAAATCGAGGATGATATACTGCCACATGCCGGTGCTCAGATCCTGCACATAGCCGTAAATGTAGCCGGTTGCGGTGGAGAGCTTGAGGATGGACGTGTCGCTCAGGTCGTTTCTGCACCAGACGCTCTTCATCTCATAGCCGTCGGCGGTCTTCACGGTATCCACGCGCTCGACGCCCGGCGCGATCATCACGTTGCCGCGCATGAGCCAGTTCATGTCGTAGATGTTGGCGTAGCTCTGGATGGAGGAGTCGCTGTTCGGGTCGGCCAGCCCCGCGCTGCCCGCGCCGAACCAGTTGCACACGATGGTGCTGACGACGCCCTCGCCGTCGTCATAGACGATGGCGGAGTTTTCAACGGCAACCTGATAGCCCTCCGGCAGATCGTCGAGCACCGGGCAGCTCGCCACGACCTCGCCGGTCTTCATATCCAGCGCAAGCAGGTTGACGGGGTCCTGATTGTCGGTAAACATCACGAGGTTCGGCGTGAGCGTGGGCGAGCAGCCGCCGCCCCACGCGAGACCGCCGCCGGTCGTCTTGTCGCCTTCACCGCTGACCTTCGCGCCGACGCTTTCATACGGCGTGCGCCACGCGACGGTCACGCCGTTTTCCGCGCGCAGCAGGTAGCAGTTCTGGTTGGTCAGGATGACCGCGCCATCCTTGGAGGCGGCAATGCCGTTTTCCGCGCCTTCGCCGGGCGTCAGCTCATGGACGAAGACCGCGTCGGCGAGCTCGGCCTGTTCGCCGCGAAGGATGGCCTCGATGGCCGCGTGGGCGATGTAGCCGACCACGCCCTGCTGCGCGCGCTCGGGGTAGATGCGGAAGCCGCCGGTGGCGAACCAGAGGTTTCCTTCGTAGTCAAAGACCACGGACAGGAGATTTTGCTCCAGCGTCTTGCCCAGCGCGGTCTCCGCCGCTGCCTTGACGTCGATATCCAGCACCTTTTCAAACTCCGGCAGCACGTTTCCGGCTTCATCCGTCGCGCGCAGCATCAGCACGTGGTTGTTGCTGGTGGGGAAGACGATGCGGTTTTCCGCATCCAAAAAGGTGTAAGAGCTTTGAATCAGATAGCCGCCGCCGTCGTGCTGCTTCGGGGAGAAGTAGCCGAGGGTTTTCGCTTCCTCCGCGTTCAAATCGCGGATGGCGATGCCGCCGAGCAGCGGAACGACCGCATGGCCGTAGCTGTCAAAGTAAATAGCGGGCGAGGCGTTCGCGTTGGTCGTCTCGTAGGAGACGTTGATCTCCGGGTAAATGGCCAGCGGCAGAATTTCATCCGTCGAATCGGTGTTGTAGCCGTCGTGGTGAATGTTGGCGTCGCTCTTGGCCATGTAGGGGTTTTCCTCGACCTGCTTGGGTTGCAGCGCCTTGACGGGCAGCGCCTCTGCGCTGCCGCAGGCGGCCGTAGCCGCGAGCAATGCCGCCGCCAGCGATGCGCTGAGCGCGGAACGCAGCATGGTGTTTGTTTTCATCAAATAGACCCTCCTCATCAATGGTTATTGGAATCGAATGAACATGGAGCGATGGACGTCCGCCCTTCCAGCCAGACGAGAAGCCCCCGTCGGAAGCCCTCCTCCGTTACCGGCTCCAGCAGAAAGTAATCGACGCGCAGCCGGAAGGCGTGGAGCGAAAAATCCAAATCGCTGCACCAGATGATCCTGCACGCGGGGCATAGCGCGCGCAGGTGTTCGACGGCGTTCAGCCCGGCGACGCCCGGCAATGCGATCACCGCATGACTGAATGCCGCGGTCAGCACAGCGTTAAAAAAACTTTCCTGATTTCGGTAGGGCTCAATCCGGGGAAAGCGCCCCTTTTCCTTGCAGAACCGGGCGATCTGTTCTTCCATCTGCGCCCCTCGCGTTTCCTGCTCCGTCAGCACGGCAATGCGATGCATCCCTTCCCTCCTTTCGCTTTGCGCTTGATTCAGTCGGTGCTTGTCTTGCAATCAGTATAGCCAGAGGGGAAGGGCTTTGGCAAGCCGGTTGGCACGAAAGCCGCGCAAACGGCACGAAATCCGGCGCATGAGCCGCGCCGGAGCCGGATTTTTGTGCTATAATCATATTGGATGATTGTGATGATTGTTTGGAAAGGGGCTCGTCTGTGATGAGAATTGCGATTGTGGATGACCTTGCCGGGGATCGGGCGCTTCTGCGGGAACGGCTGGAGCGGCAGCTGCAAAGACGCAGCGTGCAGGCCGATTTGCTGGAATTTGAAAGCGGCGAGGCGTTTCTCGCGGCGGAAAGGGAACAGCGTTTCACCGCGGCGTTTCTGGACGTCTATATGACGGGCATGAGCGGCGTGGACGCGGCGAAGGAATTGCGGACATTCGACACGGACTGCCTGCTGATCTTCACCACGACCTCGACCGACCATGCGCTGGAAGGCTTTCAGGTGCGCGCCATGCATTATCTGGTCAAGCCGTTTGCCGAGGAGGAGCTGGAGCGGCTAACGGATGAAATGCTTGAACGAATCCCGCATCCCGATAAATACATGGATGTGAAGGTCGGCGGCAGCGACATCCGCCTGTGCTATCAGAACATCCTATATGCTGAGCATTTCGCGCACGTGATCCAAATCCATACCACGGCGGGGAAAACGCTGGCCACGCGCCAGCCGTTCAAAACCTTCGTCGAGCCGCTGAAGGACGACCGCCGCTTTTTCGTCTGCGGCCGCGGCGTGGTCGTCAATCTGGAGCACGCGGAGGATTTTGAAGACGCTTCTTTCCGGATGGCGGACGGCAGCCGCGTTTATGTCAGTCAGGAGCTTTTGAAAAGCGCCCGTCAGGTATTCATGGAATTCCTGCTGCAAGGGGGGCGCGCGTTGTGAGGGAGGTTCTTCGCCCGATTCTGGAGCTCACGGTGGTGATTCCCGGCCTGCTGCTCGCGTATTTCCCGGTGAAATCCTATTTGAAGCAGCCGGCGGGCAGACTCGCCGCGTGGCTGATACCGGCGATGCTGGGGCTGTGCGTGGCCGGAGGCGCGCTCTGCCGGTATCTGCATGCCTCCACGGCGCTCGCGACGGCGGGGCTGACGCTGATGGCGATGCTCCTGTACATCCGAACGACGCAGATTTCCCTTTGGAAATCCGGAACGATTGCGCTGTCCGTCTGCGCGGTATTCGCATGCCTAAACAGCCTGTCCCGAGCGCTCAACGCGGCCATGCTGATGCGCGCCCAAACGCCGCAGGTAACGCCGTGGTTCTGCCTGCGGGCGGGCGTCGTTTACAACGCGGTCTGCTGGTTGGTGACCGCCGCCGCGTATTATCCGGCGACCCACGCGGTGAGAACCATGGTGGAGGACGACAATTTTGCGCAGACGTGGTATGTGTTCTGGATTCTGCCGCTCATGTTTATCGCGCTCAACCTCTTTATGGTTCCGATCTATCCGACGACGCTCTATACCGGCCGGGTGCTTCAGGGCTACATCGTTCTGAGCGTCGCGCTGCTCATCCTCATGTTCATGTTCAATACGATCTTCCTGCTGATGGCAACGAGCCTGAACCGAAACGCCAGACTGCGGCAGGAGAACCAGCTTCTATCCATGCAGCAGCAGCGCTACGAAAACCTCAAGGTCGCCATCGAGGAAGTGCGGCAGGCGCGCCACGACATCCGGCACCACCTGAACCAGATTTCCATGCTGGCGGAAGCCGACGACATGGAGGCGATCAAGGCGTATCTGGCGCAGACCGTTTCCCGGATTCCCGATTTGGATATGCATTTCTGCGAAAACCGCGCGGTGGACAGCGTGCTCGGCTATTACTGCGCGCTTGCGAAGCGGGAGGGAATTCCGTTTTCCGCGCAGATTGATTTGCCGCAGACGCTCCCGGTCGATGAAATCGACATGGGCTTGGTGCTGTCCAATCTGCTGGAAAATGCGCTGGAGGCCAGCTTCCGCACCGCGCCCGCTCGGCGGCAGATCAAGGTGAAGGCCTATGTGCACGCGGAAAAGCTGCTGTTGATGCTGGTTGAAAACGCATGCGACACGGAGGTGAAGGAAACAAACGGGGTATTCCGTTCCTCCAAGCGCAAGGGAAACGGCGTCGGGATTCAGTCTGTTCGGCACATTGCGGAAAAAAACGGCGGCGCAAGCACCTTCACCTATCGGGATAACGTCTTCTCCGCCAAAATCATGCTCCGCGGACGGGCGGCCTGAACGATTTGCTGGATGGGATTGCCAGATGGGCTCATGCGCATAAATTGCGTTGCCTGCCGCATAATAGGGGTGCCAAAGAGAGCGAAAGTTGAAGAAGGAGGCAGCATAATTGTGCGAGCAACGGGCATTGTGCGGAGAATCGACGAATTGGGGCGCGTGGTGATTCCCAAGGAGATTCGAAGAACGCTGAGAATCCGCGAGGGCGACCCGCAACAGACGGCATTGGAAGGCGATGCGCAGGAGGACGCGCAGATGCTTCTGGCGCTGCTGGCGGGCGTGATCGAGCAGAGAAAGAAATATGCGTGAAAGCGAAAAACCGAATGATCGAGCGCGGCTTGCAGAAGCTGCGCTTTTTCAATAGGATAAAAAAAACGGAGCGGATTCCCCCATGAAATGTGGATGTTCGCGGAGTATTCGCTCATAAAATGCTGAATTTGGAGAAATATTCGCTCATTTTTTCGCAGAGGGAAAGTGAAATAAGGAATAAGAAGTTATGGTGTGATTGTGTTTTTCTGTCGGACATGATTTGATAGGGTATCGTCTTGAAAACAAAAACGCATTGTGCTATACTGAAATGGATAAAATATGGTCTATTAAGCATGGCTTCTAGAAATTTGTATCAAATATGATCCGTCGGAGGATGACATGAAATTCGTTTGGGAAACGCCGGAAGAAATCGACAAAGCGTTGGCGCAGCGTTTGAGCCGCATCCGCAAGCGCCGCAATCTTTCACAGCAGGCGCTGAGCGAAAAGAGCAACGTAAGCTATGGCAGCATCAAGCGCTTTGAAACGACGGGGCAGATTTCGCTGAACTCGCTGACAAAGTTGTGTGTTGCACTGGACTGCGCGGATGAAATCAAAAATCTGTTCACGAATGTGGAATACGGCAGCATTGAGGAGGTTATCCGTGAAAGAACGTAAGCTCGAAGTCTACCTCGGCGAGCGATTTGTCGGAACGATGGCGCAGACCGCGGATCGGCGGGTAGCGTTCGCTTATTCGGAAGAATGGCTGGACAACGGCTTTGCAATCAGTCCGTTTTCACTGCCGGTGGAGCAAAAGGTCTTTGTTCCGACGAGCCAAGCGTTTTCCGGATTGTGGGGCGTGTTTGCCGATAGTCTGCCGGATGCGTGGGGGCAGCTGCTGGTCGATCGGATGTTAAAGGCGCGGGGAATTCTTTCTGCGGATATGACGCAGTTGGAGCGTTTGGCGATCGTCGGCGATTCGGGAATGGGCGTGTTGGCGTATCGTCCGGCTTGGAATATCCAGCAGGATGCGGCGATTGGCGATCTGGACGAGCTTTCCGCTCAATGTCATGCGATATTGAATCACGGGGATGCGGGCAATCTGGATGAACTATTCCAAATGGGCGGCAGTTCCGGCGGCGCAAGACCGAAGATCATGACGGATGAGTGGATCATCAAGTTTCCGGCTTCCGATGAGATGAAGGATAGCGGCACGATGGAAAAAGCCTATATGGATTGCGCCGCGGACTGCGGAATCATCGTGCCGGAAACCAAACTGATGCCGTCCAGTGTGTGTGCGGGTTACTTTGCTGTAAAGCGGTTTGACCGAAGAAAGACGGATGGGCATATCGAGCGGCGGCACATGTTGACTGCGGCGGCGATTCTCGAAGTGGATTGGCGCACTGCCGCGATGGACTATCATACGCTGATGAAACTGACGAAGATTCTTTCTCTGGATAATCGGGAAGATTTGGAGCAGATGTACAGACGGATGTGTTTCAATGTCTTTGCACATAATCGTGATGACCATGCGAAGAATTTCAGCTGGATCTATGACGAACAGATGGATTGCTGGCATCCGTCGCCGGCGTATGATTTGACGTGGAGCACGACCTACTTCGGAGAGCATAGCACGACGGTGGATGGAAACGGCAGGAATCCGGGAATGAAAGAACTGCTGGCAGTTGGAAAAGCGGCGGGAATGAACGCGAAGAACTGCAAAGTGATTGCCGAGGAGATTTGGAAAAAGACGCGGACGCTTGAAGCGACATACCGGGGCTGGAAATCGTAGAATCTGCGTTTCAGTGAAAATGGATGACAGAAATGTGAATTGCTTTGAAACGATAACAGTATAGACGAGAGAGCGCGGCTTGAAAAGGCTGCGCTTTTTGCATATTGAGAAGGAAAACGAAAAAATGATGCTATGGTTGAGAGCGATTTTTCGAAAAGAAAACGAGCTACGAATTGCGATTTATTGATTTATATCCGACAAAAACGAAAAAAGGTGTAAATATGAGAAAATTTTTACGTCTATATAAGTGAGAAAGTTTAGATGAAAAGGTTGTGATTCCAGTGGATTAAGAAGGCATAAAAAAGTTTACGGAAATAGAGTCAGGCGAGGCTTGTACAGTTGGAATAAAGGAGCGGAACAACTTACCCATTATTTAAGGAGAGAGAACATGTTTAAGAAAATTCCTGCCTTAATGTTACTTTGCGCCATACCGTGGATGATAGGCATGACTAAACCGGTACGCGCGGAATACATCGGCATAAATGAACTCCAAACAGAAGCGAATATCGAGTGGAAAAAAGACTACGTTGACCGATATGGAAGGACAGTTAGCGTAGATGTAACGCCAATCATTCCTCAAGTAGATAAAGTGCCGATTCAGATTATGGAAAATCAGATTCTACCTGTAGAAAATGTTTTGAACATTTATCCTCAATCAATGGTACAAGAAGAAATAGATAAAGTAGACGAGGAAGTTATCATACTACATTATCAGAATCAAGAAAGAAATGAAAGGGGAGCTGTGTATATTTGTCAAGAAGGAGGAAAATTGGTTTTATTCGAATACGATGATCTGAATACAAAAATAAATAAAGAAACAACAAAATTAGAAAGCTTCAGCGGAACTCAGTATTGCTCAAATGAGGTCGATCGGTTATATCCATATTTAGACGGATATGATTTTACAGTTCAAGACAGTATAGATTATGCCAATCAAGAACTCGGAAAATTCTTCCCAGATTATGATTTGGATTTAGATATAACATGGGTGACGATTGTGCCCAATACCCGTCCATGCTACAACTGCACATTGAGGCAAAAAATAGATGGAATTCCCATTTTAATGGGTGCCGGAGATATAACGTATGGCGCTAATGAAAAAGAAATGGGATTCAAATTCCCGAAAAGCTGGAAGACGAAAGGGGTCGAGTATTGGGGATACTATATATCCCCAATATGGGGGTTTATTGCATATGTCGATGGCGGATATCAAATACAGTTCCGACCGCTGAAAAAAGTTGCTTCGGTAGTCGATGATGTGCCATTGTGTACGCTTGATGAGGTTATATCAAGCGTCGAAAAGCAAATTGAAAAGGGCAATATCCGCAATGTCTATGAGATAAGATTTGGATACTGCTGTTATCTTGATGAAAACGAACAAATCGTATTATATCCTGTGTGGCAGATTGAGTGCGACTACTTCTTTAATCCTAAAGAAGAACAAAAGCATTATGCAGAAATGGAAAATGTACGAGTAACGCAAGGACACGATTATCATACAATGATTGTAAATGCTCAGACAGGCGAATTCATGAATCCGGCTGATTTGAAAGATAATCTGTTAAAATGTCCCGATATCATTACTTGGGACGACATTACGAGATGAGAAAACACAGAATGAGGAGCTGTTGCAGCGGTGTTCTGCCAGTTCCTTTTTCATCGGCTGCATAAATCGTCAGCCTGTCCAACCCAAAAGACAGCATAGGCAAAACAAATTAGGTTGGCGGTCTTTCTGCATATAATTACATCTGGGTATATGCAGAAACATGAGCCTCTTTTTCGGTTACTGCACATATCTCCGCAAAAACATGTGCAGAAAGCATCGGAAATATCAATAGTTTTTGCTGTTATTCAAGAAAAACTTTCTGATTTCAATGACTTTTTCGACATGTCCCATGCTGACAGCATGGACTATCGAGCTATGATAAACCTGAAAGGACAATTCTGATCGCGAGATAAGAAAATTCAATCTCAGCAACTTGGGGACGCTCCGACAACGAGCGTCCTTTTTGTATTCATCGGGAAGGAGAAAACATGGATACGCAAATTATCAGTCTGGCAAACCAGAAGGGCGGCGTAGGCAAAACAACGACCTGCGCCAATTTGGGTATTGGTTTGGCGAGAGAAGGAAAGCGCGTGCTGCTGGTGGACTGCGATCCGCAAGCCAGCCTGACGCTCAGTTTGGGATGGAGGAAACCGGAAACCCTGCCGGTGACGCTGGCTACGCTCATGGGCAGAGTTCTTCAGAAACAGCCCGTTCATGCCAAAGAAGCGATTCTGCATCATGCGGAAGGGGTGGACTTGATTCCCGGCAGCATTGCCTTATCTGGCGTGGAAGCGTCGCTGGATACACGGCAGAATGTGCTGAAACGGGTGCTGGACGATTGCAGAAAAGACTACTCTCATGTGCTGCTGGATTGTATGCCGTCGCTGGGCATGACGACGATCAACGTACTGGCGGCGGCAGACAGCGTGCTGATTCCGACCATACCGCATTATTTGTCGGTAGATGGACTTGGTAAGCTGATGGAAAGCATCGGCAGGATGCGCCGGGGATTGAACAGAGGGCTGCGGGTTGAAGGTATCCTCATTACAATGGCAAGCCGCACGACGTATGCCCATGAGATCAGCGAATTGCTTCGGACACAGTACGGAACGAAGATTAAAGTGTTTGATACCGTAATTCCGCACTCCATCAGAGCAGCAGAGTGCAGTGCCGAAGGGAAAAGCATCTTCGCGTATGATCCGAAGGGCAAGGTCGCGCAGGCGTACAACGCGCTGACGAAAGAGGTGATTCAGCATGAAAAGCAGCGCCAGAAACATCGAGCTGAAATCGGTCGATGACCTTTTTGCGACGGAAGAAAGCAGAGCGGATGCCCAGCGGGAAAAGGTGCAGGAAATCCCGTTGGGTGAGCTACATCCGTTCAGAAATCATCCCTTCAAGGTCAAGGACGACGCGGCGATGCAGGACACAGTAGACAGTGTGCGCGAGTATGGCGTGCTTGTCCCCGCGATTGCGCGTCCTGATCCTGACGGCGGCTATGAGCTGATCGCTGGTCACAGGCGGCATCATGCGTCTGAGCTGGCGGGAAAGGAAACCATGCCGGTCATCGTTCGCGATCTCGACGACGATGCCGCCACGATCATCATGGTGGACAGCAATTTGCAGCGTGAGGAGCTGCTGCCGAGTGAACGGGCTTTTGCCTATAAAATGAAACTAGAAGCAATGAAACATCAGGGAGAACGGCTGGATTTAACTTCCGCCCAAGTTGGGCGGAAGTTAGAAAATCGGGAATCTCGCGAAATTCTTGCAGAGCAAGTTGGACAAAGCCGTAATCAAATTTCCAGATTTATTCGCCTGACCGAGTTGATTCCCACTTTGCTGGACATGGTGGATGAACGCAAAATTGCGTTTAATCCTGCGGTCGAGTTGTCCTATTTGAAGAAAGAAGAACAAACCCTTCTGCTTGAAGCAATGGACAGCGAACAGGCAACGCCGTCGCTTTCTCAGGCACAGCGGTTAAAGAAATTCAGTCAGCAGAAGATGCTTTCCCTTGATGTGATGCGGGCAGTCATGAGCGAAGAAAAGAAAACCGACCTTGATCGGGTGACGCTGAAAAACGAAACGCTGCGCAGGTATTTTCCGAAATCCTACACGCCAAAGCAAATGGAAGATACCATTATCAAGCTGCTGGAAGGCTGGTATAAAAAACGGCAGCTTTCGCAGGAACGGTGATGAATCATAAGTGCTTGCGAAATCATAAGCGACGTGATAAAATAAACTTGAAATAGAGCATGGACGGATGAAATGATGGCTCAAAGGAGAGAGAAAAACATGTCCATTCAGGATACGGCAACCAAACAGTATGTTTCGGAAGTGGAAGTGTTTGCAGATGCTTTTAACTATCTGATTTATGATGGCGAACAGGTGATTAAGCCGGAACAGATGACCGATATGGATACAACGCAGTATGTGATTCCATATCATGAGGATGAGAAAGGCAAGCCGGAAGCGGCGCAGAAATACCGCGATACGCTTAAAACGCTGGCGGTTAAAACGGATGATCGGTACACCTATCTCGTGCTGGGAATAGAGAATCAGAGCCATGTGCATTATGCCATGCCGGTTCGCAACATGCTGTACGATGCCATGCAGCTCGAAAAGCAGGTGCGTGATCTGGCAAGCCAGCACCGTAAGGAAGGAAAAAATGGTACATCGGAAGAATATCTTTCGGGTATGAAGAAAGAAGATCGGCTGTCCCCTGTGATTACGCTGGTCATTAACTTTGGCGGAAAGAAATGGGATGCGCCGCTCAGCCTGCGCGAGATGTATGGCGAGCAGCCCGAAAAAGTCCTTCCGTTTATTCAGGACTATCGGGTTTTCATGATTGACCCGATGGAGATGAGCGACAACGATCTTCAGAAGCTGAACAGCAGCCTGCGCGAGGTGCTGGCGTATATCAAATACCAGCGGGATAAGGCACGGATGGAAAAATTGCTGAATGAGGATTCAAAGTTCAGCTGTCTGGAAACAAACGCGGCTCTGGTTATCAATGCTATGACGAACGCGGGAATTGCGATTGACCCGAACAAGGAGGTTGTAAATATGTGTGAAGCGATTCGACAAATGGTTGATGAAGGAATCATGCTGGGCGAGAAGCGCGGCGAAGAACGTGGCGAGAAGCGCGGCGAAATGCAGAAGACACTCGCTATTGCTCGTCGTATGCTTGAAAAAAACTACCCCATAGAGCAGGTTGTTGATCTAACAATGCTGACAAAGCAGGAAGTTGAAGAATTGAGCAAAACAATCAAACAGTAAAAGCTATGCTCAAGTGCTTTGAAGGTGAAAATACGAGTATGTGTGAAGCGATTCGACAAATGGTTGATGAAGGAATTTCTATGGGACAAAAACAAGGAAGCCTGAATGAAAAAATGACCATTGCTCGTCGTTTGCTCGAGCTGAAAATGCCTGAAGAACAGGTGATTAGTGTAACTAAGCTGACAAAGCAGGAAGTCGAAGAATTGAGCAAAACAATCAAGCAGTAAAGGCTATGCTCAAGTGCTTTGAAGGTGAAAATACAAGTATGTGTGAAGCAATTCGGCAAATGGTTGATGAAGGAATCATGCTGGGTGAGAAACAAAGAGCGTTGGATATTGCACGACGTATGATTGAAATGAAATACTCTAAGGAGCAGGTTGTTGATCTAACGATGCTGACAAAGCAGGAAGTTGAAGAATTGAGCAGAACGATCAAGTCGTGAAATGTAATGATAATTAAGTGAATATGAAAAACTGCTCGCCGAAAAAAGCGGGCAGTTTTACGTTTCTATGAAGGTAAATAAACCTTAGATCATCCAAATTGGAATAATATAGTTTTCTTTATCGATGGCACCAAGAGCGGGCTTCATGCAAAGGATAGCCCCTTTTCCGCGAGGAGTGGAAGCCTTATCGAGCAGAGAAAACACTTTTGTCAGTTCGCTGCCGGGATTGGCAGTTTTTTTGATTTCAAGAGGATTTAGGATAGAAGAAGTATTTTTCGTTTAGACATCAAATTCACCACTCATATACAGCTTTTCGAGGTTGTGCCCAGCACGGAGTTCACGCTTTGTTGCATTAGCAAATGATGTGAGTTTACCGTCTGAAAGAATGAAATAGCAGTCTGGACGCATAATGCGATTAGAAAGCAGATTGGTGTTGTGTGAAGTAAGAATTGCCTGACAGTGCGGCATTTTCTCAATCAATTTGACAATGGTTTCAGATAGTTCGTAGTGATAATAGGCATCGAATTCATCAATAAACATAAGGGAAATATCCGGGCAAGTTTCAGTAAAGTAGAAATAGGTGTAAAGAGCGCGTGTTCCACTTGATGCAGCCATAAAAAACGGAAGAGGGGAAGGCGTATCAAAATAAAGTTTTTTCTTTCCTTCCGGTGTGTTTTTTGCGACGAGATTTTCTTCTACACCGGCAGCGTGTAGAAAATCTTCAAGTTTCTTAATACGGTCTCCTTCAAAAATAAAGTCATAATAATCAGAACTTCTTGATTTATAGCCAATGTAGCGATTTTCGTCGAGAGAACGAAACCGGAGCATGTGAGAAATAAAAGACATCATCTGATAAAGAGGATGATTGTCTGGCAAAGCAGAGTTTGTGATGGCATATTTGAGCAGTGAATCGTTGCCTCTGAAGTTCAGGTTGAGAGTAGGAATTAGCTTTTCGAGTCCGGATAAAGTTCCCTGTTTCTCAGCATAATTGTATTCAAATAGCAGATCATCATTAAGAATAACACGTTCATATACCAAGTCTTGATTGCCGTTTTTACGGTATAGGTAATCAATTTGATAAGGAGTGAAAACAAAAACATATCGGAATTCAGCAAATTCGAGTTTTGATTCGGAATTGAGATAAAAGCTGTATAACCCGGGTATGACATTGTTTGTAGTCATGTGGGAGACGATGTCAAATAAGGCAAGCCCAAGGTTGGATTTGCCAGAAGCGTTTTTTCCGTATACAATCAGTTTTTGAAGAAGATTGTTACAGATACAGTTTTCGTTGAACTGATAATTCTTAACATCGGAAAAGTCAATTCGAATAGGAGAAAGAAAATTTTTAAAGCCTGATACTTCAAAGAGTTTCAGCATGTATAATCACCCTTTCAAGAACATTCTAAACGAGATAAATCTGAGCGTCAATAGGAGTCCGTAAAAAAATTACGGATATTTCAATAAAAGTATAGGCAGAAGCAAGATGAACTATGCGGCGTTTTTACGAAGGGAGGTGAAACGAAATGACCGTAGTCTTTCGAGTTGTCAAAACCAAAAACTACACGATGATGTCCAATCAGCATTTGAAGGATAAACGCCTGACGCTCAAAGCAAAAGGGCTGATGTCGGTGATGCTGTCCCTGCCGGAGAACTGGGATTATACGCTGCGAGGGCTGTCGGCAATCAGCAAAGAGGGCGTGGACGCGATCAGCGAAGCCGTCAAGGAGTTGGAGCGTTCGGGCTATGTGATCCGAAATCGAAAACGGGACGAGCGCGGACGGCTGAGCGGGACAGAGTACCTGATCTACGAGGACTGCCACATGAACAGCCAGCCTGCGCAGGACGCACCTGAGCCGGAAAAACCAAAACGGGAAAATCCAAGACTGGAGAATCCGGTTCAGGAAAAGCCTGTGCAGGAGAATCCAAAGCAGGAAAAACCTGAACAGGAAAATCCCGCACAATTAAATACGAATAGATCAAACACGAATTCAGAAAAAACGTATCCACCAAATACTCAGGGAGAAAATCCTTATCCATCAATCCATCTCAGGGAAAGGCAGGAAGATGTTGCGGCGATTCGGGACAGCGTGCGGTCGCAGATCGGGTATGACTGCCTTGTCACGCCGTATAACCGGGATCGGATGGATGAGATCGTCGAGCTGATGGTGGAAATCCTCTGCACCGGCAGGGAAACAATCACGATTTCCGGGGCGGAGTATCCCGCCGAGCTGGTCAGGGAGCGGATGCGCAAGATCAACAGTATGCACATCGAGTACATCTTCGGCTGTCTTGAGCAAAACGCGAGCCGCGTCCGCAACATCAAGAAATATCTGCTGACCACGCTGTTCAACGCGCCCGCGACGATGGGCAACTATTACGACGCTCAGGTGCGATACGACCGGCGAAAGCGGGAGGAAGATTATGAAAACTGGCTCGATGAGCTTTAGAAGGGAGTGGTGTCCATGAAAAACTATTTTCAATTCGCCTGTGAACTCGAACCCATTGACCGATTTCCCGGCTGCATGAGCAAAGACGACCTGCTTGAGAACCTGCTGCGGCAGGATACGCAAGCAGGTTTTCTTTTGCCCGAAAAGCGGACGGAAACTGCGCTTCGGGTGATGCAGCTGGAGCAGGAAGCCGAGCAGCGGACGTGCGAGATCAGCGGCGGCTGGTTTCCCAGACGGGTGCTGTTCTTCGCCGTGCCGCCGGTGGACGGAAAAGCCTGCCAGCTCTGCGCGTTGACGCAGATTGAATCTGGCAGAATCAGGATTGTCAAGCGGGATCAGCTCACAAAAGAGCTGCTGGCAGGCGCGGAGTTTACCGTCACGCGGCTCAGCGGTCTGCCATCTCATCAAGGAGCGGGCGACGGCGAGGTGGTCGCGGTCATTGCGACGGATGCGGACGGCGTTGCCGAAACCGGCTGGCTGACGTGGGGAACCTACCGCGTGACGGAAAGCAAAGTGCCGGAGCATTTCGTGGACATGGGCTTTTCAGCGGATATCGTCATTGACGAGGAAAACTTCAAAACCTGCGAGCTGGAAGTCGAGAATGAGCCGACCAAAGGCTTTATCCGCCTGACCAAAACCGACTGGGCAAACGGCAACCCGATTGCGGGCGTGAAGTTTGATATCTATGAAAACGACGAATACGGAAATGCGCTTGTCGGCAGCATGACGACCGGCGCGGACGGCGTGGCAATCTCCGAGCCGCTGCGCAAGGGACGCTACATCGTGCGCGAGCATGGCGCGACAAAGGGCTACGTTTTTGAAGAAATCGCGCTGGACGCGACGGTCAAGCCCGACGAAACGACCGACCTTGCGGCGACGAATCAGCCCGTCCGGGTCAAAATCAGGATTTATAAGCGCGATAAGGACGAATATGCAGGCGATAACCCCAACGGCAAAAATCGAAAGACCCTGCCCAGACAGGCGAGCATCGACCCGCCGAAATCATGCGGCGACGGAGAGCTGACCGGCGCGGTCTTTCAGGTGCTGGCGGGCGCGGCAATCAAGGACAGACAGGGCAACGTTCTGTTCAAAAAAGGCGATACCGTTGTGGATGTGCTGACGACGGCGGGCGAGGATGCGAGTGCTGCAACGGGCGAGTTGTGGCCGGGGCTGTATGAAATCGTGGAGTTGACCCCGCCAAAGGGCTATCATCCGAGCGAAAAACACATCTTCGTCGATACAGTCAGCGCCGCAGGGCAGTCTGAAGAAGCCGTCGTGGAATATGAAGGGCTGAAAACCAACACCATCCGGCTGGGAGCACAGGCTATCGTCAAGATTTTAGGCGACGACCACGACGACCCTGCCCCGGATCGTGTCGAGCAGCCGGAAGCGGGCGCAGAGTTCAACGTGTATCTCAAAAGTGCGGGCAGCTATGAAAATGCGCGTCCGTTTGAGCGCGATCATCTGGTGACGAATAAGCGCGGATACGCCAAGACCAAGGCACTGCCCTACGGCATCTATGTGCTGGAGCAAACGAAGGGCAAAGAGGGCTATGAAATCAAAGGTGCGATTGAGTTTGAAATCGACGGGACGGAGGATATTCAGAACCCGCCGCCGCTGACACTCAGCGACCGTCCGATTCTCTACCGCCTTCGTATCCTCAAGACGGATCGAGAAACGGGCAAGACCGTCACGCTGGCGCATACGTCGTTTAAGCTCAAGGACGCAAACGGCGAAACGGTGCGCCAGACGGTGCATTATCCGACCGAAAAGGAGATCGACACGTTCACCACGGATGAAACGGGCGGCGTGACCCTGCCGGAAACGCTCAGGTGGGGCTTGTACTACATCGAGGAGATTTCCGCGCCGGAAGGATACCTGATTCGGACGGAATCTCTGCCCGTGATGATCGGGCATGACGGCGACGAACCCGGGCAGACGTATGAACTGAACATCGAAATGCAGGATGAGCCGGTCAAGGGACAGATTCTCGTGAAAAAGACCGGCGATATGCTCGTCGGCTTTGAAACCGTGGACGCATACGGCTATGCGGTGCAGAAGCCGGTGTATGAACAGCGGAATCTGGCAGGCGCGGTCTTTGAACTGCGTGCCGCAGAGGAGATCGTCGGCAGGGACGGAACGGCGTGGTACGCCGAGGGCGAGCTGGTCGATACGATCATCACGACGGCGGGCGGCGAGGATGCGTCTAAACTTCTGCCGCTGGGCAGATATACGCTGACCGAGGTCAAAGCGCCGGAAGGATACGCGCCGGATAATACGCCGCACGAAATCGAACTCGCGTATGCGGACGATCAGACCCCGCTGGTGCAGATCCGCGTGGAGGTTGGCAATACCTATCTCCCCGCCGCTATTACGCTGCACAAAGAAGCCGAAGTCATTCGCACGACGGAAGCAAACGGTGAAGTGCTGCGGACGCTGCACAGCGAGCCGGGCGAAGGCTTTGTGTTCGGGCTGTTCAGCGAGCGGGATATCCATGAAAACGGCGTGACCCTGCTGGCAGATACGCTTGTGGCTGTCGGCATGACCGATGAAAACGGCAGGCTGACGTTTGACGGCACATTTCCGCATGGCGACTACTATGTGCGCGAGCTGCAAGCCAAGACAGGCTGGAAGCTCAATCCAAACCGTTTCCCGATTACGCTTGAGCCGGGCAGCGACGCGGTAATCCGCGTCGAGCTGGCGCAGCCCATCTATGACGAGCTGGTTTATACGCCCGTGACGCTGACCAAAACCGATATCACCGGCGCGAAAACCGTTCCGGGCGCACAGATCGAGGTCAGAAACGAGCAGGGCGAAATGATTTACCGCGCCACGACCGACGCGAACGGCGAAATCCCGGATATCCCCGTTACGCCGGGAACATACACCTTCCGCGAAATCCTTGCGCCGAGCGGCTATGCGCTCAATGAAGCCGAAACACGCTTCACGGTGGACGAGCAGGGAAATGTCACGGGCAACACGATGCTGCGCGACGACTATACCCGCGTACAGCTCCGCAAGCAGGACGAAAACGGCGTGCCGCTTTCCGGCGTGGAATTTGCGCTGGTCACGGAAACAGGCACGCGCCTGATGACCGCCGTTTCGGACGCAAACGGGTTGGTGACGTTTGAGAAAATCCCGTATGGCAGATATACCGTCGAGGAAACCCAGCCGCTCCCCGACTATTTCAAAGCCGCCGTGCATGTTCATCTGACGGTGGACGGTACGTTTGTCACCCCGAACGAGCCGCTGGAAACCGTCACCAATACGCCGATGCGCCTTGCGTATAAGAAGGTGGATACATCCGGCAGACCGCTTGCAGGCGTGGAGTTCAGCCTGATTAACGCCGCAACCAATGTCGTAACCGAAGTGGCGGCGAGCGACGAAAACGGCGAATTTATCTTCCGTCACATCGACCACGGCGACTGGATTATCCGCGAAACCGCCGCGCCCAATGGGTACAGACGCATGGAGGACATGCTGCTGCATATCGGCGAGGACTTCGTGCAGCCTGAGCCGATTACGCTGGTCAACGTGCCAAACAGCTATATGTTCATGAAGATGGACGGCGACGGCAATCCGCTTTCCGGCGTGAAATTCGTGCTGGAAGATGCAGACGGAAATGTGCTGCGCGAGATGGAGAGCAGCGAGGACGGCACGGTGCTGCTTGAAAATCTCGATGATGGTCAGTACGTCGTCCGTGAAACCGAAGCACTCCAAGGCTATGTGAAAACCGAGGACACGCTGACGTTTTCCATCAACGAAAGCTACGTTGTTCCCGAAGAAATGCCCTGCCTTGTCAATGAAAAGGAGGACGAAAAGCACGATATTCAGACCGGCGTGGATATTGAGCTGACCCCGATGATGACGGAGGGCGCGGCACTGCTGCTGCTTGCCGGAATTATCCTGATCGGGCGCAGGCTGGCGGACAGGAAACGGAGGAAAAAGTAAGATGAGGTATTTGCTGCACAGACTGGCGGTTCCGCCGTAAGCCGCTTGTGAAATCAGAAAAAGGAGTTGATTTTCTTGCAGGAAGAAGTTGAAATGCGCACCGTTACGATGGCATTTTATGCGAGCAAATTCTCAGGAAGGGTAATGAAAAACGGCATAGCAAAGCTGCTTCACGCCATGCACGGCAAATTGACTGTGCCGCATGGCAAGCAGTCTGTCCGACAGCTTGCACGGCAAAATCAGGGTATGACCAACATCGAGATCAACGATCCCGATATCCATGCCTTTGAACGCATTGCGCGTAAATATGGCGTGGACTTCGCCGTCAAGAGGGCGAAAAGTGATGAAACGAAATATCTCGTTTTCTTTAAAGCCCGCGACGCAGACGCGCTGACAGCAGCTTTTCAGGAATATACAGATCGGCGCGTTCGTCAGGCGGAGCACCCGTCTCTGATGGAAATCCTGAATGAGATGAAGGAAAGAGTCGCCCAGACTGCCCCGACGCGCAAGGCGGAATGGGAGAGGACGCGATGAAAAGAAAATGGCTGCATGAACTGCCGTATCTGCTGATTGCGCTCTACGCGACGAAAATCGGGCAGGCATGGCGGCTGGCAGAAGGAACGGATGCGGCGCATAAGCTGCTAAGCCTGATGGACAGCCTTTCTGCGTCGTTCGCGTCGCCCCTGCCGAGCTTTGAGCTGCATGACTTATGCATCGGGCTGCTGCTGGGCGCGTGCTTTCGTCTGTTCATTTTCATTAAAGACAGTGAAAAAAAGAAGTATCGTAAAGGGCGTGAGTATGGCTCGGCACGCTGGGGTACGCCGGAGGATATCAAGCCCTTTATCGATCCCGTGTTTGCCAACAACGTGATTCTGACGCAGACGGAACGGCTCACGATGAGCAGCCGCCCGAAGAACCCGGCGTATGCCCGCAACAAAAACGTATTGATTATCGGCGGCTCAGGCAGCGGCAAGACGAGATTTTTCGTCAAACCGAATCTCATGCAATGCGTGTCGGACAAATATCCCTGTTCGTTCGTTGTGACCGACCCGAACGGTTACACTATAAGAGGATAGAAAAAAGGAGCGTTTCACAAACGAAGATTTCTTTGAAGAAGGGAGGTCAAAACCGTGGCTAAGAAAGAAGAAATCAAAATCACAGCCCTGTATGAGCGTCTGTCAAGGGACGATGAACAGGCCGGGGAATCAAACTCCATCCAGAATCAGAAAAAATACCTCGAAGAATATGCCCGTCAGAAAGGGCTGAGAAACATTCGCCATTTTTATGACGATGGTTATTCGGGTACGAATTTCAACCGTCCCGGCTTTGCCGCCCTGCTGGAAGAAATCGAAGCAGGTCATGTGGAAGTCCTGATTGTAAAAGACCTTAGTCGTTTTGGCAGAAATTACCTGCAAGTCGGCTATTACACGGAGATTCTTTTCCCGAAGAAGGGCGTTCGTTTCATAGCTATCAACAACAATGTGGACAGCGCCACCCCGCAGGACAATGACTTCACTCCGTTTTTGAACATCATGAACGAGTGGTACGCAAAGGACACCAGTAACAAAATCAAGGCGGTATTCAAGTCCAGAATGAAGGAAGGGCTGAGGTGCAGCGGCTCCATTCCCTATGGCTACAAGAGAGAACC